>SL_5KL_010_SEDDRAFT_10001591_pt1 | contig 13491 bp, 12 predicted proteins | sample SodLakKL_010_SED_FD_9118 | JGI IMG/M metagenome (IMG submission 9118)
GTAACATCATCATCACACATGACAATTTACTGGATCTAGTCTAAGCCATTCTTGGGGGGAGTTATTTGGGGGCACCTCCCTAAGCGGGTTATATTCATTGATGCCGATGACCAGAGCCCAGTTTTTTGCCATTTCAGCCCGTCAAGCCTTAGTTAGAGCCTTTGCGCTTGAACCGCAACGTCATAGCGCTGCTACCGCCCACCTTTGTGCCCGATCCTAACAGGCTTAACTGCCCTTCGCCATTGACTTCGACAGAAAGTTCAATTTCATCTAGCTCCATGCCGCCGAGCTCTGTGGCACGCTGCTGGGCGTTTTTAATCACCCGGCCCATGGTCTGCAAAAAGTCGGCCATGCCCTGTTCTAACTTGGCTGCCGATACGGGAAGGCCAGGACGACTCCCCGTGACAGTCCGAGAGGCGTCATCAGCATAGGGGTTACGTGTGACCGCCCCATCGCGGCTACCAGCCGGGGCAGTATCGGTAACTATCCAGATGTAATCGTCTGCCATGGTAAGAGTCCTCAAGGCTGTTAATTTCTCTATAGGGGTATCGCATTTCCCAGAATATCCAACCAAACACTGCTGTACAGCAGGTTGCCTCCTATTTTGGCCTATAAACTCGTCGCCCGATCTCCTCTGGCCGCTTCATACCGTACTGATTGGGTGGATGGGTTAAGGTGGAAGAAACCCAAGGGATGACTATGGATCTTAGGGAAGCAGCGATCGCAAAAATTCAGCACCTACCTGAGCCGCTGCTCGAAGAAGTCAGCGACTTTATCGACTTTGTGACTACGAAGCATACCCTTGCTGCTGTCCCGACACCTGGTACCAACCTGGCTGCTCGTTGGTCAGCCTGGTTGCACGATCTTGGTACCCTAGAGATCCAACCCTCTCCACCCACTACCGAGTACCAGCACCACTTGGTAGAGAAATATCGCCAGCAAGGGCTTGACCTTTGACGTTGTGCGATGCGGGAGTTTTATTTTGTTTGGTTGATCGGACTCAGCCCAAGCATTCTGCCTACGTCCAGGCCATCCGCACCTTAAATCAACCCCTCATCACTACTTGGCCCTGCCTGACAGAAGCGATGTATCTGGCGCTTACGCGGGGCGGCTGGACTATGCAGAAGAAGCTAGGCCACCTTCTGACCGACGGTTTGCTGAGCATTTACGATATCCAGTCCGTTGATTATGTCCGGCTTCTACAACTCATGGAGAAGTATAGAGATCTGCCTATGGATTTGGCCGATGCAACCCTGGTTTTAGCCGCAGAGAATACCAGACTCACCCAGATTTTTACCCTTGATTCTGATTTCCTAATCTACCGAATCCATGGTCGCCAACCGTTCGACATCATTGCTGTGTAGAGAGCCACTCGTGAAGGCTAGAAAACTCGCCTCGCTCAAAGTCATTAAGCCCCCACTGGCCGATGGGGCTATGCTATTGTCATGGCTCAAACTAAACCCAAACTCCAGACCTTTGCCGACTTTCTGGCCTACGACGATGGCTCAGAGGGGTATTATGAATTGACTAATGGAGAACTGCGCAAGGTGCCGCCTGAATCCTACGACAACTTGCGTCGAGCCCTCACGCTTTACGAAGCATTCAAAACGTTCATCAGTGCCGAGCAGGTGTGTCCCCAGGGGCTGGCCCTGGAAATGCCCGGTCAGCCCAGAAATCGATACCCAGGCCTGACGGTGCTGCGCCCCGAGCATCCAGCCCAGATGCGCGAACTCGGACAAGCGGCTATCACCCTGGAGATGGCACCGCCGCTGCTGGTGGTGGAGGTAGTCAGCCCTGGGGCCGAGAACGCCCGCCGCGACTACCTGGAAAAACGCAACCAGTACGAGTGGCGTGGCATCCCAGAATCCTGGATTTTGGACCCCCAGCAGCGACGGGTGACGGCGTTGGCCATGGTCGAAGGCGCGTACCAGGAGACCTGGTTTGAGGGCGAAGCGTGGGTAGTCTCCCCTACCTTTCCCACTTGGGGTCTGACCGTGGATCAGATGCTGGTGAGTTAACCGGGTAAATCTATTCCAGCAGTAAAATTAAGCCTGATGCAAGACTTGAGTCTATGTTAAGCAATGTTAATTCGCTCTCAGCAACGGATCAATTGAGGAAATTACCGAGATAGCATGGGCGATTCTCGGTTCTGCCAATAGTTTTGCTAGGGCGATCGCGTCAACGGGGCTGACACGTTAAGATTGAGTACTGCACGCAAATGTCTACCTAAACTCAAGACCTATGGTCGGTTCCGCCCGTCAGTATCACATCACTACCTTTGGCTGTCAGATGAACAAAGCCGACTCCGAACGGATGTCCGGCATCTTAGACACTATGGGCCTGACCTGGACCGATGACCCCTACGCAGCCGACGTGGTGCTGTACAACACCTGCACCATCCGCGATAATGCCGAGCAAAAGGTGTACTCGTACCTGGGCCGCCAGGCCAAACGTAAGCACGAAAAGCCAGACCTGACTCTAATTGTGGCGGGGTGTGTGGCCCAGCAGGAAGGGGAGGCTTTACTGCGGCGCGTACCCGAGCTAGATCTGGTGATGGGACCTCAGCACGCCAATCGGCTGCAGGATCTGCTGGAACAGGTGCTGAACGGCAACCAGGTGGTGGCCACCGAAGCGGTGGAAATTATGGAAGACATCACCAAGCCCCGGCGGGACAGTGATGTCACCGCCTGGGTAAATGTGATTTACGGCTGCAACGAGCGCTGCACCTACTGTGTGGTGCCTGGGGTGCGCGGCGTCGAGCAATCCCGCACCCCTGAGGCCATCCGGGCCGAGATGGAAGACCTGGGTCGCCAGGGCTTTAAAGAAGTCACCCTACTGGGCCAAAACATCGACGCCTATGGCCGTGATCTGCCTGGTTCCACCGCCGAGGGGCGACACCAGCATACCTTCACCGACCTGCTGTATGTCGTCCACGACGTGCCCGGCATCGAGCGCATTCGCTTTGCCACCAGCCACCCCCGCTACTTCACCGAGCGTCTGATTCGCGCCTGCTCTGAATTGCCCAAGGTGTGTGAGCACTTCCACATTCCCTTCCAGTCGGGGGATAACGACGTGCTCAAGGCTATGGCCCGGGGCTACACCCACGAAAAGTATCGCCGGATTATCGATACCATTCGCCGCTACATGCCCGATGCGGCGATCAGTGCCGATGCGATTGTGGGTTTCCCCGGCGAAACCGAGGAGCAGTTTCAGCACACCCTGGACCTGGTGAATGACATCGGCTTTGACCAACTGAATACGGCGGCTTATTCCCCCCGCCCCGGCACCCCCGCCGCCCTGTGGGAAAACCAACTGTCAGAGGAGGTGAAAGCTGACCGACTACAGCGGCTGAATCACCTGGTGTCCACCAAAGCAGCAGAACGCTCGTTGCGCTACCAGGGGCGCATTGAAGAAGTATTAGTGGAAGCCATCAATCCTAAAGACCCTGACCAGGTGATGGGCCGCACCCGAGGCAACCGCCTGGCCTTCTTCCCCGGCGACTTTACGGCTCTGAAAGGGGAACTGGTACCGGTAAAAATCACTGAAGTGCGCCCCTTTAGCCTCACTGGAGAGCCGCTTCAGGCCCTGGTGACCGCTGGCTAGGCCTAGATAGCGACGATAACCTGGACGTTGAACGGAGGGCCCAATCACCTTAGCCGCGATCGCGAGGGATACTGTGCTTTAGTCAATGAGTCTACCCTTATAACCTTTCCCCTCTTCTCCCGTCATGCTGTCGTTCTCTGTCTTACCCTGGTCTCGCCTTTGCCGTTGGCTATTGGTCTGTGTTGCCCTAGTCCCCTTGATCGCTTGCAGTGCCCCAGTGTTAGACCAAGGCATTGGCTATCAAATGGTTTCTCCCAGCCCGGACGGCATTGGCAAAGTATACATGGGACGAGAAATTGCCCAAACGATGGGGCACCAGGGAGCGGCCTGGCTCGATCGCCCCAGCCGCACCCTCCAGGAACGGCCGATTGCTGCCATCCAAGGACTCGATTTAGCGCCTGATGCTGTGGTTGCCGACATTGGTGCGGGCACCGGCTACTTCGCTACCCGTATCGCCCGCCGTCTGCCCGAAGGGCGAGTGCTGGCGGTAGATATCCAGCCTGAAATGCTAGCCCTAATGCAGCAAGAACTCGATAATCAAGGGATTACCAATGTCGAGCCGGTGCTAGGGCAGATTGATGATCCCAACCTGCCGCCCAACAGCATTGATTTGGCCCTGATGGTAGATGCTTACCACGAGTTCGCCTACCCTTACGAAATCATGCAAGGCATCGTGCAAGCCCTAAAACCAGGTGGGCGTGTGGTGTTAGCCGAGTACCGGGCGGAAAATCCGTTGATCATGATCAAGCGCTTACACAAAATGAGTCAGGCTCAGGTGAAAGCCGAAATGGCCGCCGTGGGGCTGGAGTGGTTAAAGACTGAAAATTTTCTACCCCAGCAGCATCTGCTGTTTTTCCAAAAGCCGGACGCCACAAAATGAGACAATAACGTTTGACTATGATCCAAGGATTTCCTCTCATGCTAAAGCGTCTGGCCACAGTATTCGTCATCATCGTTGCCGTAGCCCTGCAGAGTTGTGTCGCGAGCAGCGGTTTACAGGGCTACTTTGATCAGTACTCTGGCTATGAATTTCTCTACCCCAACGGCTGGGTGGAAGTGCCGGTACCCGGGGTGGCTGACGTGGTGTTCCATGACATCATTCACGAAACTGAAAATGTCAGTGTGGTGATTGGTGATGTCCCAACTGGCACCACCCTGGAGGACTTAGGTTCTCCCACAGAAGTGGGCTATAAGCTGTCTAAAAGCTTCAGTGCCCTGTCGGGAGATGAGAGCAATGTCGAGTTGCTCAGTGCCCAGCGAATTGATACCCCTGACGATAAGACCTACTACATCCTAGAGTACTTAGCTGAACTGCCCACGGGCAGTCGTCATAATCTGGCCAGCGCCATTGTCCGCCGGGGCAAGTTGTTTACCTTTAATGCCTCCACCGCCGAGGAGCGTTGGGACAAAATGAAGGCGATGATGAAGCAAGCTGTGGCCTCCTTTAAGGTGTCTTAACTGACTGTTGCCATGGTTCCGCAATTTGTCCTAGCATCCGCCTCTAAGGCCCGCCGACAGCTACTCATGGGGGCTGGTATTCACCCCTTTGTCTGTCCTAGTCACTTTGACGAAGACCAGGTGCAGGTCACAGATCCAGCCACCTATGTGACTACCTTGGCTCGGTGTAAAGCCAAAGCGGTCGTGCCGCAGTTTACCAATGCTCTGGTGCTGGGCTGTGACTCAGTCTTGGCCTTGGGGGGTCAAGTTTACGGCAAGCCTGCCGACAACGCCGATGCGATCGCCCGCTGGCGAGCCATGCGGGGTCAGGTGGGGGAGCTGTATACCGGTCATAGTCTAATCGCCCCCAGTGGACTGACCCTGGGGCGCTGTGCCGTTACCCGAGTATATTTTGCCGATATTGACGATGACATGATTACAGCCTACGTCAATTCAGGGGAGCCCTTGGCCTGCGCCGGGGCCTTTGCCATTGATGGTAAAGGAGGGCTTTTGGTCGAAAAGCTAGAGGGGTGCCACACCAACGTCATCGGCCTCAGTCTACCCCTGCTGCGGGTGATGCTAGAGGAACTGGGCTATCGAGTAACGGATTTTTGGTAAGGGTTCCTTTTCCGATACTATGAAGAAATGCTCGAAACTGAGCGGCCTTAGTATCAGACTCTGAGCGTATTCCAAGTCAACGGTTAGTTATCCAAGGGGGCTGAACTCATCCCATTAGGCCAGTCTAGTCATCCCCTTGGGGGTCAGATCAGGGTTGGAGTCCTAAGGGTCCGATTGGTTTTAGAGTGTTCTAGCTAAAAACTTGTCCAGAGTTTTGGCAAGACCAGTGCCTCTGGCTAAGTCTAGTATCTGGGATACGGACATGTTTTAGATGGAATGCTCTTGGTAGGGTCGCAGGATGGTAAGGTTTTCTGTTGTTAGTGAATCCCTAGAAAAGGTACAGGAGCGATATGAGCGCAGAGGTTTTTGATAAGGTTCAGAAGATTGTCAGTGAGCAGCTTGGGGTTGAAGAAACTGAAGTCAAGCCTGAAGCTAGTTTTGCCAACGACCTTGGCGCTGATTCTCTTGATACAGTAGAGCTCGTCATGGCCTTGGAAGAGGAATTTGGCATTGAAATTCCTGACGAAGCTGCAGAAAGCATTGCCACTGTGCAAGATGCTGTCAATTTTATTAAAGAAAAAGCGGCGGCCTAGGCTGGGCTAGTCGATTCCATTGGCCGGAGCAGTCTAAGCTTTTCCCCATGGCCAAAGTTCAACTGCTCCGATAATTCTGTTTTAATCGCCAGATTCAGGTCGTTCTCCAAGGGCTGCCCCTCAAGGCCGACCGAGACTGGTTCATGGTTTACCTGACACTCGGTTATGGCTAACTCTGACTCTAAGCGCGTTGTCGTCACTGGTATGGATGCCATCACCCCAATTGGCAATAGTCTAGAGGACTACTGGGAGGGGTTGGTGGCTGGACGCAATGGGATAGAACGTATTACCGCGTTTGATCCATCCCGCCATGCCTCCCAAATTGCCGGGGAAGTCAAGGGATTTAACCCTGGCGACTTTTTAGACAAAAAAGAGGTGAAGCGCATGGATCGCTTTGCCCAATTTGCGGTGATTGCCAGTCAACGGGCATTGACCCATGCTGGTTTAGTCATCACCGACTTAAATGCGGAGCAAGTGGGCACCTGTATCGGGTCAGGGATTGGTGGCCTCAAGGTGCTAGAAGACCAGCAGGAAATTTATCTGACCCGAGGCCCCAGCCGCTGTAGCCCGTTCATGATTCCGATGATGATTGCTAACATGGCGGCAGGACTAACCGCAATTCATACCGGAGCTAAGGGCCCTAGTACCTGCACGGTGACCGCCTGTGCCGCTGGTTCCAATGCAATTGGCGATGCCTTTCGGTTAATTCAAAATGGCTATGCCCAGGCCATGATTTGTGGTGGCACTGAGGCGGCGGTCACCCCTCTGTCCCTAGCTGGCTTTGCTTCAGCCCGGGCGCTTTCTACCCGGAACGATGACCCAGCCCATGCCAGCCGTCCTTTTGACAAGGATCGGGATGGCTTTGTGATTGGCGAAGGTTGCGGCATTTTAATTTTAGAAGAGCTAGAGCATGCCCTGAGTCGTGGTGCTACCATTTACTCCGAAATTTTAGGCTATGGCATGACCTGTGATGCCTACCACATGACATCCCCAGTGCCTGGGGGAGCGGGGGCAGCTCGCTGTATTCAAATGGCCCTGAAGGACGCCGGGGTAATGCCTGAGCAAATTAGCTATATCAACGCCCACGGCACCAGCACCGGAGCCAATGACCCGACCGAAACCCAGGCAATTAAAACCGCCCTAGGGAATGTGGCTTACAAGATTGCGGTCAGCTCTACTAAATCTATGACTGGGCACCTGCTGGGAGGTTCTGGGGGAATTGAGGCGGTAGCCACCTGTCTGGCGATCGCCAATGATACAGCCCCTCCTACCATCAATCTGACTGCCCCTGACCCCGATTGCGACCTTGATTATGTGCCTAATCAGAGTCGGCCTATGCCTATTGAAGTAGCGTTATCCAACTCCTTTGGCTTTGGGGGGCACAACGTTACCTTAGTATTTAAGAAATACCGTAGCTAGAGCTACAGGTTGGTAGGTATAATAACTTAACAAAGCGCCTTCAGGTGCTCAAGCTTTGTACCCTTGCCACGGTAGACGTATTGACAATCGCTAAGTTGCGGGGTCTGCTGGAAGGCAAAGGTAATGTGTTTGTGGCCTTAATTACTGAAGGTCAGTGACCGTATTAGCCCCAAGGCTATCTGTGTGGCTGTGTGCTGCTGCTCCGAAAACCCGTCGTTAAGCTGTTGAAACTATGGCTGTTGCAACCCAAACCCTGGAAGAGCTCTGTATTAATTCCATTCGCTTTTTAGCGATCGATGCCGTGGAAAAGGCCAAGTCTGGCCACCCCGGTTTGCCCATGGGGGCTGCACCTATGGCCTATGTGCTGTGGGACAAATTCATGCGGTTCAACCCCAAGAATCCCCAATGGTTTAACCGCGATCGCTTCGTGCTATCGGCGGGTCATGGTTGCATGCTGCAATATGCCCTGTTGTACTTGACTGGCTATGACAGTGTCACCCTAGACGACATCAAGCAGTTCCGGCAGTGGGGAGCGCGCACCCCCGGCCACCCAGAAAACTTTGAAACCCCTGGGGTGGAAGTAACCACCGGACCCCTGGGGCAGGGAATTGCCAATGCCGTTGGTTTAGCCATGGCTGAAGCTCACCTGGCGGCCAAATTCAACAAGCCCGATGCCACGTTGGTAGACCACTACACCTATGCAATTTTGGGGGATGGCTGCAACATGGAGGGGGTTTCCGGGGAAGCCTGCTCCCTGGCTGGGCACCTGGGCTTGGGTAAGTTAATCGCCCTCTACGATGACAACCACATTTCCATCGACGGGTCTACGGACATTTCCTTTACCGAGGACGTGGCTAAGCGGTTTGAGGCCTACGGCTGGCATGTGCAGCATGTGGAAAACGGCAACACTGATCTCGATGCGATCGCCCAAGCGATCGCGGCCGCCAAGGCGGTTACGGATCGCCCCTCGATGATCAAAGTCACCACCACCATTGGCTACGGGTCTCCCAATAAGCAAAATACCGCTGGGGTGCACGGGGCCGCCCTAGGGGGGGATGAAATCAAGCTCACCCGCGAACACCTGGGTTGGTCCTATGGGGATTTTGACATCCCCGAAGATGCCATGAGCCATATGCGTAAAGCGGTTGAGCGCGGGGCTAGCTACCAGGCCGAGTGGGAAGAGACCCTGGCCACCTACCGCACCAAGTACGCGACCGAGGCCGCTGAGTTTGAGCGGATGTTGGCCGGTAAGCTACCGGAAGGTTGGGCTGACGCATTACCCACCTACACCCCCGAGGACAAGGCCCTGGCCACTCGGAAAAATTCGGAAATGACCCTAAATGCTCTGGCTCCAGCGATCCCTGAACTGATTGGCGGCTCCGCTGACCTGACCCACTCCAACCTGACCGAGCTGAAGATTTCCGGCAGCTTCCAAAAGGGAGCCTACGAAAATCGCAACCTGCGCTTTGGGGTGCGGGAGCATGGCATGGGGGCGATCTGTAATGGCATTGCCCTGCACAACTCGGGGCTGATTCCCTACTGTGCTACCTTCCTTGTGTTTGCCGACTATATGCGGGCGGCGATTCGCCTATCGGCCCTGTCCCAGGCGGGGGTAATCTACGTCATGACCCACGATTCCATTGGTCTAGGCGAAGATGGCCCTACCCACCAGCCAGTGGAAACCATCGCTTCCCTGCGGGCGATTCCCAACCTAACGGTGATTCGCCCTGCCGATGGCACAGAAACCTCGGGGGCCTACAAGGTAGCGATTGAGAATCGGCATGCACCTACCCTAATGGCCTTTAGTCGCCAGGGTCTGCCCAACCTGCCCGGCTCCTCAATTGAAGGGGTGGCCAAAGGGGCCTACGTGATCGACGACTGCGACAGCACCCCCGACTTGATCTTGATTGGCACCGGCAGCGAAGTTAGCCTCTGTGTCAAGGCGGCAACAGAATTGCGTGCCGCTGGCACTCAAGTACGAGTAGTGTCCATGCCCTCTTGGGAGCTGTTTGACGCCCAAGACGCCGCCTACCAAGAGTCGGTGCTGCCCCAGGCGGTGACCAAGCGCCTGGCGGTGGAAGCGGGAATTGCCATGGGCTGGTGCCGCTATGTGGGTGCCGCCGGGGATGTGGTGAGCGTTGACCGCTTTGGGGCTTCCGCCCCTGGGGGTCTGGTGATGGAGAAGTATGGTTACACCGTCGACAATGTGGTGAGCCGAGCCAAGGCCTTACTGAGCTAGGCCTAACTGAGTCTAGACCCTTTGTCATTTCCGCGCAGGCGAGGGGCCAGTGGGTACGCCGGTTGCTCAGGTTGGCCATCAACCTAGAGTCTCGTTGTCACGGGAATGACAGACCTTTCCCTGTAGTCAGGCGTTACCCTTAGCGCTGGCTAAGGGGTTAGTCATCTATCCAAAATCCCTCTTCCAAGCTTGGAAGAGGGATTTTGGGGCATTTGGGAATTCGCCTCCTGATACCTGGCGCCCTAGTTAATCTCCTCATTCACCGGGAAGCGATTCAACAGGTCTTTGGCATCGCGGGCAGTGGTGCGTAGGGTGTCACTGAGGTAAGGGACGTGGGGAATTTGGGAAAGCACATCTAGGGTGCGGCGCAAGATCCGCACGATATCCCCTTCATCCAGGCTGGTGTGATCGCAGAGGGTGACCCAGTCCACCTGCAAAGCCCACTGTTCCACCAAACCGACCAGGTCGTACTCTAGCCAAATGGGGGCCGTGACCCAGTGGCGGTGCTGTTGCTTAAACAGCTGGCGGCGAATGGTGTGGAGCCCTCCTAGGGCGTCTTCCACGGTGTCAGAGAGTTGGTAGCGACACCAACTGTCGGGGCGAGAGTTCTCAGTGACTAAGGCGGCACAGGCGGCCGCCAACTGGGCGGCGTCTAGATGGTCAAATTCCTCAGAATCAAGGGCTAGGGCCAGCCATAGCTCGTTGTCACCCCGGATGGCGGCGGCCATTTCCCCCAGTTCCGTCGGTTTGTTGTTGTGTAGGCCACCGAAGTGCTTCAGCACGTCCATGATGTTGAGGAATTCTTGCCAGTAGCGCCCGGTATGGCGGGCCAGCTTTTCGACCCGATCGCGCCATTCCGCTTGCAGACCCTCTAATTGTTTTTGGCGCTTCAACAGGGCATTGGGGTTATCCCACTGACGGGCCGGATGATTGTCGAGGGCCGCTTCTACCTGTTGGGTGCGATCCAGTTGATCTTTCACCTCGGGGGCCATCATGTCTAACGATGGGGGTGTCGGCAGAGTCGCGACCAAGGCTGCCGTCTGATCATCCCCGCGGCGGTGCTGACCAGGGGCGGGGGGCAGGTCTGTGGGCGGGGCCAGGGTATCCACCGCCTGCAAGCGGGGAATATCGGCATGGAGGCCAACCACGTCGGCCGCAGTGACCACATACCAGCGGTTGTCCTGGGTGAGGCAGACCAGGTAGGGAAATTGCCCGGAACCTTGCAGCTTGGTTACCAGCACCGCCGGAACCGGCTGGGCCACAGGGATATGTTTGCCTTTGAGGGTAAGCAGGGTACCGGCGATCGCAAAGGGCACCATTTTAGCGACATCCTCGGTCAACACCGCTGCCGCCTGCTGCTGTAGGGTTTTGAGCAAGCGCCTTTCCTCTTTCAGACGACCCTTGAGCTTGGCATAGTCTGCCAAGACGGCCTGATCAATGGTGTCGAGTTGGGCCTGGTGATGGGCGATCGCCTGCTCTAAGCGCTGAATTTCTGCCTGTTGGGGAGCCAAGTGCAACGTCGCCAGATACTGACCGAAACTGCGTTCCACCAGATTCTTGGCTTCTTCTAGGCTGTGGGTTTGCAGCAGGTTTAAGACCATGCCATAGCTGGGGGTGAACTGGCTAACCAAGGGGTCAGCCCCCGATGTGGCCAGATGCACTGCCTCCCGAGACCCTTCAAAGGGGCTTTCCACCGTCACCACATGGCCCTGCAAGTCCATGCCCCGGCGACCGGCCCGACCCGCCATTTGCAAAAACTCGGAAGAGGTCAGCAGCCGATGACCATTGTCAGTGCGTTTGGAGAGGCTGGCGATCACCGTGGTGCGAGCGGGCATGTTGATGCCAGCGGCCAGGGTTTCGGTGGCAAAGACCACCTTGATCAGCCCGGCCTGGAACAACTCCTCCACCAACCCTTTCCACAGGGGCAAAATGCCCGCATGGTGAGCGGCAATTCCCCGGTACAGCGGCCCCACCTGTCCAGCCCGAGCGGCTTCAGGATTTTCGGCCAAAAACTGATCAATGCGGACCTTTAACGCCTTCGTTTCATCGTCGCTGACCAGAGATAGGCCACTGACCTCATCGACCGCTTTATCGCAGCCCCGGCGGCTAAAGATAAAGTAAATGGCAGGCAGCATATCCCGCTCTTGCAACTGCCTGACCACGAACGACAAACTCACCCGTCCCCCGCCCCGGCGACCCATGTGCCGTTGGGGTTGCCGCTGTTTTTTCAACTGGGGGTTAATCTTTTTCTGGCTATTGTCGAGTAAGGGAACTAGGCGCTTAGAGGTACAGTAGTGAAACTCCAGGGGCACTGGCCGAAAATCGGAGTAAATCAAGGCTGTGGGGCCGTGTACCTGTTGCAGCCAATCGGTCAACTGGCCGCTATTGTCTACGGTGGCTGACAGGGCCAGCAGTTGAATGTCTGGGGGGCAATAGATAATGGATTCTTCCCAGACAGTACCTCGCTGGCGGTCGTTCATATAGTGGCACTCGTCCAGTACCACCGCCTCCACCTGTTGTAGGGAAGTGCCCGTTTCGCCAATTCGGGTACCGTAGAGCATGTTACGAAAAATCTCTGTGGTCATCACCACGATCGGAGCATCGCGATTGATGGAGAGATCGCCAGTTAATAGACCCACATGATCTTGGCCAAATTGCTCCCGGAAGTCCCGCAGCTTTTGGTTTGATAATGCCTTGAGGGGGGTGGTGTAAAAGACACGCTTGCCATGGGCCATAGCGCGATAAATGGCGTATTCTCCCACCAGGGTTTTGCCGGAGCCAGTCGGTGCGCACACCACCACAGATTTGTCGGCGTTGAGGGCCGCGATCGCCTCGTGCTGAAAGTCGTCGAGGGCAAAGGGGAAAATCTGGGTAAGGTCAAGCACGCAGCTAGGATGATGGGGAACGTCACTATTCTAGTGGGTCCAGGGCAGCAGCGGATAGGCTGGCTTCCGAGGAGACCCCACACAGCCTTCACTTAAACCATCCAATGCTTAAAGGTTATGACAAGATTTTTGTCTAAAGAGGGTGTCCTCCTAAGATTGGCAGAACCTATAGAACTAGTTATGAGCCGGTAGAGGGATGTAAGGCTTCCTAAAGCACAAATAGAGGAAGCACCCATAGAGAGTTTACTTCTGCCACTGATGACGGGTTCTGATTAATGATTGAGGAATGATGATGCGAAACAGGGTAATCTTTCTGTCTATTCTAGCTGGGGGAGCGATCGCTGCTCCCACCGTCCAGGCCCAGCAGCCTCCGGATTACTACGTTGGCGTCGGCATTCGTACAGGCCTCAACGACCCTACCGCCTTTGTCATCGACTCGAAGGCCAAAGTTCTAGACCTGGGGAGTGACGCTACCCTGTCCGTTCGACCCGCTGTGCTATTTGAAAGCGGCACTGAACTGCGACTACCCCTATCAGTAGAAGGGGCAGTAGCCGACGGCTTCTACCCCTATGCAGGTGGTGGCATTGCTTACAATGCTGACGGCAGTTCTAGGGTTGATCCGATGATTACAGGCGGGATTGATATTGGGGTAGCTCGCAATCTGGTATTAGACCTCAACCTGAATATGCTGTTTCAA
>SL_5KL_010_SEDDRAFT_10001592_pt1 | contig 13488 bp, 11 predicted proteins | sample SodLakKL_010_SED_FD_9118 | JGI IMG/M metagenome (IMG submission 9118)
TGACCGGCCCCTCCCTGCGGACACCGACCGCGGCATAACGCAATGGCTGACACGGACCCTCGGATAACCGACCGAGGGCTCCATCCCGTGGGCGCTGCCTGGTGCCCACCTTCCGGCGTGGCAGATGCTCAAAACCCTCCAGCCCAGGCTTCTCACAGAACCACCACTCGCCATCAGGACGGGCAACACCTCCCATTCCTGCCGCAGTTCCGAACCGCCGGAGCATCAAACGCCAACCCCATCCACTGCGCATCAGGTGGGCTAGAAAATCTTGGCGTTGGGTGGGTCAGTTCTGGTTAGCGGCGAGGGTTTTGAGAGCGCTATCAAGGAAAACAGGTGGTTACGACATTAGGGAAGCGCTGAATAAAGCCATCCTGGCTTTCTCAGCGCACGCTTCGCTGCAAATGTAATTTGCAGCTTGCTTCAGAATCGACCACCTACGGTGGTGGATTCTGGCGGCACTTCCGTGTGCCGCAGGGAAACGCCGATAAATCAGCGTTTCCTTAGCTGTCGAACTCGGGGATACAGCGCCAGCAGCGCAAGCGAAGGGGAGCCGCGGGAGCGGCCCAAAAAAGGGGGAAGATGTATTGCGAAGGGCGAAACGCCGATGAATCAGCGGTTCCCTAAACCAGACTTAATTCCGTTTCTTGGCGAAATAATCCGGCACGGTATTCCGACAGCGGTGCAATTGTCGGGGATGTCGATATTGACAAGACTGTGCGCACCGATTACGGCGTTGTTTCCGACGGTAATGCCGCCTATCACCGTCGCGCCAGTCATGATTTTTACACCGTTTTTAATGACGGGATCGGCATGCGGGGCGCCGCTCCGTTTATGAGTACCCAGTGTGACCCGATGCCAAAGTTTTACGTTGTCACCGATCACTACGCGTTTTCCAATCACGATTCCTATCGGATGAGAAATCTCAAAGTTTTTGCCAATTACGGCCTCATAGGAAATATCACTAGAAAATCTCACTAGCTGTCTATTTTTCATAAACCGGCTAATTATCCTGAGCAATCGGAATCTGCTTTGCATGAATCGTCTGCCGAGTCGGTAATTGACCCTGAGTTTGAAAGACGAGTCAAACAGGATTGTTTGGACGAATTTAGGGAATCTTTTGCAGTCCGGAGGCACTTCATCGAGATATAAGCGAAGAATAGACATGGGTTCTTCCTCGTCCTACCTTGAACGATAGACCGTGCCGATACAAAACAAGCAAAAATTTACGAACAAGGCCGTCCACGACGCGCGGGGCCCGGCATAGAGCACTGGTTCTCTGCGAACGCTTGGCCAGGATCCCGGCGCCGGAGATGCTAATTAGCAAGAACCCTCCGTAGGAACCGTCTGTGAGGCACCATCGTGCGCATCCTGCCGAAGGTGACCGGCGATTCCGTAAATTTTGGGAGGCCCGCCCATCGCCACCGAGCTGGTGTTGCTGTCTTACCCGATATGGTCACGGTCCGTCAAGTGGGGCGGTGCGTTTGCTTACGGGGCCCCCGGGTTCAACTGTCGAACTCGGGAGATCACGCTGTTCTTCCTGCCACCGTACTCGCCCGACCTCAACGCCGACGAGTGGGTCTGGAAGCAGGTCAAGCAGCGCATTGCCCGCCAAACGGTGCGCACGCGGGAGGACCTGAAGCGGGTCGCATTGTCTCCCGAGTTCGACAGTTGAACCCCATTTTTGGCCCTTTTTGAGGCTGCAAGTCTAGGATTTATGCGGGTTTCCGGCCGTTTTTCCGAAAACCCCTGTGGTGGCACGTCGGTGGGTCTTGAAGTTTTTCTTGAAATGACCGTAAGGCCTGCTATCTTGGTGGCATGCACGTCAAGATCACGACCTCCGGTCCGCGGCGCTACGTCCAGCTCGTCGAGTCGTTCCGCGATGACCAGGGCCGCATCCGCAAGCGCACCGTCGCCACTCTCGGGCGTCTGGATCAGGTCGGTGGTTCCCTGGATGCGGTGATCAACGGTCTGCTCAAGGCCACGGGGCGGGCGCCGGTCCTCGGGGCTGAGGCGCAGCCGGAAGTCGAGTTTGAACCGGCGCGTGCACTGGGCGCGGTCTGGGCGCTCCATGAACTGTGGAAGACGCTGGGCTTTGGCGAACTGCGCCGGGTCTTTCGCGGCACCCGGCATCAGATCGACGTCGAAGCCTTGGTGCGGGTGATGGTGTTCAACCGGCTTTGTGACCCGGAGTCCAAGCTGGGCGTGCTGCGCTGGCTCGAGACCGTGGCATTGCCGGACCGTCCCGCCGACATCACCCACCAGCACCTGTTGCGCAGCATGGATGCATTGATGGAACACCGGGATGCGGTGGATCGGGTGGTGGCGCGGCTGCTGCGGCCCTTGATCGATCAGGACCTCTCGGTGGTGTTCTACGATCTCACGACCATCCGCGCCGAAGGCGATTCCATGCAGGAAGGCGACGTGCGCCGCTTCGACATGGCCAAGGAGGGTGTGATCGCCCGCCAGTTCCTGCTGGGGGTGGTGCAAACGGCTGAGGGCGTACCGATCTACCACGAAGTCTTCGACGGCAACGTCGCCGAGACCCGCACCTTGCTGCCGACTTTGAGCACGGTGCTCGAGCGCTTCCCGAGCGTGAGCCGCCTGATCCTGGTCGCCGACCGCGGCCTGCTGAGCCTCGACAACCTGGAGGCGTTGCGGGACATCCGCCTGGCCAACGGTAACCGTCTGGAGTTCATCCTTGCGGTGCCCGGGCGGCGCTACCACGAGTTCCTGGAAACACTCAAGGCGTTCCACGAGAACGCGTGCCAGGGCACTACGGCGGAAGTGGTCACCGAGCAGACCTGGCAGGACCTGCGCCTGGTCGTGGCGCACGACCCGGCCACGGCCGCCGAGCAGACCGGCCGGCGCAACGAACGCATCGCGGCACTGATCGACCAGGCCAACGCCTGGGCCGACAAGCTCGACGCGCAGGACCTCGGCGAGACCCGCCGCGGCCGGCCACTCTCGGATCGCGGGGCGACGGCACGGCTCTACCACGCGGTGGCCGAGGCGCACCTGTCGCGCATCATCAAAGTCGACCTGAAAAGCCCGGTGTTGCGCTATCACATCGACTGGAAGGCACGCGCCCTGGCGGAGTTGATGGACGGCAAGCTGCTCTTGGTGACGAATGCCACGGATCTCACCGCACCGGAGGTGGTGGACCGCTATAAGGCGCTAGCCGATATCGAGCGTGGCTTCCGGGTGCTCAAATCGGAAATCGAGATCGGCCCGGTGTATCACCGGCTGCCCGAGCGTCTCCGCGCCCACGCCCAGATCTGCTTCATGGCGCTGATCCTGCACCGGGTGATGCGCACACGGCTGCACGCGGCGCATACCGGGTTGTCTCCGGAGCGTGCGCTGGAGCAGTTGACCCGCATCCAGCATCACCGGATTCGCATTGCGCAGGCCGATCCCGTAACCGGCGTGTCGACGATCAACGCCGAGCAGGCCGGGACGTTCAGTGCGTTGGGGGTGAAAAAACCGGCGGCTTCGCAGCAGTTACCGCTGTTGTAGTGGAGCGTTTTAAAACCGCTATCAATAAAAACAGCCAGTTAAGCCATTAGCTGTCGAACTTGGGTTGTCTGCATTGCACTCTCTGCGGCGGATGCCCGAGGAGATCCGGGGCTTCTTCCGAGACCCTGCCTGTTGTTATCAATAGCTGCAAAAGTCCCTGCATGTTATTTCATAGCTTCGAGAATGTAGCGCGTGTCGGTAAGCTGGAAGGAGCTGCGGACCAGGTCCTTCTTCTTTTGGAGTGAGCGCATGACGCCCAGAACCATCCTCTCCAGCGTGGCCTTGTTCAGGATGGCGCGCTTGCCGATCTCGCGTTTCGCATGATTCCACACCTGCTCATCGGGATTCAGCTCCGGCGAATACGGCGGCAGATAGACCAACTCGATCTGACCGTCCTGTGCCTCAATGAAGCGTCGGGTCTCCTTGCTGTGGTGGTACTTCGCATTGTCGGCCACCACCAGGATTGGACCTCCGGCATCGCGGTGCAGTTGCTTCCGAAAGGCGATGAACCGGGCCGAATCCATGGTGTCCCCAATCACGCTGAAACGCAGGTCCCCGCGCGGAGAGACGGCACTGATCAGGTTCATGCCGAAGCGCCCACCACTGTTCTTCACCACGGGAGTCTCTCGCGCCGCGCCCCAGGTCGTGCCCCGGTGGGCGTCGCTACGGATCGCCGACTCGTCAACGAAAAACACCTGCGCATCCGTGGCCCTGGCGCGGGCCATCGCCTCCGGAAAGGTCACGTTCAGGTACTCCATCACCCGTCCCGGATCCCTCCGGTAGGCCTGGTACACCGGCCGCTGCGCACTCAGCCCCAGCTTGCGCAGCAGCCGACTCAGGGAACTGGTGCTGAGGTCCACTTTCAGCCGGCTACGGATCAATTCCCGGAGCACCTTCAGTGTCCAGAGACAAAACTCGAAGTTGAACTGCTGCGGATTGCCCAGAGTGATGCAATCATAGACCCACTTGATCTGTGCCCCACTCAACTTACGGGGCCGACCCGAGCGTTTCTTCTCGTTCAATCCGTCCCAGCCATCCGCGCGAAACCAAGCCAGCCACTCGAATATGGTCCGCTGGGGTACGTTGAAGACCCGGGCCACCACGTGAATCGGTTCCTTACGGTTTATGATCGCCCCGACCACATCGCGGCGCTTCTGGTTGCGCATCTCGATTCTGCTCATGCGCATATTATATAACATGCTGCAACTTATGCAACGATTAATATCTCCATCATGCGCCACTCGACCCCAGTGAAAGCCAGGGCCGCAATCCTGCGTAGCACACCACGTGTCTTCAATCAACGGACAACGCGAGACTGCGCCGAGATTAGCCGCGGCACGCTGCTCTTAACCCGCGCGGGCTTGCGGCAAACCGGGACACGGTTCTTCCCGGAGGTGGCGCGCGCTCACACTGACGCCCCAGCGATACGGACACATTTGCGTCGCACCCCCAAAGCCTTGATAATCTCTTGATGGTCGGCCAAACCCACCCCACCAAGCCGTCGCGCGATCCACACATCCCGGATCCTGCGCTACTTCGCCAGATCGGCGAGGAACTTCGCGATCGCATCCAGGGCGAGGTTCGGTTCGACGACAGTTCGCGGGCGCTCTACGCCTCTGACGCCAGCCCTTACGAAATCTTGCCGTACGGCGTCGTACTACCCAAGACTGCAGACGACATTGCCGTGGTTTTGGAGTTGGCGCGGCGCCATCAGTTAGCAGTCTTGCCGCGGGGTGGTGGAACGAGCCTCGCGGGCCAGACTGTGGGTCAGGCCATCGTCGTAGACGTGTCCAAATATATGGCCGACGTGCTCGAACTAGATGCAGAAGCCGCCTGGGTGCGGGTGCAACCAGGGATGGTGCGCGACAATCTCAACCGGTTCTTGGCGCCACACAAGCTACAGTTCACACCGGATATTTCCACGACCGCCCAAGCCAACATCGGCGGCATGGTGGCTAACAACTCCGCCGGGACCCGCAGTATCAAATACGGCAAAACAATAGATCACGTCATCAGTATGCGGGTAATGCTTAGCGATGGAAGCATCGCAGAGCTTAAACGCCTGGATGAGGCGGAGTTGCGATCGAAGCTCGCCAAACCGGGCGTCGAAGGCGACGGCTATCGCACGGTGCGCCGCGTCGTCACCGAGCACGCCGCAGAGATTGAAGCGCGTTTTCCTAAAGTAATGCGCCGAGTCGGCGGCTACAATCTGGACGAATTCATACATCACGAGGCCTTTAATCTGTCCAAGCTCATCTCGGGTTCCGAGGGAACGCTTGCCTTCATCCTCGACGTCACGCTTCAGCTGCACCCGGTTCCCACTCACCGGTGCCTAGCCCTTTTGCACTTTGACACCCTACGCAAATCACTGGCGGCCGTACAGCACATCAACACCCATAAGCCCTCGGCGGTAGAGCTCCTAGACGCGCAGCTATTCCACTTAACCAAGCGGAATCCGAAGCTTGCAAACTTGCTCGGCTGGCTTAAAGGTGCGCCAGCGGCTGTCCTGCTGGTTGAATTTGATGGCGCCACCCAAGAAGAAATGCTCAACGGCTTGCGCGGCCTTCAAACTGACAAGGCGATCAACTTTCTCAGCTACCACAACTATGTAGCGGTTGACCCGTCACGGCAGGACGAAGTTTTAGAATTTCGGCGGGCCGGTTTAGGTATTTATGCCACGGTGAGAGGCAAGGACAAACCCGTACCTTTTATCGAAGATGCGGCAATCCCAGTAGAAAACCTGCCTGACTATGTTCCCGACGTACTTGAAGTCTGTCGAAAAAATGGCGTCAAAGTTGTTCTCTACGGACACGCCAGCGTCGGCGTGATTCATATCCGTCCATTACTTGACCTCAAAACACGCCGAGGCATCAGCCTATTTCGCCTTATAAGCGAGGAAACGTTCGCTTTAGTTCGAAAATACGGTGGGTCCTGGAGTGGTGAGCACGGTGACGGCTTGATCCGGTCTTATCAAAACAAGCACTTTTTTGGCGACTTGATCTATCAAGACTTTTGCCGCATCAAGTCAGCGTTCGACCCATATAACATTTTCAATCCAGGCAAAATAATCGATGCGGCGCCTATGGACGCACGATTGCGTTACGGGAACGACTACCATCCCAACCCGCCGAAGCATACCTATTTTGACTTCAGCAACAACGAAGGATTCCTGGGCGCGGTAGAAGCTTGCACTGGGGTCGGCAAATGCCGCAAAACAGGAACGGGGACGATGTGTCCCAGTTATATGGCGACACGAGAGGAATCTCACAGCACTCGCGGCCGCGCCAATATTCTTCGTTCGGCGATGAATGGACGGTTATCCGGGGGGGTGACCAGCAGCGCGGTTCATGATGCGTTGGATTTGTGTCTTGAATGCAAAGCCTGCAAGTCCGAGTGCCCTAGCCGAGTGGACATGGCGAAAATCAAGTACGAGTTCCTACAGCAATACTACGACAAACACGGCACCCCTTTGGCAGTCCGCGCAATCGGTAACGTGGCACTTTTAGCGCCCATCGGGCGCTTTTTTGCCCCCTTGGCTAATGCCGTTTTGCCACTACGGTCAGCACGCTGGCTAATGGACAAGCTACTCGGGGTAGATCGGCGACGCGTGCTGCCACTTTATGCGAGGCAGTCTCTCACCCAATGGTTTAAAAATCGTAAAAACCACGCCCCTACCCACATCCCGCTTTGGGATGGTTCACATATGGACAAGCAGCCGTCGCCGGCTGATGCGCCACGCGTTGCACTTTTCGCCGACACCTGGACAATGTATCACCAGCCTAACGTCGGAAAAGCGGCCACCTTGGTGCTTGAGGCACTGGGCTTTAAAGTAGAACTGATTGACTACGGCTGCTGTGGCCGACCGCAGATTTCAAAGGGCTTACTCAAAGACGCTAAAATCACGGCCGAACGGGCTGTCACCCGATTATATGAGTACGTACTACGCGGCGTGCCGATCGTGGGCCTTGAGCCTTCGTGCATAGCTGCGTTCCAAGATGATTACACAGAACTCATCCCAGGCGAGAAAACCATTGCCGTGGCGAACAACATCGTAATGATTGATCATTTCCTAGCCGAGATGGGTAAACTAGGCAAGATCACGCCCGAGTCGGTTTTTCAATTACAAAACGAGTCGATTCTCCTGCACAGCCACTGCCAGCAACGTGCTCTCATGGGCACCGACGCCAGTAAGGAAGTGCTGTCCTGGATCTCAGAGCGAGTGCATGTGGTCGATTCAGGCTGCTGCGGCATGGCAGGGGCATTTGGGTATACTCACCATGATTTGTCGATGAAGATTGGCGAACAGCGCTTGTTCCCAGCGGTGCGGAAGCATAGTGGCCCGACGGTCGCCTGCGGTTTTAGTTGCCGTCATCAAATTCAAGATGGCACCGCCGCGGCCGCGAAGCACCTGGTTGAGATTATGGCTGAAGCCCTGAAAACAAACTTAACTACCTAGCTACGCCTCGGGTAGCAGACAGCGAAGATGGCAAGAACGCTCAAGATTTACACAACGAGCCCTCTGCGTATGGGCCATTTTCCATCCAGAACTGAAGAGTGTTGGGGGCTATTGCGCTTAGCTAAATTCCAAACCTGCGCGATGGTAATTGCCTCGTGCGCCTATTGACAGAAGAGTAAAATTGTGAAACGTCAGCTTGCCGTGCAAGACCTCCGGGGCCTCCTCCGCAATGGTGTTCCAGTGATTGGCAGCTGGATCCAGATTCCAAATGGTTCCATCGCAGAAATTATGGGCGCGGCGGGGTACGACTGGGTTGCGGTTGATATGGAACATGGATCCATAAGCGCACAACAATTGCCCGACCTCTGTCGCGCTCTCGAGCTAGGCGGAACGCTGCCTTTGGTCCGCATAGCGGAGGCGGCGCCGTCACTGTGCAAACAGGCGCTAGACTCCGGGGCCGGCGGTGTCATCGTTCCCATGATACGTAACGGCAAACAATTGAAGACAATGGTAGACGCTTGTCGTTGGCCACCGGCAGGAGACCGCGGCGTCGGCTTTTCTCGCGCAAATCTTTTTGGAAAGAGCTTCGCCGCGTATAGTGAAGAGGCGCAATCGCCCCTGCTTGTTGCTATGCTTGAGGACACGCAAGCTGTGTCCAACCTTCATGAAATCCTGAATGTCGGGGGCCTAGACGCAATCCTAATCGGCCCTTACGATCTCTCCGCTTCTCTTGGCGTAACCGCCCAGTTTAATCACCCGATTTTTGTCGAAACGATGCACCGCCTATCTGAAACCGTCTCCCAGTCCGGAGTTGCATACGGTGTTCATGTCGTTGAGCCGGACCCGATCGCACTATCGAAGCGGATTGCGCAAGGGATGCGCTTCATTGCATACGGCATTGATGCGGTTTTCCTTTACACGTCTGCGGAGCGTCCAAAGAGCACCTAGATGGAATCAGACACGCGGTTGAGGCGCGCACCAGAACAGCGCGCGTCACCAGCAGCAAGCGGGGGGGACAAACGCGCTGTGGCTCGGGTCAAAGGATCATCTTACAAAAGCGTGTTTTTTGATTTCGATGGTGTGGTCTCGGACACAAACGCGCTAAAGAAGACCAACATATTTTCCTCAGTGAGCGAATACCTCGAGCCGCGGCTAGCTGAAGAATTCTCGGCTTTTTTTACCGCGAACAACGGTATCCCGAGGGAGCAGAAAGTTTTCAGCTGGTTCAGCAGAGCCGAGGCCGAAGAAATCCTAAAGAACTACGCGCGGCGCAATCAGGAAGCATTCAGGTGTGTCGGCACGACTCCTGGATTCCGCCAGTTCCTAAAACATTGCCTTGCGACCGACACACGAACATGGGTGCTGTCAGGCGGCGATTCGGGCGAAATCCGGGCCATACTTAGGCGAAATGCGGTCGAAGGCCTTGATGGAATACTGGCCGGCCCCGCCACAAAACACGATAACCTCTCGCGCCTGAGCTACCCTGAACCAGCGGTTTTTATAGGCGACAGCCGCCACGATTATGAAGTCGCTTTGGAGTTCGGACTTGATTTTGTCTTTATGAGCGGTTACACCCAGTTCACGGAATGGCGAACGTATTTTCATGACAAAACAATCAATGGGACAATTTCTGACTTCGGAGAACTTTTATGATCACCATCGGCATTAATGGATTCGGGAGAATCGGACGCGCGATGGCGCGCTTGAATTTACGGCACCAGAAATACAGGCTTGCTGCAATCAATGACATTGATCGCGATACACACAACCTCGCGTACCTTCTTAAGTACGATACCACCTACGGAAAGCTTTTCGGCGTCAAGATCGAAGCTGAAAGGGATGTCATTCGGATTAATGGTGACAACATCCAGATATTTAACGAAGCCAACATTGATGATGTTCCATGGCGTGAGATCGGTGTGGATGTTGTCGTCGACGCATCCGGTGTGCTGCAGAATGTACTAAGCGCTAAAGATATAGTCACTGATTCAGTAAAAAAGGTGCTCGTCACCCACGCTCCCAAGCAAGGCATCGACTTTTCGTACATGTATGGAGTGAACGCGGACAACTACGATAAAACACGGCATCATGTGGTTAGCAGTAGTATCTGCGATGCCAATGCTCTTGCGCCTTTTTATAAACTAATCGACCGTGAATTCGGCATTGTCCTCGGTGAAGTAACGACCCTTCACCCCTGGCTATCCTACCAGAACCTCCTCGACGGCACCTTGCAATCGGTGTCAAGTCCCGGGCACCAGTGGCGAGATTATGCGCTTGGGCGCAGCAGCGTTGGCGTACTTATTCCAAAGGAGACGACGCTATGCGATGCGATGCTAGAGGTGCTGCCCGAGAGCGCAGAGACCCTTCATGCCTCTTCATTTCGCACCCCTACATCCATTGTTTCATGCGTGGATGGTGTCTTTCTTCTGGAGAAAGAAACGACTCTTGCTCGAGTGAACGAAGCCCTTGAGAGCTACACCGACGCTTTTCCCGGCGTACTTGAACTCGACGAGCGGTCGCTTATCTCCATAGACTATCTCGGCAACGAATCTTCCGCGGTCGTCGATCTCCGCTGGCTCCATCTAAGCAAAGGTAAAATGCTGAAGTTCGTACTTTGGTATGATAACGAATGGGGATATGCCAGCCGTGCATACCAGATCATCGGGCGACTTATCTGACGCGGGGGCGGGCAAATGGAGATAGTACGATATCGCTACAAGGGGGAGACATCATACGGCACGTATGATGCCGGCGTAGTGACAACGCCGGAAAATTTGATAGGAAAGGATTCTATCGGGGCTGCGGCCCAGTTGAAATCACAGGAGGCATCCACGGCTTCAGTGCTGTCCCGTGCGGCGGGCCCCGATCGCAGCAGCGACAAGGCCGGCACAGCCGTTGAAATCGCAACGGTCCCAGTAGACAAGGTGCGCCTGCTTGCGCCAGCCCGCCCGAGTAAGATCATCGCGCTGGGCTACAACTACAAGGATCTGGTTGGTGAGCGCGAGACCTATGATGAGCCGGTAATATTTCTGAAACCGCCATCAGCAGTCATCGGCCCGGAAGAGGTTATAATACTGCACGAAGATCGCAAGGTCTGGACGGAGGTGGAACTCGCAATTGTCATTGGTAAGACCTGTCGACGAGTGTCAGCAGGGAAAGCTTCTGATTTTATTCTTGGTCACACAATAGCCAATGATGTAACGATGAGCAATTATATGGGACGCGATCATCACCTAGCTCGCTCCAAGGGTTGGGACACCTTCTGCCCTCTTGGCCCTTGGATTGTCACTGATGCAAACACATCGGCGCTCGAAATGCGCAACGTAATAAACGGGAACGTTATGCAATCCAGTTCCACAGATCAGCGAATTCTCGATGACGTCAACACAGTGAGCTTTCTATCCCGTTTTTTCACGCTAGAACCGGGTGACATTATATTGACCGGGACTCCTGCAAACGCGGAGAACTCGGTTGTCCGTGATGGGGATCGCGTCTCAGTTTCTATTGAAGGGCTGGGGACCTTAAGTAACACGGTTCGATCTGATTTTGTGACCTCCCAAAAGCGCTAGAAAGCCCATGTTTCGGCCTATTCCGATGTGGCGTGCTAATGCCTCTCCCCCCTACTAGCAAATGGAAAACGCCTAGATGCGACAAATAATCGCGATTCCTGCTCGCATGAGCAGCTCCCGGCTTCCGGGGAAACCACTGATTGATATCCTTGGCAAACCGGTCATCCGGCACGTTTGGGAGCGGTGCGCGAAAGTCCACCCAACAGATGACATATTCGTTGCTACGGAAGACAAGATTATTGCCGAATACTGTGAAGATCACGGTATGAATTGCGTAAACACCGGCCCGGCCGGATGCGCCACAACCCGGATCCAGCTCCTTAGCGAGCAAGTGCCTGCCGACGCGTACTTGAACATCCAAGGAGATGAACCGCTCGTAAACACCAACGATATACGTCGATTGCTGGATTACAACAAGCTGCATCCAAGCCGAATCATTTTTGGAAAGACCGCTTGTGACGAACGCGATTTCACCGACCCGTCCAAGGCGAAAGTAGTGTGCGCGCCTGACGGACGATTGATGTTCACATCCCGGGCGGGCATACCTTTAGACATTCGCGGCAAGTTTGTATCTGCGGAGCGTGCGATTTGGCTTTTTGGATTTAACAAAGATGCGCTGAGGCTCTACGTGGAGGCGGCCGGATATTCGAAGATCGACCGCATTGAACAGCTGGATATAATTCGATTCCTTGAGCTCGAAATTCCGGTATATTGCATAGACATGATTGGAGACAGTTGGGCAGTAGACGAGCCGAAGGATGTGAAAATAGTCGAGGCCCGCATGAAGTCAATGGCAAACTAGGAGTCATCAGATATGTCTGTCTTCGCCATTACCGATTATTTCAAGGAACCGGACGTCGAGCGGGAGATTCTTGGCGACCTGGTGGGCACGCATGTTGGCGACGACACCGTGGTGCTTCTAGTCTGGCATAATCAAATCACGGTAGAGCTTGTGGACCGCCTTCCGGCTCTGCGAGGGGTACAGCGCTACGGCGTCGGGTACGACAATCTTGACGTGTCTGCCCTGAAGAAGCGCCGCATCGTCGCCTGCAATAACCCGGATTACGGCGTGGATGAGGTTTCCGATACGGCTCTAGCTATGATCTTGAACATCGTTCGCGGCATGAGCACTTATGATTGCGCCGCTAGAACTTACCGATCCACGTGGCAAGAAAACGTCAACAGGGCGATTAAACGCTCGAGCGATACGGTTGTCGGTGTGGTGGGAGCGGGACGGATTGGCGGTAGCGTGGTGGTAAAATGCAAATCACTGGGCTTCGATACGGTATTCTTCGACCCTTACCAGCCTCGTGGCTACGAAAAGATGCTAAAGAGTCGGCGGGTTGATTCTCTCGACGAGTTACTAGCCGAATCGGATGTCATTTCAGTTCACACGCCCCTTACCCAAGAAACACGCAGCATGATCAACGAGGCGTTCATCGCAGCGATGAAACCGGGTAGTGCGCTTGTCAACACCGCACGGGGCGGACTGCTAGATGGAACCGACGTCCTCTACGACGCTCTCCGCTCTGGGCATTTGGCGGGGGTTGCCCTGGATGTGCTCCCGCAAGAGCCCCCTCCCGAAGATGCGCTTATCAGTGCTTGGAGGCGGGGTGATGACTGGCTGGGTGGAAGGCTCATTATCAACCCACACACCTCGTATTACTCGGCGGCATCTTATCAGGAACTAAGGAGAAACGCTGCGCGGAATGCCCTTCGCATCTACGAAAATCGGACACCCCACAACCTATTGTACTGAGTCAGTCGTGAATTACACGTAACTCACTGTTTTGATTTACTAAGGCGATCATTGATCAAGCCACATAAGCTTGTGCAGCGGCGTATTAATGGTTGCATAAGTTGCAGCATGTTATATAATATGCGCATGAGCAGAATCGAGATGCGCAACCAGAAGCGCCGCGATGTGGTCGGGGCGATCATAAACCG
>SL_5KL_010_SEDDRAFT_10001593_pt1 | contig 13484 bp, 18 predicted proteins | sample SodLakKL_010_SED_FD_9118 | JGI IMG/M metagenome (IMG submission 9118)
GGAGCGCCTGGGAACATATCAGGTCCCATGGCTCTCTCTGATGATACATTAACTTGCGGGGGTGAAAGGGGTGGAGCGGGAAGTCCCCGGTCTTTTGCCGGGATGAAAGCGGAGCCGCCCTTCCTTTCTGCGATAGAGATACATTCTTAGATTATACCATAAAAGCATATCCCACATGAAATAGAAACTCGATCGGTCTGCACGTTCTGTCTATGCTCTCTACTATCATCTGGTGATGGTTGTGAAATATCGCCGGAACGCGTTGTATTCTGATGATATTCGGAAACGTTTGAAAGATATTGTGTGGAACCTATCGGAAGAATTGGGTATAGAGGTGGTTGTTCATGAACCAAGCAGACGATTACTATCATCTTCTGTTCAGGGCAACCCCGAAAACAAACCTCGTCAATGTTGCAAACGTTATCAAGGGCGTATCATCCAGAAGACTGCGTCAGGAATTCCCTGAAACAAAGAATCTGCTGTGGGATGACTCATTCTGGCCCCCATCATATTTCCTTGCAACATCAGGACAGGTACGCCTTGATGCACTGAAAGAATATGGTGACTCTCAACTGGAGAAGTAAATGATTATCTCCTACAAGTATCGGGCATATCCTGATGCGGCCACTGAGGCAGAACTGAATGCCGCACCCGATACGTGCAGGTGGCTCTATAACACACTTCCCGGAGAATGTAATGCCATGCGGGAGAAATGGGATCCGGCCAACCATGCGAGGAACGCAGGCACGGATCGTCACGCTGAAAGAGGAGCATCCGTTTTTCAAGGGTGTGTACTTGAAAGTGCTTCAGATGGTGAACTATTCTCTCTGGAACAACATCGCCTCACTCTCGCAGATGAAAAAGAGAGGACGAAAGATCGGGAAACTTCGGTTCAAGAGCGCATCCCGATTTCGGACCCTCAACTATAATCAGTCCGGGTTTTCATCGACTCCTGGCAGAGTACGATCACGTTCTCAAAGATCGGAACCGTTCCCGTTACGATTGTACCGGCCATACACGAAAACGGTGAAAGGTGTCCTCATCACCCGTTGTGGTGATACATGGTATGTGATCATCCAGGCAGCGGCAGTCATCGAGTCAACGCGTGAAGGGCGTTCAGTCGGCATTGATGTTGGTCTGAACTCGTTTGCCGTTGATAGTGATGGTACAGCGATCGAAAATCCCCGGTTTAATGAGCGGTCGCTGAATACAATCAGGAAGCTCCAAAGAAGCATTGCCCGGAAACAGTGCTTCTCGAAGAACTGGAAAAAGGCAAAGAGCAGACCGGAGAAGGCACACGATCATGTCACGAACCAGAAGAGAGATTTTCTTCACAAACTCTCCCGGAGCTACGTTGACAGGTATAGAACGATCTGCGTCGAAGACCTGGATATCAAAGGTCTGAAGGAGACAGGGAGTTCGAAAGGACTGCACAGGAGCATTCATGATCTTTCCTGGGGACGATTCTATTCATATCCTGGTTACAAGGTTTTGAGTGCAGGTACACAAGTGATCAAAGTCGATCCCCGAAATACATCACACATTTGCGCGAACTGCGGAAGCATCGTGAAAAAGACACTATCAGAGAGACTCCATGAATGCCCGTACTTGCGGGAATGTTACCGATAGGGATTACAATGCTCTGGTGAATATTCACCGCGTGGGGATGGAACATCCCTTTGAGCCTGTGGAGTCAATACCTCTACGTCACAGCTCAGTGATGCATCTATTGTCCATGAAGCAGGAAGCCCCATCCTTCAGGGTGGGATTGTTCACGCTGCGATAACCTTTAAGATGCTCCGGGGGAAATGTACGGTCAGGTGATACAACCATGTGCAGCGTTGGCAACCCCACCGATATGGATTTTGAAGAGGGAATAAAAGGCAAGAACTATGTCTGCAGGATATGCAATGAAAAGTTCAAGACCGTTGGGAGACGCCCGATGTGTCCGTCCTGCCAGTCTGAAGACGTTGAAGAGGCATGATCATAACCCCTGGTGACCGGATCGTTCTCATCCGTGGCACCTCTTCTTTTCTCCTTCTTGCACGTGCTGGCAGGAAGTTTCCTCTCTTGATTGAAACAGTTGACGAAGAGTTTGTCCAGGGGATCCTGCCGGATGATATTATCGCGGTTTCGGCACCTGAAGGTGGTCCCCTGGCTCCGGCACGGTGCCTGCTTGATCTCGTCAGATTATATGAACTTCCTCTTCTTGTCCTCCCACGGGGTCATCCTGGATCACGGCGTCTGAGGTACCTCACCTCGGCAGGCCCGAGGATACTGCTGTCATGTGAAATAGTGCGGGGAACACATCCAGAGCAGCATCTCCTCTGCTCATCACCTGAACTGGCAGGTGGAGAGGTTTATGGAAAAAATGGTTCAATTTTCATAAAAAACCTTCCAGGGATGATTTCCTGGGAATTCCTTGACAGGAGAGGGTCAGAAACAGAACAACAAATATAAGAGCATTCATCCACCAATTATTCTGTTGCCGTGAGAGGAGGGTTGGATGAAAACTGAGGTTCTGAAGAGCATCAAAAAGACCGAAGAAGAGTACCGTCAGCAGGTTGATGCGGCAATGGCCGAACGCGAGCGCATTATTACAAACGCCCGACTTGAGGCCGACAATCTGGTTGCCAAGGCAGCGAATGTCACTGAAGAGTACAAAAAGAAGCGTCTGGCGGATGCACGGAATGATGCAGCGAAAGAGCATGCCCGGGTCCTTGAGGAAGGTAAGCAACAGGCAGCCGCCCTCAAGGAGAAAGGCAGGAAACGGATGAAAGAAGCTGTCTCGCTGTTTGTTGAGCGTTTTAAGGAGCGGGTGCATGTTACAGCCTAAAACGATGACGCGTCTGCTCATCGTTGGCTCAAAAGAGCAGATGGCGCGAGCTGTGACAGAGCTATACCGTCATCATCTTTTCCATATAACCGATTATACAGAGCGGGGTGAAGAAGGATACGAGGGCTTCCATATCGGCCAGCCGATGGAGGAGGCGACTGATCTTTCAACAGATCTGATCACGATCCGGTCAATTGAAAATACTCTTGACATCTCTCCTGACGCGTATATCGGTATTCCCAAACGTAACTCGGCCTCGATCAAAGAGATAATCGAGCGTGACCTCCAGAACATCGAGAAAGAGGTCATCGAACTCACGGCACAACGATCTGAGTCCGAAGCACGCATAAAAGCCTATGAACAGCGTATTGCTGAACTTATGCCATTCTCGACAGTCCCTGTTGAGCTTGGGTTGTACCGCGGATATGAGTCGATTACGGCTATTGCCGGGAGGATATCCCGTGATATTGATATCCCGGTGCCACATGAGAAGTTCTACGCATCCGGGAAAGGTGGCGGCACGATGGTCATCTTCTGTAAAAAGGAGGACCGCTCAGTCGTTGATCAAATCCTCTCTGAGGCACAGTTCAAACCAATCCCGATTCCACAGGAAGATGGATCTGTCCGCCAGCAGATCGAACTCTACCAGTCACAGATCGCAAAACTCAATGATGAGGTCACAGGGATAGATACACGCCTGGCGGAGATCAAAGAGCAGAACGGTGATTTCATTGCCGCCTGTGATGAAGTCCTGAGTGCTGAAGTTGAACAGGCCGAAGCGCCACTTCGGTTTGCAACGACAGATCTGATCTTTGTTGCAGATGGATGGGTTCCGACAACAGAAGTCAACACCGTAACCTCCGGGGTGGCACAGGCTACCGGGGGCAGAATCCTGATCATGGAGATTGAGGAGTCAGACGATCACGATCCCCGTCATCAGGCGCCGGTCGAGTATGACAATCCGCCTTTTGCACGGCCAACTGAAACACTGGTGGATGTGTATTCCAGGCCACGGTATGATGAGCTCGATCCAACAATCATGCTCTCTATCATATTCCCGCTATTCTTCGGGATCATCCTCGGGGATATTGCCTATGGAGGTATTCTCCTTGTGCTTGCACTGGCACTCCGAAAGGTGCTGGTTGGAGATACCGTTCAGCGTCTCCTGAAGGTCCTGAGAAATTCAAGTATTTCGGCGATCTTCTTTGGTGTTGTATATGCCGAAGCTTTTGGTGCCCATCCGGGTGCTCTTGACATTCATCTCTGGGACCCGATCGTGAGCAGACACCTGCTCATTGGACCGCACGCGTATTATCAGGCGGATATTACCGTTCTGCTGGTCTTTGCGGTATGGTTTGGGATTCTTCAGATGACACTTGGCAGAGCCATGAGTGCGGTGAACCATTACCGCCATCATCATATGACCCATGTTATGGGTCAGATTGGCTGGATCGCGGTGATGTGGGGTATACTCGCACTGATCTGGTCGATAGCAGCACTTCCACTTATGCCCGATCTAACCGGGCTTCCACCTGTTGTCATGGGGTTAAATATCGTAGGTCTCTTTGGTGCCGTTCTGATAGTTGCCGGGCTTATCGGGATTATGCGGGAGTCGCCCCTCGAACTGATTGAAATTCCAACAATTATCAGCCATGCGCTCTCATATACGCGTCTGGCGGCTGTTGGGCTTTCGTCTGTTGCAATTGCAATGGTGGTCAATTACATCGCCATCAATATGTTGATTGAGCCTCAGCTCAGGGGGCTATCGGTGGTTGGTGTTCTCTTAGTAATTACCGGGATCTTTGTCCTGCTCATTGGCCATCTTCTCAATACGGCACTTGGTCTCCTTGGAGGAGGGCTTCAGTCCCTGAGGTTGCAGTACGTTGAGTTCTTCACCAAATTTTACAAGGGTGGTGGAGAGGTATACAATCCATTTGGAAAGAAAAGAAGATTTACGGAGGATTAAATTATGGTCGATTTAGGAACAGCAACATTAACCGTTGAAATGGTTGAAGCATCGCAGGAAGGAATGAAGGCGCTCGCAGCAGCACTTGCCGTCAGTGCCACAGGTTTTGCCACGGCATGGGCTGAATCGGTTATCGGCTCAGCGGCAATTGGTGCTACAGCAGAGAACAGGGATATCTTCGGTATGGCGCTCCTGCTCACCGTTATTCCCGAAACGATCGTCATCTTCGGCCTTGTCGTCTCACTGCTGATTCTGTTCTAGATGGAGTCTACAATGGGACTTGAAGTTGTCGTCGAAGAGATCAGGGAGAAAGGGCAGAAAGAATCCAATGCCATCCGGAATGAGGCCCATGCAGAGGCCGATCGGATCCTTGCGGCAGCAGAAGACCAGGCAGCGTCGATCAAACAGGAAACCGAGAAGGAGCTTGAGCGGCAGATCAGCCATATAATGGCCCAGGAAGTCTCTGCTGCAAAACTCCTGGTCAAACGCGAGGTCCTGAACGCTCAGAAAGAGATGCTTGAGGAGGTCTTCAACGAAACGAAAGAATCCGTTTCAGCACTTCCAGCCACCTTCCATGAGAGGGTGGTCAGGGATCTTCTCAAAAAGGTGGCAAAAGAGATCAAGGATGGCACTGTCTTCTGCAATGAACGCGATAAAAAAGCAGCAGAATCTGCTCTTTCTGAACTGAAAACTCTGAATGGATACACGTTTGGCGGTATCATTGATATTGACGGCGGTATCGTGGTCAGGAGTGCAGACGGACAATTGACTGTAGACCTCAGTTATCAGACCTTTCTTGAAGAGGTCTGGGAGTCCGGGTTGAAAGACGCCTCGGATATTCTCTTTGGGTAGGAGGTATGTGCTGATGTCTGTGGTGGTAAGAGCTTCGGCCCCTTATGTCTATGTCTGCACCCGAATGCGTGTGCGCAAATCAAAGCTGCTTCCGCGGGAGGAGTACCAACGGATGCTGAATATGAGCCTTCCCCAGATCACCCGCCACATCGAAGAGATGGAGTATAAAAAGGAGATTGACGAGCTGGCCTCTTCATTTAGTGGTATTGACCTTGTTGAGGAGGCGCTCTCCTGGAACCTGGCAAAAGAGTACCAGAAGATCCTTGAGATTACCCCGGGTATCTTAAAACAGTTCACCCAATCGTATCTTCAGGCATGGGATATCCAGAACGTACTCACCATCATCCGTGGAAAGAACCAGGGAATGCCTGCTGGAAAGATCAAGGAAGTGATTGTTCCGGCAGGGATGCTTGATGTGAAGTTTCTGGACAGAATGATTGCGGAAGATTCGGTTGAACATGCCATCGAGATGCTGAAAGGCCATCCTCTCTACTCTGTGGTCGAGCGGGAATATGCGGATTCCATGGAACGGGGTTCATTTGGAAAGCTCGAGAACGAGCTGTACCGGAACTATTATGCCAATCTCATCGAGGAGGCAAGGAGTGGACTGAAAGGAGGGAAGGAATTTCTTAAATCGATACAACTTGAGATCGATATCAGAAATATCAAGGCAATTTTCCGTCTGAGGAATCATGAAATCTCGGTTGAGGAGATCTCTGATGTCTGGATTCCCGGTGCATTGTTTACTCCTGAAGAGCTGACAGAACTCTCTCAGATCGAGGATATCAACGAACTTGTTGATATCCTGAAGAAGAAAGTCCAGAGTTCTGCACTGGTCCAGGCACTTGAGGGGCTTCGTGAAGAAAAACCCATTCACGAAGTAGAGAACACATTGACCCGGGCACAGCTGGATTATATGGAACGGCTCTCGAAGAGGCACCCCTTCTCGATCTATCCGATTCTGGTCTACCTTGAGAAGAAAAAGTACGAAGTGACCAATCTCAGGGCGCTTGCCCGCGGCAAACAGGCAAATCTTCCGGCTGAGAGGATCGAAAACTATCTGGTGATATGATGGAGATCGCAGTAATCGGAAGAGAAGAGTTTATCCTGGGTTTCCGGCTTGCAGGACTTCAGAAGACATATGCGGCCGATACCCCGGAGAAGCTTACGGAGGCGATTACGCGGACATTGGAAGACCCCAATATTGGCATCCTCGTCCTCCAGAGCACCGATATGGAACAGATTCCAAGAAGGCTTCAGACAGCCCTTGAGAACTCGGTGAAACCGACCGTCATCTCCATTGGTGGTGAGACGGGCGGACTCTCCCTGAGGGAACGGATTAAGCGATCGGTGGGTGTTGATCTGTGGAAGTAAAGAAAAAATCAGGAATTCTCAAAAGGATCGCGGGACCGGTGGTCACCGCGGTAAACCTTGATGCACATATGTATGATGTGGTCAAGGTGGGTGATGAGGAGCTGATGGGTGAAGTGATCAAGATCGATGGTGAAATGATCATCATTCAGGTGTATGAAGACACTTCCGGCATCAAACCCGGTGAGCCCGTCATAAACACGGGCCTCTCGCTCGCAGTCGAGCTCGGTCCGGGTCTCCTCACCAGTATCTACGATGGTATACAGCGACCTCTCGAGGTCCTTGTCGAGAAGATGGGCAACTTCATCGAACGCGGTGTCTCGGCTCCCGGTCTTGACCGCTCGAAGAAATGGGAGTTTACGCCCGTTGTGAAAACTGGCGACCAGGTCCGTCCTGGCCAGATCATCGGTGAGGTGCAGGAGACAAATAAGGTGCACCGTGTCATGATCCCGCCGGACTCAGCCGGTGGTGTTGTGAAGGAGATCAAATCAGGGTCGTTTCCTGTCGATGAACCGGTGATCACACTTGATGATGGCACCAGTTATCCAATGATGCAGAAGTGGCCGGTCCGGGTGCCCCGTCCCGTGATTGAGAAGAAGAACCCAAAGATCCCGCTGAACACCGGTCAGCGTATTCTCGATGGTCTCTTCCCGATCGCAAAGGGTGGAACTGCAGCTATTCCAGGGCCTTTTGGATCCGGTAAAACGGTCACCCAGCAGCAGCTTGCCAAATGGTCAGATGCAGAGATCGTCGTCTATATCGGATGTGGCGAGCGCGGTAACGAGATGACAGAAGTGCTGAGCGAATTTCCGCACCTCGACGATCCAAAGACCGGAAAGCCACTGATGGAGCGGACGGTACTTATCGCGAACACATCGAACATGCCGGTTGCGGCTCGTGAGGCATCGGTCTATACCGGCATCACTATTGCCGAGTATTTCCGTGACATGGGCTATGATGTCTCCCTGATGGCAGACTCGACCTCGCGATGGGCAGAAGCAATGCGTGAGATCTCAAGCCGGCTTGAAGAGATGCCGGGTGAAGAAGGCTATCCTGCATATCTTGCCGCACGACTCTCAGAGTTTTATGAGCGTGCAGGTCTCGTCGAGACATTGGCAGGTGACTCAGGCTCTGTCTCGGTTATCGGTGCGGTCTCCCCGCCAGGCGGTGACTTCTCTGAACCGGTTACCCAGAACACGCTCCGTATCGTGAAGGTCTTCTGGGCGCTGGATGCCAAGCTCTCGCAGAGGCGGCATTTCCCATCGATCAACTGGCTCAACTCGTATTCGCTGTACCTTGACCAGCTCCAGGACTACTATGACGAACATCTCTCACCTGAATGGAACAAGCTCCGTTCATGGGCGATGGAAGTTCTCCAGAAAGAGTCAGAGCTCCAGGAGATTGTCCAGCTGGTTGGATCTGACGCACTCCCTGAGTCGGAACAGATTACCATCGAAATTGCCAGGATGCTCAGGGAAATCTTCCTGCAGCAGAACGCCTTTGATGATGTCGACACGTTTTGTGATATGAGCAAACAGTTTGATATGGTCAAGGCGATTCGCGCCTATGCCAATCTCGCGTATGCTGCACAGGCTGCAGGTGTCGCACCAGGACAGATCATCGGTGTTAAGGCAAAGTCTGAACTCCCGCAGATCAAGTTCATCCGCGACTACAAACCAATGCTTGACCAGGTCCTAAAAGACATGGATTCTGAGTTCACCGCACTGAGGTCGGGAGCATGAAGGAATATAAGACAGTGACAAAGATCGCCGGTCCGCTTGTCTTTGTCGAGAAGACCGAGCCGGTCGGGTACCAGGAGCTGGTCAACATCGTGCTCGCAGACGGCAGCATCAAGCGTGGCCAGGTGCTTGATACAAGCGATACGTTCGTGGTTGTCCAGGTCTTTGAGACGACTGCCGGTATCGGCAGGGACTCCGGGATCAGGTTCCTTGGCGAGACGATCAAGATGCCGGTCGGCCGCGAGATGCTCGGCCGTATCCTCTCCGGAGGCGGCAAGCCCATCGACGGCGGACCTGAGATCGTCCCGGAGAAGCGGCTCGATATCACCGGTGCTGCGATCAACCCGTACGCACGTGGAAACCCAAAGGACTTTATCCAGACTGGTATCTCCACGATCGACGGTACGAACACTCTTGTTCGTGGACAGAAGCTTCCGATCTTCTCGGGATCAGGTCTTCCCCACAATGATATCGCTCTGCAGATCGCACGTCAGGCAAAGGTTCCAGGCTCAACTGAGTCTTTTGCTGTTGTCTTTGCTGCAATGGGTATCACAAAAGAGGAAGCCAACCACTTCATGGAGGACTTCGAGCGGACCGGTGCTCTTGAGCGTGCGGTCGTCTTCTTAAATCTTGCAGATGATCCGGCTGTCGAGCGTATCATCACCCCGCGGCTTGCACTGACCACTGCAGAGTACCTCGCATACGAGCTTGGATACCATGTTCTAGTCATCTTAACAGACATGACCAACTACTGTGAGGCGCTCCGTCAGATCGGTGCAGCCCGTGAAGAGGTTCCGGGCCGTCGTGGATATCCGGGATACATGTATACCGATCTCGCCAACATCTACGAGCGTGCCGGTATCATCAAGGGAGTCAAAGGCTCTGTCACCCAGATTCCTATCCTGACGATGCCGGGTGACGATATCACCCATCCGATCCCTGATCTCACCGGCTACATTACCGAAGGCCAGATCGTTATTTCCCGTGAACTCCACAGGAAAGGCATCTACCCGCCAATCAATGTTCTCCCGTCGCTTTCACGTCTGATGAACCTTGGTATCGGCGAGGGGCTGACCCGTGATGACCATAAGAAGGTCTCAGACCAGCTCTATGCAGGATATGCAGAAGGAAACGATCTCCGTGGTCTGGTTGCCATCGTCGGAAAAGATGCGCTTTCTGAGCGTGATCGGCTCTTCCTTGAAGTGGCAGACTACTTTGAGGACCAGTTCGTCCGCCAGGGTATAAGTGAAGACCGCTCCATTACAGGAACCCTTGATATTGGCTGGAAACTCCTGGCAACCCTCCCCGAAGAGCAGCTTGTCAGGATTGACCGTGAACTGATCAGAAAGTACCATCCGAATTACCGGAAGGAGTAACCTGCCATGGCGCTCCGCGATGTAAAGCCGACCCGGTCAGAACTCATCGCCCTGAAACGGCGGATCCAGCTCTCAGAACGCGGGTACAAGCTCCTGAAGATGAAGCGTGACGGCCTCATCCTCGAGTTCTTCAAGATTCTTGGCCAGGCAAAAGATACTCGTGACGTTCTTGCTGAAAAGTATGAACGGGCGCAGGAGATGATCGCCATCGCAGATACCGTTGAAGGCGCCATCGGTGTCAAGGCCGCTGCCTTTTCAGTCGGTGATGTGCCCCGGATTGAACTGAAGAGCAAGAACATCATGGGTGTCGTTGTCCCGGAGATCTCGTCAACAAGTGTTCGAAAGAGCCCGACAGGACGGGGATACGGTATCATCGGGACCTCCTCGGTCATCGATGAGGCAGCTGATGCATTTGAGGACCTCCTTGAATCGATCATTCACAGTGCCGAGATCGAGACGACGATGAAACGACTCCTGGATGAGATCGAGAGCACCAAACGGCGTGTCAATGCACTCGAGTTCAAGGTCATCCCTGAACTCACCGAAGCGCGTGATTTTATCAAGATGCGTCTTGATGAGATGGAACGGGAAGAACTTTTCCGTTTAAAAAAGATCAAGGCCCGTTCCGAGGCCTGATTATCCTCCTTTTTTCTGCAGAACGATGAACATATACCCATAGTACGAACCGTACTCTCTGAAGATCCGGATCTCTTCTTCCATCTCCAGGAGGAATGCCATGACCTCTGTATCAGCATTCTTCTTCCATTTCTCAATTGCCGGGATGATGGGAGCATAGTAGTTCTCCCAGGCCTGCATTGGGAGACGTTGTGTGAGAATAACCTGATACCCTGCGTCTTCTGCATCTCTGACCATATCCTCTTCAGTCTGTATTGCAGGATAGTGGTGCTCCCAGTAGGTGCGCAGCTCATCCGGTGGGGATGCGTCAAACCAGCATATCTCGGAGACGACGAGATGTCCTGTGCCCTTCAGTAGAGATTTCCAGGCTTTGAGCCCTGCAGAAAATCCCATGATATAGATTGCTCCTTCTGACCAGATGAGATCAAAGACACTCTCTTTGAACGGGAGGGCATACATGCTCGAAGCCACAACTTCATGTCCGCTGTTGCTTTTGAGCGTTTGAAGAAATGGTACATGAATATCAGTGGCGATGATTGTGGCACCGCGTGCAGAAGAAGCGATGGCTGCAGTCTGGCGCCCGGTACCGCAGGCAACATCAAGGATCAGGGGGGTGTTTGGGGCAATCTTTAGATCTGAATAGATTGCCTTTGTGATAGCATCGTCTCCCGGTCCCTGCATGGGAAGAGACTCATAGAATACAAAAATGTCTTCCATCCTATCTATCAGGAACCGAATAGGTAATTAATAATGTCTCCCTCTTCATATCATATACACAGCGTTTGTGAGGCTTTTCCATGGTATTTGGTACATTGCAGGATGTTGAAACAGGGGGAAAGACGGTTCTTCTCAGGGTGGATTTTAATTCGCCAATGGATCCGGCATCAGAAACGATCCTGGATGATAAACGGTTTCGCGAACATATTCCCACAATATTGGCGCTTAAGGATGCTAAAACCGTAATCCTCACTCACCAGAGCCGCCCCGGTAAAAAAGATTTCACCCCCCTGAAAACCCATGCAGAGAAACTTGAGCGGATGATCCGGCATCCCGTCACCTATATCGATGATATCATTGGAACAAACGCCCGTGATGCAGTTCATTCCATGCATGACGGCGATATCCTGATGCTTGAAAACCTTCGGTTCAATGCCGAGGAAAACGTGACAATGAAGGCTGAAGAGGCAAAAAAAACTCATTTGATCCGAAAACTGGCTGATATGGGAGATATCTATGTCAATGATGCCTTCGGTACTGCACACCGATCACAGCCAACAATGGTTGGCCTCCCAATGGCTCTGAAGACGGTTGCCGGTCTTCTCATGGAGCGGGAAATCTCCATGCTCGGAAAAGTCCTCTCAGGGGCGCCACATCCGGTCACCTTTATCCTTGGAGGAACAAAGGTGGATGATTCGGTCGCGGTTGCCCGGTATGTGCTTGAAGACGGGATTGCCGATCATATTCTGGTGATCGGTGTTGTTGGGAATGTCTTTCTTGCAGCGGCAGGAGTGGATATCGGGATGTCATCGCAGCAGTTGATCGAAAACCTTGGGTATGGAGGTGAGATTGAAAAGGTACAGCAGATCCTCTCTGCCTATTCCGATCGTATTATCATGCCAGAGACAGTCGCGGTGCGGGAGCATGGAGAAAGGGTCGAATATCCGGTTGATTCGATTCCACATAATGCGGGCATCCTTGATCTTGGGTCAGGGTCTATTCAGTCGATGGTTGAACATATCCAGTCATCCCAGACGATCGTCTTCAATGGGCCTGCGGGAGTGTTTGAGGATTCTGATTTTGCTCTTGGGACGTATGAGCTTGTCAGGGCGGCTTCTCTCGCCAGTTTTTCGGTTGTCGGTGGCGGCCATACCGCAACCGTTGTTGAAAAGATGGGGCTTGAATCGTCATATTCACATCTCTCGACCGGGGGAGGTGCGTGTATCGAGTTTCTGACCGGTAAAAAACTCCCGGCTGTTGCAGCACTTGAGGCTTCATGGGAGATCTTTGGCAGCACTGCCTCGAATTAATCTCTCTCCCTGGAGGTTTGTGTGCTTCATCTATGCTGTTCTATGAACCTGGTGATGCTTTCATCTCCTATTTTTTCTGTTCAATGTATTGGTGCTGAGGTGTTCTGGTGAACTCTTCCTTCTCACAGGAGCAACTCATCCGATAGCTTTAAGCTTTCTCGCTTCAGTGGAACTATTCATGGAATATACACTTGTTGATGGTGAAGATCATGGTGATCTGGTGCTCTATGCCCTCTCCACCTGCCGGTGGTGTGCGTTGACAAAAGACCTTCTTCAGAACCTTAATCTGAAATTCCGCTATATATATGCCGACCTTCTCCCGCCGGAAGAACTGGATGCTGTTTTAGCAGACGTCGAGCGGTTCAACCCTGCGGGATCGTTTCCAACACTTGTCATCGATGGAAAAAAAGCTATTGTTGGGTTTAAAGAGGCTGAGATAAGGAGAGTGTTTGGAAAATGACAAAAGATCCGACGATCCAGGAGATAGATGCACTGGAAGAGGTATTGGAGAATGAGGCCGAAAGCCATGGATATTTCCTGAGTCCCGATCGGGATGCGGTGCGGGCGCTTGTCAGGGGTATCATTGTCAATACCAGGCGATACGGGTATGCATCTTGCCCCTGCCGCCTCTCAACCGGGAAGAGGGAAGAGGATCTTGATATCATCTGCCCGTGTGATTAC
>SL_5KL_010_SEDDRAFT_10001594_pt1 | contig 13468 bp, 7 predicted proteins | sample SodLakKL_010_SED_FD_9118 | JGI IMG/M metagenome (IMG submission 9118)
GGGCGGGGCCGGCCTCAGACCTGCCGCCCAAGGGGCATCCCATCCCCAACAGCCGCCACGAACAGGCGCGAGGGGGTGGCGGAGGAGCCAGAGGAGGATCGGGCAGCCAACGCGGCGGACCAGAAAATAGAATCTGGATTCGGTTTTTGATGTGGCGCTTTGCCTGATCCAGTGGCCCCCCACCCTATGCACTGCCCGCTGCACCCAAATCGGAGTTCGGAGAGAGACCGATCGAGGAGCCCCTTGACCCCTGCTGCCAACATGGTAATATCCATATGTCTCAAGATAACGATACTGTGCTGGCGTGAGGCCTCTGCTTCCCCGACCAGACAGCCCGGAACATGGACGACGCCATGAACCCCACGAACGATGCGCCGCAGGACATCCTGGCCCGCTCCGATGTGGAGGGCACGGCTCACATCCTGAAGTGCCTGGGACATCCGACCCGACTCCAGATCCTGGACTTCCTGGATCGCGCCGACGAGTCCACGGTCACCGAGATCTACGAGGCGGTGGGCGTGAGTCAACCGGTGGCATCCCAGCACCTCACCACCATGTGGGACAAGGGGATCCTCCAGCGACGGCGTGATGGGATCAACGTCCACTACCGCATCGGGGACCCCCGCGCCCGGACCGTGCTGGACTGCGTTCGCCGCGGGGATTGCTGAGCCTCCCCGCTCGCTCTGGCTCCGGTCGCTCTCGCTCCAGTGGCATCCACCCCTGGGTTCATCCGGTACCGATGCCCTTCACCCGGTTCTGGTGCCCTCCATCCTTGAGCTCACCCGTACCCATTGCCGTCCATCCCTGAGGCCATCGGTCCCAGAGCGGATTTGTCTTTTTCCCAACACATCCATTAATTCATATCCTTCGATATTTATGCGCACTCCACCCAAAATCCGACTGTCTCCCCCGGTGGCGGCGGTTCCGATTCTGGCTCTCCTGGCGATCCCCGTCTGCTGGACCGGGACCGTGGCTCCCCTCACTGCCCAGGACATCCCCGTGTCACTCGAGGAGGCCAGACGAATAGCCGCAGACGCCCACCCTGAGGTCCTGGCGGCCCGGGCCCGGGCGGAGGGCGCCCTCCGCCAGTGGGATGCAAGCCGGAGCTACCGCCTCCCCACCATCGGTGCCGAGTTCGATGCCCTCCGTACCGACGACCCGGTGGCCGCATTCGGAAGCCGGCTGCGTCAGGGTCGCTTCACCGAAGCGGACTTCGCACCGGAGCGCTTGAACAGCCCCGACGCCCTGGGCGATTGGGGAGCTGGGGTCGGGGTGGAGTGGGCTCCTTTCGATCTAGCTGCCACCTCGGCCGCCCATGCGGCCGAAGCCATGGCCCAGGCCGCCGGACTCGGGTCCGAGTGGGCCGCCCGGGCCGCTTCCTTCCGCGCAGAGCTCCACTACCTGGAGAGCGTGGGGGCAGAGGCCCGTCTCACCGCCGTCGAGGCGTCGGCAGAGTCGGCCCGGGAGAACCTCCGGGTCACGGAGCGCCGGGTGGAAGAGGGGCTCGCCACCGAGGCCGACCTCCTCCAGGCCCGGGCCGCCTCGGAGAACGCCCGGGCAAAGGTCATTCGGGCTGAGCGGCAGATTCAGGACGCCCGGGAGCGCCTGGGCCTGGCCATGGGGTGGGAGGGCGACCGCATCCCCGTCCCGGTGGACCGGGGCCTTCCCGCCCTCCCTGCCTCTACCGATCTCCCCTCCTCCGGGCAGTTCGCAGCGGACCCGCAGAGGCGGCCTGACCTCCTGGCGTCCAGCGCCCGCCTTGAAGCCTCGGCGGCCCGGGTCGAGGAGGCCCGGCGCGCCCGCCTCCCTTCCATGGAGGGCTTCGCCAGGGTGGGAACCCACGCCCAAGCCCCCCTCGCAAGCCCGGAAACCAACTGGATGGTGGGATTCCGGGTGCGAGTGCCCCTCTACACCGGTGGAGCCCTCACCGACCGCATCCGGGCGCTCGACGCCGAGCGGGTGGCGGTGGCCAGGGAGCACGATTTCCGGATCCGGGAGGCAGAGGTGGAGATGAGGGAGGCCGTCCGGGCCCTGGATTCAGCCCGAGAAGGCCTCGAGGTGGCCCGGTCCGCCGCCCGCGCCTCCGGCGAGGCGGCCCGCCTCATGCGCCGCCGCTATGAGGAAGACCTGGTGACCGCCGCGGATCTGGTGACGGTGGAGGCACGCGCTGCCCAGGACGCGGCCAGGGAGGTGGACGCCGCCGTGCACCTGGCCATGGCTGCCGCCCGTGTGCGCTTCCTCTCCGGTATCCACCACGACATGGACTCAGCTCTACCCACGCTTCCCGCTGACGCAAGCCTGAACCTCGGAGACAACCGATGAAACGCCTTCTTCTCCTTCTTCTGCTCCCTGCCCTGGCAGCCTGCGGCCGGGAAGAGCCGGGAGAGATTCCCCGGACGCCCGTGACCGGCGAGCTCGAGGTGACCCAGGCCTTCCGTTCCACTGGAGGCACCAGCTTCGCAGCCACCCTGGATTCGGACCGAGTGGCGGAGATCGCCACCCGTGCCAGCGGGACGGTCCGCTCGGTTGAGGTCCGGGTCGGGGAGCGGGTGAGCTCCGGCGCTCCCCTTGTCCGCCTCGATGACAGCGATGTGGAGGCCCGCATCGAATCGGCCCGCTCCCGGATGGAGCTGGCCTCCGAGACCCATCGCCGAATCCGCAATCTGGCCGAGGACGGCGCCGCCACCCGCCAGGAATTGGACGAGGCCGAGGCGGCCCTGGCCGCCGCCCAGAGCGGGCTCCGGGAGGCCGAGGCCCAGCGGGAGTACAGCGTCATTCGCGCCCCGTTCAGCGGGGTGGTGACCCACCGCCGGGTCGATCCCGGTGATCTGGCCGGCCCCGGACGCTCCCTCCTGAGGATCGTCGCCCCCGAGGCCCTCAAGGTGACGGCGGAGCTTCCCGCCCACCTGGCAGGCACGGTTGCGGAGGGGGATGAGGTGGCGGTACGCCTGGGGCCGGACCACCCGGCCATCCCGGCCACGGTCCAGCGGATCGTGCCAGCCGTGGATCCGGCCAGCCGCACCTTCCGCCTGGAAGCCCTCCCCAGGGAGGTGCCCGAGACCATGCGGGTGGGAAGCTACGTTCGACTCGAGCTCCCCTCCCCCGAGCCGGCAGGGGTGTGGATTCCCCGGGATGCCGTTCTGGAGCGCGGCCAGCTCACCGGCGTCTTCGCCCTGGAGAATGAGCACATCCGGCTCCGCTGGGTCCGCCTCGGTCGGACCACCGACGATGCGGTGGAGCTCCTGGCGGGCCCGGCCGGTGACCTGACGGTGGTCCGACGTCCGGGAGCCGAGCTCATGGATGGTCAGACCGTCTCCCAGATTCGGGAGGTGTCGCCGTGAGGGAAAACATCGCCGGCCGCATCGCCGCGGCCTTCCTCGAGTCCAAGCTGACGCCCCTCATCATGGCGTTCTCCCTGGCGCTGGGGGTGTGGACCGTCTTCACCCTCGCCAGTGAGGAAGAGCCCCAGATCATCGTGCCCCTGGCCGATCTCTACCTTCCCCTGGAGGGCGCCGAGCCCCGGGAGGTGGAGAATCGGGTCCTGATCCCCCTGGAGGGCATCCTCTCCGGAATCGAGGGGGTGGAGTACGTCTACACCCGCGCCGAGCACGGATTCGGACTCGCCACCGTCCGCTACGAGGTGGGACGGGACATGGAAGAGAGTCTGGTGCGCCTCATGAGCACCCTCTCCAAGCACGCGGACCGCCTCCCGCCGGAGGTGGGCCTCCCCATGGTGCGGGCCGTCACCATCGACGACGTCCCCTTCTTCACCGCCACCCTACACGGCGAACTGGGGGAGATGGACGGCGCCACCCTCCGCCGCATGGCGGATGAGGCGCGGGTAGAGCTGAGCGCCCTGCCCAATGTGCGGGATGTGCAGGTCATCGGGGGCTACCCCCGGGAACTCCGGGTGGAGCTGGACCCGGAGCGCCTGGCCCACTACGGCATCGACCCCCTCCAAGTGGCCCAGCGGCTGCGCGGCGAGAATGTGGAGACCCGGGCCGGGGAGTTCTCCGCCGGGAACCAGGTGGTCCGGGTCACCGCCGGCGGCTTCCTGGCCGACGCCGAACAGGTGGGCTCGGTGGTCCTGGACGTCCGGGACGGAGCCCTCATCCAGGTGAGGGATGTGGCGGTGGTGCGGGACGGCCCCGCCGAGGTCTCCCACTACACACTCCACCGGACCGCCGATGCCGAGGGGTGGAGTCCCATGGTGGCGGTCTCCGTTTCCAAGCGCCCCGGAGCCGACGCCACTCAGCTCGGGCGGGCGCTGGAGGCCCGCATGGCCGGGATGGAGGGACGGGTCCTGGCCGACGGCGTGGAGGTGGCCATCACCCGCAACTACGGTGAAACCGCCCGGGACAAGGTGGTGACCCTCCAGTGGCACCTGGTGCTGGCGGTGCTCTCGGTGGGCCTGGTGATCCTTCTCACCATGGGGTGGCGCGCCGCCCTGGTGGTGGTCCTCTCCGTGCCCCTCACCTTCGCCCTCACCCTCTTCGTCTATCAGATCTTCGGGTACACCCTGAACCGGGTGACCCTCTTCGCCCTCATCTTCGTGACCGGGATCGTGGTGGACGACTCCATCATCATCTCCGAAAACATGGAGCGACATTTCAGGAGGAAGGCACGCCCCCTCCGGGCCGCTGCCATCGCCGCTGTGGGTGAGGTGGGCAATCCCACAATCCTGGCGACCCTGACGGTCATCGCCGCCGTGCTCCCCATGCTCTTCGTGAGCGGACTCATGGGGCCCTACATGAGCCCCATGCCCATCGGCTCCACCGTGGCCATGGTCTTCTCGCTGGGGCTGGCCCTCACGGTGACGCCATGGCTCGCCTTCAAGCTCCTGGGCTCCCAGGGGAAGGCGCAGCCCGTGATGGCCATGGCGGCATCCGGTGGATCCGGGGGAAGTGGGACCGGGGGAAGTGGAACTGGCCGGAGCGGCGGTGGGAGCGGCAGCGATGACGAAACCGGCGCGAACCCGCCCAGCGAAGACGGGCCTGGTGACACCGACGGCCGGGAGGGTGAGGGCGACGAAGGCGAGGCCGTGGACGGTGAGGCCCATGACGACGAGGGCTCCGAAGCCGGTCTCTCGGCACCCCGCCCCTCTGCCGCCGACCCCGCCCGCCCGGCCCCAGCCGACTCCGCCCCACCCCGCCCCTCCGACTCCCTGGGGGTGGAAGACACCCGGATCTACCGGCTCTACGATCGGGTCATGAGCCCCCTCCTGGCCCGGCCCTGGGCCCTGGGTGGCGCCCTGGGGGTGGTGGGGCTGCTGCTGGTGGGGGCGGCGGGGATGTTCTTCACCCGCGCCGTGGAGGTGAAGATGCTCCCCTTCGACGACAAGAACGAGGTGCAGATCATCCTGGACATGCCGGAGGGCACCTCTCTCGAAACGACGCTGGCCCTGGCCTCCGACATCGGTGACGCCCTCATCGGGGTGCCGGAGGTGACGGACATCCAGCTCTATGCCGGCACCGCCGCCCCCATCAACTTCAATGGGATGATCCGTCAGTATTACCTGCGGGAGGGGGCCCACGTGGCTGACCTGCAGGTGAACCTGGTGGACAAGACCCAGCGGCGCGCCCAGAGCCACGACGTGGCGCTGGCCCTTCGCCCCCTCGTGGATGAGGTGGTGGCCGCCTCCGGCACCGGCGCCCGGGCCAAGGTGGTGGAAGTCCCCCCGGGGCCGCCGGTCATGTCGACCCTGGTGGCGGAGATCTACGGCGATGACGAGGCCGAGCAGATCCGCGTGGCGCGGGAGGTCATGGAGCGATTCCAGGCCATGGACGGAGTGGTGGATGTGGACTGGTCCCTCACCGCTCCCCAGACCGAGGTGCGGATGGCGGTAGACGCTGAGCAGGCCGCCCTCTCAGGGATCGCCAAGGAGCAGGTGGTCGGCGCGGTGGAGATGGCCCTTCGGGGCCAGGTGGTGTCTCGCCTCTCCACCCCGAACCACCGCACCACCGTGCCCCTTCGGGTGGGGCTCGCCGAGGCCGACCGCTCGTCGGTGGAGCGCCTGGGGCAGGTCCACCTGGGATCGGTGAACGGCGCCATGGTCCCCCTGGCCGAACTGGTCCACACCGAAGAGACGGTGCGCCACCAGTCCATCTCCCGGAAGAACGGGAAGCGGGTGATCTACGTCATGGGCGAGGTGGCCGGGGAGCTGGAGAGCCCGGTCTACGCCATGCTGGACATGGCTGAGAGCCTGGACGAGATCCAGGTGGCCGGCGGCGCCTCCCTGGGGAGGCTTTTCACCCGAGAGCCTGCAGTCACCGAGCGCCCGGTCATGAAGTGGGACGGGGAGTGGCAGGTGACGTACGAGGTGTTCCGGGATCTGGGGATCGCCTTCGCCGGCGCCATCCTCCTCATCTACGTCCTCATCGTGGCGTGGTTCGGATCCTTCGTGACCCCGCTGGTGATGATGGCCGCCATCCCCCTCACCCTCATCGGCATTGCCCCCGGGCACTTCATCACCGGTGCCTTCTTCACCGCAACCTCCATGATCGGGATGATCGCCCTGGCCGGGATCATGGTGCGAAACGGGATCCTCCTCATCGACTATCTGGAGGCCCGGCTCCGGGTGGGCGTGCCCCTGAAGAAGGCCATCCTCGAGGCGGGAGCAGTCCGAACCCGCCCCATCGTGGTCACCGCCGTCACCGTCATCATCGGGGCCGTGGTGATCCTCTTCGACCCCATCTTCCAGGGGCTGGCCGTGTCCCTCATGGCCGGCGCCTTTGCCTCCACCATCCTCACCCTCGTGGTGGTGCCGGGGCTGTACTTCCTCATCAAGCGAGGGTGGAGGGAGGAGGTGAATCCATGAAACTCGTGGTGATCATGTACCTGGAGGAGGATCAACAGGCCGTACGCCGGCTCCTCACCCGGGAGGGGGTGGAGGTGTTCAGCGAGGTGGGTGTTCGGGGTCACGGCCGGGGAGCGCCCGGGTGGTATGGGGACGTGGCCCCGTACCGCTCCGGGATGCTCATGGCCTTCCTCCCGCCCGAGCGGGCCGATGCCCTCATGGAGGCGATCCGGGGGTGTGAGGGGTGCCAGGACGCAGGGCACCCCATCCGGGCCTGGCAGATGGATGTGGAGCGGAGTGTGGCGTCGGGGGGCTAGCCCCACCGGGTCTTTGCCCGATTCAGGGGAGGAATGGACCGACGCATTGGACTGGGAAGGGCCGCTCTACCTAGGCGGGCTCATCCCCCTGGGGTACGCAACTGTGTCGGCAAACGGCCTGGGAACACAGGATTTCTCAAGTTTCAGGGCACGTCACCGAAACTCCTAACGACAGCATGCAAACTCGTCCTGAGCCTCTGAGTGGACTTCCGTAGGCTTGGGGGTGGAAGCCGGCAGGCCTGTGAGTACACATCCGTAGGCTTGGGGGTGGAAGCCCGCAGGCTTTGTGAGTGGACGTTTGGTGCTTGTGGGCGGACGCAATCCCCAGCGATTATTGGTCCGATCCGTCGGCGACCCGCGTCGGGCGCTTGCCACGTCTGAACCACCGGAGCTTCCGTGCAGATTCTCGTTGCCGATGATGAGCCGGTCACCCGACACCTCCTCCGGAGTCTTCTGGAGACGTGGGGCCATGACGTCGTGACGGCGGAGGACGGAGCGTCGGCCTGGGCGATCCTCTCTGCGCCCAACGCTCCGCACCTTGCTATCCTGGACTGGGTCCTCCCGGATTTCTCCGGAGTGGAGATCTGCCGACGCGTGCGGGGGGGGGCCTACGAAGGGCAGAGTGCCTACCTCATCGTTCTCACTGGCCGGAGTGCCAAGGCGGACCTTGTGGAGGCGCTGGAGGCCGGAGCCGATGACTTTCTCACGAAACCATTCCACGCCGGGGAGTTGCGGGCACGGGTCAGCAACGGTGTGCGTCTGGTCCAACTCCAGACCAGACTGTCTGCCCGGGTCGCGGAGCTCGAGGCTGCGCTCAGACGGGAGAAGGAGCTTCTGGGACTTCTTCCCATCTGCTCATACTGCCGCAAGGTACGGGATGATGGAGAGTCCTGGCGTGGGCTGGAGGAGTATGTGTCCAGCCAGCCCGATATCCAGTTGAGCCATAGCATCTGCCCGTCCTGCTATACCACCCATCTGGAGGAGGACCTGGGTCCCATGGATCGCTTCGCCCCGAATGTCCAACCGGTCCCCCGCAGCTCCTCCTCGACGCCGGGCCATTCCTGCATGCCCAACCACTCCCACACGCCGGACCGTTCTCCCTTCGATCCCCGGTCGGAGGACGGACGGTGAGTCGATCCATCGAGCCGGAGACCATGGCTCAGGTGGAGATTGCAGCGGATCGGCAACTTGACGCCATCTTCGACCAGACCATGACCGGGTGCTTCCTGCTGGCCACGCACCCGCCCGTGCGGTGGAATGAGATCCGAGACCGGGAATCGGCTCTCCACCGGATCCTTGCGGCCCTGCGTGTGGTCCGGGTGAACCAGGCGCTTCTGGACCAGTTCGGTTTCCGGGAGGAGCAGCTTCTCGGGGCTCCTTCGGACCCTTTGCTCCCCAACGAGACGCCGGAGGTCCTGCAACTCCTCCGAGGCATCCTGAACAGTGGGAGAGCGCGCAACGTCCGTCGGGAAGCGCGGTCCAACGGCAAGCCCATCTGGATCGAAGTGGAGTACAGCGCAGTGCTGGATGAGGACGGCGGCTTCGCCGGGGTGCTCGGCATGCAGCGGGATATTACCCGGGACAAGCAGATGGAGGGAGCCCGGATTGACGCCATGGAGCGGCTCGATGGGTTCTTCACAGCAAGCCTCGATCTCCTCTGCATCGCGGACATGGAGGGCCGCTTCCTCCGGCTGAATCCGGAATGGTCCCGGGTGCTGGGCTACGACCTGGACGAGCTTGAGGGGGCCCGGTTCATGGACTTCGTCCACCCCGACGACGTGGACGCCACCCTGGCGGCCATGGAGGGCCTCGCCCAGGGTGAATCCCTTATCTGCTTCGAGAACCGCTATCGTCGCCAGGACGGTTCCTACGCCTGGATCGAGTGGCGGAGCACGCCCCAGGTGGGGGGCACGATCTACGCCTCTGCCCGGGACATATCGGACCGGAAGGAACGGGAGCGGGCGCTTCAGGATGCGGAGTCACGATGGGCGGGGATCCTGGAGAACATCTCAGACATTGTATGGTCCATGGCCTGGCCCAGTGGCCAGCTGGAGTATCTGAGCCCCACCGCCGAGGGACTCTATGGCCGTCCCCTCTCCGACTTCCTGGAGAACCCGAACCTCTGGCACGAGGTAGCCCACCCCGACGATCAGAAGGGCCTAGATGAGGCCTTCCGAACTCTCCTTGAGACCGGTGAATCGAGGAACGAGCACCGCATCATGAGGGGAGACGGGGAGGTTGGCTGGGTTCATGTAGCCTGCCACACCGTGCGGGATGAACTGGGTGATGTGATCCGCATCGACGGCATCACCACGGACATCACGGCAGAGCGGAAGGCGCAGGAGTCGCTCCGGGTCAGCGAGGCCCGGCACCGTCTCCTCTTCCATGGCTCCCGGGACGCCATGATGACGCTGGCACCGCCTGAGTGGCGGTTCACGGAGGGAAACACCGCGGCGCTCAGGCTCTTCGCCGTACCGGACCAGGAAACGTTCCGGTCCATGGGGCCCTATGACCTGGCCCCGGAAACCCAGCCGTGCGGAACTCCCTCCGCCGATCTGGCCCGAAGTCATATCACCACGGCCCTTGAGCGAGGGACCGATTACTTCGAGTGGACACACGCCCGCACCGACGGGACCCCCTTCGCCAGCACCGTCTCCCTCACCCGTATGGAGGGTGAAAATGGAGTCTTCGTCCACGCCCTGGTCCGTGATGTCTCCGCGGAGAAGGCGGCGAAGGAGCAACTCATTGAGGCATATCAACGTCTCCAGGAGGCGACGGTCCGAGCCGAGGAGATGGCCCGCTGCGCCCAGGCTGCCAGTGTGGCCAAGAGCGAGTTCCTGGCCAATATGAGCCACGAGATCCGCACACCCATGAACGGCGTCATCGGAATGACCGGGCTCCTGCTGGGAACGGATCTGACGCCGGAACAGCGGCGCTATGCGGAGACGGTGCAGACCAGCGCCGAGTCCCTTCTCACCCTTCTCAACGACATCCTGGATCTGTCGCGGGTGGAGGCCGGGCGCATCGAGTTGGAGGCCGTGGACTTCGACCTCTCCGAACTCCTGGCCGGCCTCTCCGCGGCCCTGGCTCACCGGGCCGAGGAGAAGGGGGTCGAATTCGTCTGCAGCCATCACCCCGACGTACCGGTCCATCTTCGCGGTGACCCAGGGCGCATCCGCCAGGTCCTCATCAACCTGGCCGGAAACGCGGTCAAGTTCACCCACGAGGGCGAGGTCGCGCTGGTGGTCGAACTCGTTTCCCCTGAACGGGAAGTCCACTATCCCGGTGAGGAGGTCCAACTCCGCTTCAACGTCCGGGACACGGGCATCGGGATTCCACCGGAGAAGGTGGAGGATCTATTCGAGAAGTTCACCCAACTCGATGCCTCCACCACCCGGCACTACGGAGGTTCGGGGCTCGGGCTGGCAATTTCAAGGGAGTTGGTGGGCCTCATGGATGGGGAGATCGGCGCGGTGAGTCCATGCCCTGTGGGGGGGACGCCGGATGACTCGGGCCAGCCCCCCGCCGGCCCTGGGCGTGGTGGCCCCGGATCCCTCTTCCATGTGACTCTCCCCCTCCGAGTTGCTCCCCCACCGGAGGCCACGACCGGCGAAGAGACCACCATCACCGGAGATGAGATCCAGGGGAAGCGGGTTCTAATCATCGATGACAACGCCACGAACCGGGAACTCCTTCGGCTCCACACTCGAGCGTGGGGAATGACCCCCCACGAGGTAGAGCGAGGGGATCAGGGGATCGCCATTCTGAAGGAGGCGGCCAAGACGGGGCGCCCCTTCTCCGTGGCGCTGGTGGACATGCAGATGCCCGGGATGGATGGGGAAGCGGTGGGCCGCGCCGTCCGCTCCGACACCGCCCTTGAAGGCACCCGGCTGGTGCTCCTCACCTCCATGGGATTCTGGGGAAACCAGGAATCCATCCGGGAGGCGGGGTTCCATGAGGCCATGACCAAGCCCTTCCGGGCCGATGATCTGCGACGAGTCCTCTGCCGCCTCCTGGCCGAAGCAGGGGAGGGCGAAGGTGACGGACCGGCGCCGGTGGCTGAACCCCAACCACCGCGCCAGGACGGAGGAAGCCTGGCGGACCGCTTCCGGGATCGGCCGGCCCGGATCCTCCTGGCCGAAGATAACCCCATCAATCGGGAGGTGGCGCTGGGAATCCTTCGGAAGATGGGCCTGAATGCCCGTGCGGTGGCAGACGGTGCCGAGGCGGTGGCCGTAGCCAAAGGGGGCGAGGTGGACCTGATCCTCATGGATGTCCAGATGCCCCGGATGGATGGGCTCGAAGCCACAACCAGGATCCGAGCCTTACCGTCTCCCCTGGTGGCGGGCGTTCCCATCGTGGCCATGACGGCCCACGTCATGCGCGGAGATCGGGAGCGATGCCTGGAGGCGGGGATGAACGACTACCTGGGCAAGCCCGTCATCCCCGCGGAACTGGCGGATATCCTGGATCGCTGGCTGCCCGATACCGAGGGGGTTGGCCCTGCCTCGTCAACCACCGGTGCAGCCTCCCCAGAAGAGCCCCCCACCATCCCCCGACATGTCCTGGATGTGGAGGGTATGCTGGAGGCCTCGCTGCGGGACCGCTCCCTGGCGACACGCCTGGCCGCCATGTTCCTAACCTCTTCGCCCCGGGAATTGGCGTCCCTCCGCGAGGATCTGGCGGAAGGGCGCCTCGTCGAGGTGCAGCGGAGAGCCCACGGACTGAAGGGATCCGCAGGCCACCTCCGGGCCGAAGGGTTTCGGCGGACGGCGGAACGGGTGGAGAAAGAGGCGGCCAGATTGGTGGCGATGACCATGGAGGTCGGGGAAGCGACCACTGGCCAGGAGGTGGAGGTAGAAGCAGTTCTTCGACCGATCCTGACTCAGGTGGAGGTAGAGGAGGTTCTTCGCCCCATCCTCGATGAGTTGGAGGAGCAGCACACGCGACTGGACGCAGCCCTCAGGCAGTCGCTGGGGCTCTAGGGCAGTCGCTGGTCGCCGGCCGTGCAGGGTGACGGATAGTGCCAGGCGAGCCACTTGCCATCCGGACGACCCGGCTAGCTATCCAGCGCCTCATGGGCCTTGGCCTCGAGCTCCCAGGGGATGTCCTGAGCCCTCTTCCACCTGGCGGAGGGGGTGTGGCCGTCCGGGCTCAAACCCTCTCTCCGGTGCGCGGCCAGGAGGTCGGCGAACGGGTCCGTGAGCGGAGGCGGAGGCGCCGCATCCGGGAGTGGCCAGCCGGTCCGATCGAAGAAGCGGATCCGGTCATTCACAACCTTCACCGTGAAGCCCTCCTCGTGGACGGCCCGGTGATGGAAGCGGCAGAGAAGGACCAGGTTCGAGAGCTTCGTCTCCCCGCCGTCGGCCCAGTGGACGATGTGGTGACCCTCGCAGAAGCGGACCCCGCACCCGGGGAAGCGGCAGCCCCCGTCCCGGATCTTCAAGGCCCGGCGGAGGGCAGGGGGGATGGTTCGGGTGCGGCGGCCCACATCCAGCACTTCTCCGTTTGGTCCGCGTACCGCCTGCACCACGGCGGCATCGCAGCAGAGTCTCCGGGAAGTTTCCGCGGAAAGCCGGGTGCCATCCGAGAGGTGGGAGCGGCCGGGAGCGTACTCGAGGAAGTGGGTGTGGGAGGGGGCGTCTGTGGGGCGGGTGCCAGCATCCTCCCCACCGCCGGTCCGGAGCGTAGCCATGTCCGTATGGAGTACGACCTGGTAGCGCTCGGGGCGGGTGCCGGAGAGGGGGGCGACGTGTTCGGCGGATGCCACCGATCCTTCTCCGCAGCCGCACCGCCCACGGGTGGTGTCTGGGTGCTCAGGGGTGTTCTTCGACGTGGCGGACTCCGCCGCCGCGGGGGTTGCGGTCTGGTCGCAGCTTTCCGCGGGAACGTTTTCCGGCCGGGCCCCACCCCCTTGGAACGCTCCCCCGGCCACCCTCTCCCTGGAAGTCTCCGCGGAGACGCCTTCGGTGCAGGCCGTCACTCCCCGGGGGCCATCCGTGGTACCCCGCTCGGACGCCTCCCCGTCATCCGCGTCCACGTCGTCCTCCGCACCGCCATCCCCAAGTCCGCCAAACCCCACCCGTAGCGCCTGCTCCACCAGGAGCCCCACTCCATCCGCCCGCCGCTGCCGGGGCGTGATCTCCTGCACCGCCGGTCCCATGGCCGCTCCCTCCGGCGCCCAGTCCCGCTCTGAGCGGAACAGCGCGTCTCCGGCCGCCTCCAGAGCCCGCATGAGAAGGGCCCCCACCTCCGGGTCCAGTCGGCCCCGGACCAGGTACATCCCGTCCTCATCGGGAGCCACGGAGAAGAACCGGCTCCGGTGCCGCTCCCGTTCCAGGTCGATCTCGTCCTT
>SL_5KL_010_SEDDRAFT_10001595_pt1 | contig 13466 bp, 10 predicted proteins | sample SodLakKL_010_SED_FD_9118 | JGI IMG/M metagenome (IMG submission 9118)
GGCAGGAGCTCCGACTCGAAGCGGTCGAACATCATGCGCGAGGCCACCAGTTCAGCTTGCTGCTCCACGTCGCCGGTGAGCAGGATAATGTCATCCACCTTAAGGTTTCTCAGCCTGTTGAGCGACTTTTTCATGTTCTCGCGCAGGGGATCCATGATGCCGATGAGTCCTGCGAGGGACTCCCCTTTTGCCACATAGACGAAGTTCTCGCCCCTGAGCATCAGTCTCGACACCGCATCGGAAGCAGCATCCAGGGAAATGCCGTTTTCTTTCATGAATTTGGCATTGCCCACCCGGATGATGTCTTTCCTGACCTGCGTCTTCACACCCCTGGCCACGACCACTTCCACCACGCAATGCTTAGGTATCTTCCAGCCCTGGGCCTTCATCTTTTCCAGGATGGCATGGGCAATGGGGTGGGTAGAGGTTTCTTCGGCTGCCGCAGCCAGCGAGAGTAGCTCCTTTTCCCCAACATCTTCCTTCAGGGGAATCACGCTTTTTACCTCGGGGTTGCCCTCGGTAAGGGTGCCGGTCTTGTCAAAGATCAGCGTTTCGGTCTCCGAGAGCATCTCCAGGTAGTTGCTGCCTTTGATCAGGATACCGTTGCGGGCGCCGGTGCTGATCGCTGCGGTGAGCGCCGTAGCCGTTGACAGCCTGATCCCGCAGGAATAGTCTATCACCAGCATGTTCAGTGCCCGCGTGACGCTTCCCGTGACCATGTATACAATGGCTCCGAGGGCAAAGTTCAGCGGGATAAGCTGTGCAGAGAAACGGTCTGCCATGCTNTGCACCTGGGCCTTGTACATGGTGGCCTCTTCCACCATGTGGATGATTTTTGCCGCAGCCGTGTCTTCCCTGATTTTTTCGGCAAGCACGGTGATNGTGCCGCTTTTGACCACACTNCCGGCAAACACCCCNTCCTGTGNCTTTTTCTCGCGAGGCATGAACTCGCCCGTGATGGATGACTCGTCCACCAGGGCGCTCCCCTGCTCTACCCTGCCGTCTACGCTGATGATCTCCCCGGTATGGACCACAATGCGGTCAGCTACGCGGATGTCTTCAAACGGGATCCGGACGAGCCGATCGTCATCCATTACCTTCCAAACGAATTTTTCGCCGGTAGAAAGCATGTGGCGGATCGCGCTCCGGGTTTTGTTCATGCTGTAGGCGGTGATGAGTTCAGCGGTATCGGCCAGCACAATGATGGTCAGTGCCGGGATGGTATTTCCCGAGAGCAGGCTCGCAAAGATGGAAGCGGTACTCAGGGTATCAGCATTGGGCTTGCCGGTATCGCGCAACGACTCAAAGCCGCTTTTGATGATCGGCAAAGCCAGGGATATGCTGGTGATGGAGGTAACGCCAAGCAGCCGGCCAAGCAGCGATGTCCCTTTGGCCTTACCGCTGCGGGTGAGCATCGCGTAGGCCAGTGTACCGGCACCGATCAGGACATTGCGCAGCAGGCTGCCCACGGGTTCTTCCTGCAGACGCCGTTCATTCACGGTAAGCTTGTTTTTCTCCTTGCGCTCCTTTTGATGGGCGGGAATGGAAAACAACGCGATGATCTCTTCCATCTGGCTGACCAGGAGCTCAGGGGAAACAGCCGGGTCGTCATAACGGATGAGCACGTTGGCGGTAACCAACGAAAGCCTGGCATCCTGCACCCAGCTCAGCTCGCGGATCCGCCCCAGCAGGTCCTCTTCATACCCTTCAAGGTAGCGTATGGCGCGACATCCAATGCGAATGCGCCCGGGAATATGATGTAACACCCTGCATTTAAGCAAGGATTCTTTGCTCAAACTTTTCCAGTACATAGCCTTCTTCTGTTAGCTTCGCAGCAATGCGGTCGATCATCTCCTGACCCACCTGGTAACCGCCTTGCATCATATACTCAACAACCAGCTCCTGCAGTCTGTTCAGCCACGACAGGATATCCTTGTCGCTGAGGGAGCTGCTGTCATAAGTAATCAGCGCCTTTGACGTGAGGGGATTCAGGTCAAAGGTTTCGATTCCCTTCAGCTTATAGAGATACACCCGATCCGGGATGTCTTGCTTTGTTTTTAAAAAGTCCGTGACCTTAGACCAGCCTGCGATACGAATGCGCAGCCGGCCCGGTATGCTATGCACCACGGTAACACCTGCCATTTTCACTGCGGCTTTGGCGATCCATTTCTTGACCATGAAAAGCGAATTATCCGTTAACGATTTGTTTACCGGCGGATGCATTTGCGGCGGCATTGTTGTATGCCCAATAGAGCATGCTTACCCCAGCCGGCAGTACCCTGGGGTTGCGCAGCAGGGACCATACGCCGAGCGACAGAAACGATACCGTGATGGCCGCGTTCAAATCCAGTAAACCATCCGTTTGCTCATACACTGAGCTGTTCGCTGACTTGATGAATTTGGCCATCTGCTGTCCGATTACCGATCGCGGAGGCTTTTCTATTTCCTTTTCCAGTCCGAGCAGCTTGGCCAGCACGGCAGTCAGGGTTACCTCATTGATCTTGTCCGGATCATACACCACCAGGACGCTGCCCAGCAAGGGGTTCACACTGATTTGCCTGATGGCCGCAGCTTTTTTGAGCTCTTTTTCCAGCATGGCGCCCTTTTCCATGTTCATCTTCAGCACCGGGACATGAAAACGCACCCTGCCGGGTATGCTGTGCCTGATCTCCACGATCCCACGAAAGCCCCTGAATGTTTTCTTAGGCCCTTTTGAAGCAAAAAGCCTGGATAACAGCAATCCTGTGAGTATATGCATGGCAAGTATTGGTTTTAACGTTTGTGTGATGGTTTATTGACACAAAAGTGTTTTGTAGCCAGGCCCTTTGCAACCATGATCATGTTTTCAGGTGCCTGTATCAACAACAGTCCTGGCGGCACAAGACATGCGGTGTTATACCTTGATATAAACAAAGATAATTTTAAAATGCAGAATACCAAAGAGGGTATTAAGCTTTCCCATTAATATGCAGGTTGTTTTACTGGCACTGTCTTAAAACAGTCGCAATCATCCCTTTCATGCCCTCTCACCTCTCAAGGATTTTTATTCCAAAGCCTTTGATGGTCTGCCAGCCTTCTTTGTCGGTTAGGGCCACAAATAGATGATAATCTCCGGGATCTGCATTTCCGGGCACTTCTACAGGCACCTCGGCATCATAGGTTATCTGCCCATTGGGTATCGTGAACGTCTCAATATAGAGAAACGCGTCATCGGTAGGTTCTTTAGGTGGATCCAGCTCACATTCTTCATAATCGGTGCTGTGGCTGTGGTGATCAAAATTGTGATGGATATCAATGCTGTATGCCCCCAGCTCCTCATTGTCTGTGAAGGTAGCCCTGAACATGAAGGTCTCTCCCACATACACTGTATCGCAAGGTTGAGGCGAATGGTGGGCTTCGCTCATGATGATCACAGGCGGCTCATCATCGATATCTTCTTTGCTGCAAGACCATGCAACGGCCATCAACAACAATATGAAAATAATCAGTACATACCGGTTTTTTATGCTGTTTTGATACATTTTTGCTTGTTTTTTTATTGTCAAATAGGCCGTTCCAGGACAGCGAACGCATCTGCTTATGACAAGATGGCATAGTGATGGTTGATTTATCACCTGTTCATTGTCTTGGAACAGCCTTATCCTACCTTATACATCATGTATTTCCCTGATAAGATAATACCGTGCATTTTGGAGGACTGTATTATTCATGCTATTGATGCAGGTTGTATGCAAAAATAAGTTTTAGTGCATATGAATGTCGATGTAGTACCTCTCAGAATAACCAAAGGGACCTCCAAAAGCATCCCGTGATTTTACAAGGATGTAATAATCACCATCTTCCCAGGCAATATCTCCCTCAATTGGATTTGGTGTGATGTCATTATCGTATTCGGCGCCCACTTCTATAATAGCTTCAAAATCATGGCTTGAAGGATTGTCAAAGTCATGAGTATGTAGCAAGGTTATGGTGTTGGAAGCATTCACTTCTTCATCCTCAAGGTTTTGATTATCCCTAACCAGTCCGATGTACATGCCTCCAAGCGCCATGTCATGGGTAACGGTACCCGCTATACTGATTACATCACCTATATGAAAAACCTCACCATCCTGAGGGGCAGAAGTCACATTGATGACAGGGGCACTGGTTCCTTCCGGATTTTTTATCTCCAGGTCATGTTCTACCTCAGTTACTTTACCTTGCATGTCAATGACGATAAAGTGAAAATGATAATGGCCCGTTTCGGCATCCAGTGGGATGTCAATATGTTTATGAAATTGGGTATTAAGCAAGCCATTATATTCCGTCCAGGTATGCTCAAACTCCCATCCATGGTCGTCATGGTCTCCATTTTTTGGGGAATTGTGGTGGTGATGATGGTCACCTTCGTAATGTATTTCGATCGTTATTCGGTCAATACGGCCTTCGGCCACAATTTCGGCATCAATATGCAGGTCAGAGCCACGATAGCCCACCTGGCTGTTATCATGACCAATTTCCAGGTCGCTGATCATCGGTGCGGGAAAATCATCATCCTCGCTGCAGCTTACGAATGCAAATACCATGGCAATAATTGTCAGTGTTGAATAGATTCTTTTTTTCATTGTAATAAAAATTTTATGGGTTAAAAAAACTGTAATTAAAAACGGAATTAACGTTCTTCGGGGTTCCCTGATGCTGATATGCTTCATAACCCCTTCATTTGTTTGTAATTTACTTTTGTCGAAATCGTATCCTCAATCTGACCTGATAATGTCTACGGGCAGATAGAGGGAGAGATTGAAATTTCTTCCGGGCTCCGGCACTCCAATGAGGCGATAGTAACTGGTATGCTCCAGGTAATGGGCATTGAACAGGTTATTCACCATGAAATACCATTTTACCCTTGTTCCGTTGATATTCCAGGCACCGCGAACACCAGCATTAATGGTTTGGTAGCCAGGTGTTTTTCTTTCAGGGGGTACCACCCGGTTTTGTGGTGCGCTGATCCGTAACTCACCCATTAAAACCAGCTCTTGCAGAACCTCACCGGCATTTGTTATGGCCGGGGAATATGATAATCCAGCAAGTGCAGATGCAGGAGGCGAAAAAGGAATGGTAAAGCCCCTCTTTTCGCCTGAAAGCTGCTCGCTGTAAGTGTATTCGGCAGCAAACTCCAGCATGAGGTTATCCAGAGGTTGTCCGGTAATGGTTACTTCACCGCCCAGACGCAATACTTCTGAGGCTTTGTAATTGAATATCTGGTTCCCCGCCCCATGGTCAAAGTCAAAAAGATGGCTTGGATTGAGATATATATAATTGGGGAACCAGGTGATAAAAGGGCTCAGGCGCACGCTCCATGCCGGGGTGACATACTCGCCACCGACATCGAGTTGCCAGGCCGTTTCCGGTGATAACGAAGCATCGCCCACCTCATAACTGAAGTGGTGGTAATTGACCCCGTTGGCCGCCAGCTCTTTGGCAAGCGGCAAGCGGAAGCTTCTTCCCAGGTTGGCCCTGACAATGGCTTTACCCGTGCGGTAATTTATGCCTGCCATGCCGCTAAGGCTGGCGAACTCCCTGTTCAGGGCCGCTGACCGTTGCAAATGTTCACCATGAGTAGGGAACCAGTCATAATAGGCTTCTGTCCGCAGTATGCCCCTGTCGTACCTGATACCGCCATTTACTCGCAAGCCTGGATTAACCTCCCACTCATGCAGCAGGTAAGCTCCATAAAGCCATTGGCGGAATGCTGGCATCAAGAAGCTTATGCCCCCAATAGTGTTATCCTGATACTCCGCCGACAGCCCGGCCGTCAGCTCATGCCGGTCGCTAAACTGGTTTTTAAGTCGAATGTTACCCGACAAAGTATGCTTATCAAAGCGTCGCTCAAGGTCGGAAGGCATAGGCAATGTATCCGGAAAAACAGGTGGGCGATAACCGTGGTTCACGTATTGGGAAAGCTCCTCACGGTAATTGCGTTGATAGCCTGTTTCAGCCACCAGCACCATGCTCCCCCGGTCCACCAGGGTTCTGTTTACGACCTTAAAGTGGCTTGCATCCTGGAGCGGATAGAGAACTTCACGGTCTGACCGGTCATACAGGGCAGTATCTACCCTCCTGGGCTCCAATCCGTGGGCGTTAGCGAAGAAACCGGCTTCCTGCTGCACATGGCTTATAAAGAAACGGCTATTCACCCTATTGCCATTGTAGCCTGCGGAGACATGGAAGTTAAGCTCATTGCCTGCCGTATTGCGTAAGCGGCTTTTATAGAGGGGCACGCGATAGGAATAGATATCCACACTGTCGACAGGGACACGCGTGTCGGCATGATCCAGCCATGTAACGCGTGCCGAGAAAGACCATCGCTGCTTTCTTCCTTCGAGAGCTACTGACGTGCCCAGCAAACGGTTGCTGCTTCTTCCCTGCAGATGCACCTGGGCAGACAACGTACCCGGGGGCGGTGTGTTGCGGTGTCGCAACTGCACCACTCCTCCGATGGCATCAGAACCATATGCCAACGACGCGGGCCCTTTGATCAGCTCAACCTCCTGAAAGGCAAACTGGTCAACCTCCAGGGCATGGTCTGCTCCCCACTGTTGCCCCTGATGCTTAACGCCGTGCTCGGCCACCACAACACGGTTGAAGCCCAACCCCCTGATCAGCGGCTTGGACTGCCCCGAGCCCACATTCAGAGACTGGATGCCCGGAAGACGACTCAGGGTTTGCATCAGGCTTCCACTGCTGTGTATACGAACAAATTCAGCACCGGCAACCTCCATAGCACGGGATTCCTGCTGTCGTTGCAGCTCCCTGAAATCCTCCTGAACGGTCACCCCTTGCAGTACCACCGCTTCGGGTTCAAGGACCACGTTAAGTTCCTTTTGTCCTGCCACCGCAACGGAAAGGGCTGCCGGTTGATACCCTACATGGGATACAGTAACCCTGTAAGTACCATGCGAAAGCTCAGCGAAACGAAAACGCCCTTCCCCGTCTGTGGCTTTCATGCGGGTATGACCTTCGCCCTCCAGCTTAACACTGGCATCCGCCAGTGGCTCCCATGAAGGATCAGTAACCCTTCCTTCAAATGAAGAAGGGAAAACAGAGGAAATGCCCGAAAGCCACAGCACGGGCATCCATAATAAAAAAAGCAGCTTCATAAAATGTGTCGAAATAAAGAAATCTGCCAGATGCGTATGAGGCATTCAGCCATTAATCATAATGGAATACCAACCTACTATAGCACAAGATCATGTCCGGATAAGTTATAACAAGCACGCTGCAAAGCACACTTGTCGTCAACAATCCAGTGTGTCAGTAGACGTAAGTCCTGGCATGAGTCAAACCAGAGAATTAATCAGCAGAATGAAGTAAAAGCGGGTGGGGCACGCAAGGAAAAGTGATATCCATTAAAAACAATATGTGGATCAGGATAGACATGCTCTGCCGGTAAGGATGAATATAGCCTATACTCAAACAGGTCTTCCGATTTGATGATCTGAAGTTTCGCGTAATGAAATTCACAAACAGGACATTCCTCTTCTTCGCCTGTGGCCTGATCATAGCTTGCAAAGGGTGTGCTGCCGCCAGTTTTTTCAGTCTGAGGTAAGGAACAACCGCTACAGCAACTCGGATCGTGGGTATGCTCAAATACGTGTATCGACTGGTAAATGGTCGGGTACAGGAAAAGAAATGCCACGGTGACGGCAAAGATATGTTTGCCTTTTAACAACATAAATGCAAATATATGCAAATATCGATTTGATTTAACATGAAAACAAACTCATGTTTAGCCCGCATGAATAGTGCAGGTTAGGATGACCATACAATTCATTCCCCTGGCTCTTGATCAATGTTTCGTACAACTTCCTGCCGATGGCTCTGATTTATCAAAAATAGCAGGTTTTGCGGTTGCTTCAGATAAGAAGGCTGTTTGCTGTTAGCTTTCTGCGCTGTTTAACATGTTGCATTTTTCATTAAACAAACAGGTGTTTAACTTGTTGATTATGCAGCATTAAAATGAAACAAGAAGCACGCACAGCAAACACATTACAAACAACCCATCATGAACCGAGCCATGCCAAATAAATTGACTCACACGACGATTTTTATTGCATGGCGAGCTCCATCTGACCGAAATATAAAAATTATAAACAGATGAAAACACAAACCCTCTTCCTGGCGCCTATCATCCTATTAGCGATGTTAGTCTGGTCACCGGCCCACTCAACTGCAAATTCCATTGAGCAGTACCCTTATGAAGTATTGCAAGATTTTGAACATTTTGAAGTACGCCATTACCAGGATGCGATTTTTGCAAAGACACACATCGATGCGGAAACGTATCGCAGGGGTTCCGGCAACGGTTTCCGCACCCTTGCCTCCTACATTTTTGGTGGGAATGAACGCGAGGAAAGCATAGCCATGACGGCACCCGTTGTGATGAGCTGGGAAGACGGCATGGTGATGGAGTTCATGATGCCATCTGAATACAGTCTGGAAACCCTCCCGGCGCCGCGTCACGACGGCATCGAAATTTACGAAAAATCCTCCGTGGTGATGGCAGGTTTATCCTTTGGTGGATGGGCCAATGACAGGCGGATTGCCCGAAAGATAGATGAGCTATCTGAGCTCCTTGATGCCCACGGCATAGCCCATTCAGGCGATTTTCAGTATTTTGGATACAGCTCACCCACCCAAGTCGCCAACCGCAGAAACGACATCGTCGTCGAAATCAAGCATTGGGAGTAACGGACAGGGTACTTTCCTGAAATAGGATTAATGGGCTTCGGTAAGAATCCGGTCAAACCCATCAATTATCCAGCCACTTCTGGTAAATGGCGTCATAAGTGCCATCATCCTGCATGTTATCCAATGCATGCTGCCACTGGTTCACTGTTTCCAGGGGTGTATTTTTTGAGAATGAGATATAGAAGTCGGATGACATCAGCACAAATTCACCATCCACATCGGCATATACATATTCATTGGCCTGCAGAATGTCAGAAATGGTGAGTGCTGAGCAGACAAATGCATCCACCTCACCGTTCATCAGCCATTCTACGACAACTCCCGGATCACCATCTGACAAAAGGTTGGTAAAGCCCAGTTCCCGGAGACGCTGATCCGAATACCATGAATTGACAGTTCCCACAGCATCCAAAGCCATGGCGTCCTCAATCGAGTTGATCACGATACCGGAGCCAGACCTGGTATAGAAATATGTTTCATTGGTACCAATGGGACCTACCCACTGAAACAGGGTGTCTCTTTCTTCGGTTCGATCCATGGTAAAGAGGCAGAAGTTAGGATTGTCGAGCGCCATATCGTATGCATTGCTCCAGGTGGTCAGGCGAATTTCTTCATAAAGGTTATTTCTTTTCATAATTTCCGTTACGATGTCAGTGCCAAAACCAGTTATCTCGCCAAAATCATTCATGAATGTGAGGGGTGGATAGCTTTCCGTATAGATTTGCATCGTACCGGGATAATCCGAGGTATTCAGGTATTGTTGAGATAGCTGTCTTAGAAAGCCGTTTTCCTTGAACTGGTCAATCGTATGCTGAAAATCGGCTACCACGTGATCAGGCACCATCTCGTTAAATGCGAAATAGAGTAACTCCGTCCTGAGTGGCAAGATGTTTTTGACATGGTAATACATATGGCCGGATGCTTCCAGGGCACTTTGCGCAGAAAGCCTGTCGGACGGATACAATTGGATCTCGCCCTGCAGCAGATGCTCAAAAGCCTGCTGGTGATCATCCACATAAACCAGGTTCTGAAATCCCTGATCTTCAAGATAAGCAGTGATGGAGTATCCTTCCACTACGCCAATGGCATCAATGCTTTTGGCGTCCTCCAAAGAATGAAGATTAAGGTCAGACTGGGAGTCGGTGTAAAAATGATATTCCAGCGAAGCAAACGGACCTGCCCATTTGTAATGATCTCTTCTTTCGCTGTTCAGCACCATGGAAAAAAGCACACCATTGTGGCTATTGTCGAGCATCGAAACACTTTCACTCCAGGGTAACAAGCTGATGTCGGGTGTAAACCCGAGTTCACGGGAAATTTCATCCAGGAGCCGGGGTGCAAAGCCGGCTATTGTTCCGTTCTCTTCATAATTAAAGGGGGCGTAGCTTTCTGTAAAAAATTTCAGGTCCACATCATGCGATTCATCTTCTGTTTTTTCGCAGGATGTAATCAGCGGAATAAAAAGCATACAACATACATAGAGAGTCAGGAGGGGATTTTTCATTGTTTTGGTGTGTTTTGTTAAAAATAGTTAAGGCACGACTAAATTAAGTTTTTTTTATTTATCAGCAAGCAGATTTTATCTGATTTTTAGATGGCATTCAAAAGATACCACCATCCCATCAGTTTGTGAAGCACTACTGGTAAATGGCGTCACTGAAGGAAGGCTGAGGTTAAGGTTAAGGTTAAGGTTAAGGTTAAGGTTAAGGTTAAGGTTGAAGTTGAGGTTGAGGTTGAGCGGCAACGAAGTCCCGAGCTGCAAGTCCCGAAAGCGAAGCGATTCGGGAAGCAAAGCAATTCGGGAAGCAAAGCAATTTGGGAAGCGAAGCGATTTGGGAGCGAAGCGATTTGGGATTTGACGATGAGGGAGGTAATTAACGGGAATTTAAAGGCTTGATAGAAAGATAATTATAGAGAAATGGTCAGGGTGATTCCGCCGGGGGTCATTCCCAGCCGGGCATCTTGTAAAAAGTTTTGGCGACGATTGTATTGGATCCCGAACTTTGTCAGGTCAAACAGAAAGAGGAAGGCGCCCTGCATGATGACAGACTGGCCATACCCCTTAAGCATGTCTTCATTTTCGGAGCTGTTCGAGGAGGCCCGTATCATCCAGGCACCGCCAGCCATATAAAGCAAATCCAGTCCGGCGTTGATCAGGTAAATATTTTCCGAGCGAATATGCTTTCGCATCACCTCATCGTAGGAAAGCCCGGAAGCATCGTCATCCCTGGAGTCGAGCAATGCATAGGTAGCAATGCCTGCATTTACGAGGTTCCATGCGGCATTCATCTGGTGGAAATAGCGGGTATCGCCGTCGTACCGGATCCACCCATAGGTGCCCACGGCCATGTTGGCTGCCGCCCATCCCCCCAGGAAATACATCCCCGAACGATTAACCTCCTGGCTTCGTGCGTAAAAATCCTGGTGCGCCTGTGCCCCGGCCTTTACCCAAAGCAAAAGCAATAGGAAAAGAATGGTTGTGGTTTTGCCCATGAGGACGCCGTTTTTTATGGAAGCTTTAACGCGCCGGGAGATGGAATTGTTTGCTTCAATTCAATCATCAATAGCGGTTAAACGCGTATAGTTTATCCGGTTTTTTCCTGATTTTTTTGCGCGGTTTCTCATTTGCCGGGTAGCCGAGGGTAATCAGCAGGGGGATGCGGCGTTTCCCGGGGATATGCAGGAGCTCCCGCACCTTTTTTTCGTCGAACCAGCCGATCATGCAGCTGCCAAGTCCCAGGTCAGCCGCCTGTAGGCAGAAATGGTCCGCTACGATGCCGATATCCATCAGGTAATAATCCTTGTCTTTGATGCTGCTGCCAATCTTTGAGAACCAGTTTGGCGGCTCGGCCACCAGGGCCACGATGACCGGAGCCTGCGTGGCAAAACGGTTGATGGGCGTAGCCGAGCCAGTGGTGGCACGGGCCACCTTGTCTTTCAGATCCGGGTCCGTGACGACCACAAAACGCCAGGGCTGTGCATTGCAAGCCGAGGGAGCCATCCGGCAGGACTCCATGATGCGTTCGATCTTCTCCTCTTCTACCGGACGATCAGTATATTTGCGCACGCTTTCACGCTGCATGATCAATTGGGCAAAATCCATAGCAATTCCCTGTTTTGTTGCGTAAAGATACAAAAGTGATGAGACACCAGCCATCAACAGAAATGACCTGCAACGTTGCCGGTTTACGGGAATCTCTTTATCTTTAAACCTTGATCAGAAAAAACAGCTGCGTATGTTTCAAAAAGGCGACGTACCCACTCCTAAGCCCTGGTTGGCTTCCACTCCCATATTGGTAACAATAGTATTGCTGTTCTTTTCGGTCTTCGTGGTGGACACCAAACCCCATTTTGCCCTTTTCATCGGGGCAGCCACAGCCGGCTTATGCGCTTATTGGCATGGGTTTTCATGGAAGACCATCAAAGAAGGTTTCCAGCATTCCATCGCGCGAACCATTCCCTCCATTGTGATTCTGCTGATTATCGGGATGCTGATTGCCGTCTGGATTGCCAGTGGAATCGTGCCGGCCCTGATGTATTTTGGCTTTGAATTTTTTGTCGCCAGATGGTTTTTACCGCTCATTCTGCTGTTTTCAGCTTTTATGGCCCTGATCACGGGCAGCTCATGGTCGACTATCGGTACCATGGGCGTGGCAGCCATCGGGGTAAGTGAAGGGTTGGGGATTCCCCTTCCGATGACGGCAGGCGCCATCGTGTCGGGTTCTTTTTTTGGCGACAAGCTCTCACCAATGTCGGACTCCACCAACCTGACCCCTTCAGTGCTCGGCGTAAACCTTTACGATCACATCCGCCACATGCTTTATACCACCTTGCCCGCACTTGGTATTTCTGCGGTGGTATTTACCATCATGGGCTTCGCTGCCTCCCAGGGCAATGACGGCAATGGCGATGTTTCTGCCTACACCGATTACATCCGGAACCATTTTAATCTGAGCCTCTGGCTATTCATCCCACCTCTTGTCGTGATTTTCCTTATTGTACGAAAGGTACCCGCTATCCCAAGCCTCCTGGCCGGACTCGTATTAGGCGCCTTGGCATTTATCTTCGTACAGGGCGGCAGCCTTGCCTCGCTGCTGGAAAGCGTTCACACGGGTTTTGTCATGGATACAGGGAAGGAAAGCATGGACGCCCTGTTTACCCGCGGGGGGATGGAAAGCATGTATGAGGTAGTGGCCCTGGCGCTGGTTTCCCTGGCCCTTGGGGGAGTAATGGATTACACCGGCATGTTGCACAGCATTGTTCTGGCTATGACCAGTTTGGTGAAAACAGTTGGCAATCTGACCGCTACCGTGCTGGGTACTTCGATCTTTGTGAATATTTTTGGTGCGAACCAATACCTGGCAGTGATATTGCCCGGTCAGATGTTTGAGGAATGTTACCGTGACAAAGATTTAAAACTCAAAAACCTGACACGTACCCTGGAGGCAGGCGGCACACTCACAGCGCCGCTTATCCCATGGAACAGCAGCGGCGTGTTCGTGTATACTGCGCTTGGTGTATCGGTAACCGCATATGCCCCATATGCCGTGCTCTGCTGGATCACCGCACTGGTGGCCCTGGTGTTCGGATACCTTAAGATCGCCATGCACCAGCTTGAGCCCTCAGAAGAACAAGAAGCAGAAGATCAGCAATAACCGGTTTTCGCCGGCAGGCTGGCTCAAGTAAAAGCAGTACCTGCTTATGGCCTGCCGTAAAAGTGCTTACGGCTGTTTCCG
>SL_5KL_010_SEDDRAFT_10001596_pt1 | contig 13464 bp, 4 predicted proteins | sample SodLakKL_010_SED_FD_9118 | JGI IMG/M metagenome (IMG submission 9118)
TCGAAGCATTCGCTGGTGATTACGGTGAAGGCTGGCGGATAGATAACATACTGATCACAGCCGAAGGAATAGAATCCGACGGTGACGAGCACAATCTGATAACATGGGATGCGAGTCCTGACGATCCCGATGCAGTAGAGCATTACAATGTTTATAGGTCAGAGGAATACGATGGTGAGTATGAACTCATAGCGACCGTAGACGCAGACGGCTCAGCGAGTTATGAGTACGTGGATGAAGATAAAGGCATGGCAGATGAAATATTCTGGTGGTACATGGTACATGCTGAAGATGCGTATGACCAGGAATGCGAAGGAGCCGGACCGGTACAGGAACCGGGTGATGAGGAAGAGGATGTAGAATACATCGAGATAGAAACGGACACGCAAGATATAGTTGAAGGTGAAACAGCCAGTTATACTTCTACGGCTTATGATGAGAACGGGAATGCAATAGGTGATGTTACTTCTGAGACCTTTTGGTCTATAGATGAAGATGCCGGTGGTGAATGGGATCAAGAGACAGGCACCTATACATCGGAGAACCCTGGAACGTGGACGGTGATGGGAGAATACCAAGGTTTGACCGATGAATCTACTTTAACTGTTGAACCCGCAGATACAGATGTTGATAGTGTGGTCATTTATCCTTCAGAGGATCAGGTAGTGGAAGCAGGAGAAGAGTTGGTGTTCGACGCTGAGGCGCTGGACGATAACGGTAACGTGATCGAGGATGATCCTGAGGAGTTCACATGGCAGAACGCCGATATAGGAGTATTCTATGAGACCGAGACGGGGGATTACGATGTTACTGCGACCTACGATGGAGTGACCTCCCCTGTAACTGTTGTGACTGTCGAGCCTGCAGAAGCCGAGAGCATAGAGATCTCTCCGCAGAACGCCGAGATAACGGCCGGCGACACACAGACATATATTGCCACGGCATATGACGAATGGGGCAACGATTTCGATGTTACCGGTGAGACCACTTGGTCGGATGACATAGATGATTCTGACTGGTTTGATAACGAGGTCACAGCCTACAGTGCAGGAGACTGGACGGTGACCGGCGAATACGAGGGTATAGAAGATACGGTCTCACTATATGTCGAACCTGGAGAGGCCGATAGCGTAACGATCTATCCTGGAGAGGATCAGACCGTAGAGGCTGGAGAAACGCTGTTGTTCGATGCGGAGGCAGAGGACGAATACGGTAATCTGATAACCGATGAGGTGGATGAGTTCGACTGGCAGAACGCAGAAAACGGTGTATTCCACGAGACGGAGACGGGGGATTACGATGTGACCGCGACCTACGATGGAGTGACTTCACCTGTAACTGTTGTGACCGTCGAGCCCGCAGGAACTGATTACATATTGATAGAACCGCAGGACGAGGCTGTTCCCATTGGAGAGACCATAACTTACTACTCCACGGCATATGATGAGTATGATAACGAAGTTGGTGATGTTACGGGAGATACGACCTGGGATATAGACGAAGATGCAGGTGGAGAATGGGATCAGAATGAATATACCTCTGAGAATGAAGGTCAATGGACGGTTATCGGTACCTACACTGACCAGGGAGAAGATTTCGTAGACGAGGCCTCTCTAGAAGTATTAGTTACGGATATCGAAAACGTGGTCCTCGAGCCTAGTGATGATCAAACTATCACAGCTGGAGAAACGATCATATTCGATGCTGCTGCTTACGATGAAAACGGAAATCTCGTGACTGATGACAGGATGGACTTTGAGTGGGAAACAGCTACAAGGGGTGTTTTCAACAGGAGAAGAGCTGGAGATCACCAGGTGACAGCTACTTACGATGGTGTGATCTCTGATCCAGTCACGGTTACCGTGTTACCCGCAGAAGCAGATCGGATAGAGATAGGTCCTGAGGATGAGGTCGTTGTTGCAGGTGGAACTGTCATTTATACTGCTACGGCATACGATGAATACGAAAACGAGATAGGCGAAGTAGGTAACGATGCTGATTGGACCATTGAAGCTGATGCAGGTGGTGACTGGCAGAGCAATGAGTACACTGCTGAATATGCAGGAACGTGGATCGTCACAGGAGAGTACGAAGGAGTAACCGATGAAACACTGTTGACAGTTGAACCAGCCGGTGTACACACTGTTATTTTGGATCCCTCTGAAGATCAGACGATAATATCCGGTGATACCGTTGTTTTCTCAGCGGTAGCAGAGGACGAGTTTGGAAATGTGATCGCTCATAATGTTGAAGACTTCGAATGGGAAGAAGCAACCAGGGGAGTCTTCTATCAAACAGATGTCGGGGATTACGAAGTAACAGCGACTTACGATGGAGTGACTTCCCAACCGACGACAGTAACCGTCGAAGAGGAGAGTCCAGATGGTGTGGAAGAAGAGGCATCGAACATGAATGCCTACGATGGAAGCGAAATGGACTCGTATGGTGCTACAGACAATGAAGTAAAACACGAATCGACTGAAACGGCATCTCCCTTGACCCGAGACTATTGATGGATGAACTGTGAAAGCAGTACGATCAAACACCTTTCTCTTTTTCTTATTTTATAGAGAAACTAAATTTATTGCCATCATATTCATATATTTTACATCTATTTTTATGTATTAATTGCTAGAGGTGAGAAAAATATATATACTCTCCTCGCTAACTAATCATATCGTTCAAATCCTTTTGAACTAAAAGCCGAGGAGAAAAAAGAGGAATCAAAATGAGTAACGATAGCGGTAGGTATGTTGCTGTTCTGGGTTCTATTTTACTGATGGTATCTTTGATGGGTGCGGCTGCAACTCCTAGTGATTTACAGGAACGAGAACTAGTACTGGTAGAGATCAGTGCTTTGAATGTATTGGAAAGAGCAGAAGTTGATATCTTAGAGAGATACGATAACTTTGCGCTGATACGTGCAGAGAAAAGTTTAACGAACAGGCTAAAAGCCATGGGTATCCAGGTGGATACCTTACCAGGAAGGACCATTGTATACGCAGGAGGAGAAAGGTTCGATTTCACCGAAGGGGAACCAGAAATGTCAGATACACTTCGATTGGACGGTTATGAGCAAGGAACTGAAGGACTCTATATCGTGCACATGCTCGGACCTATCTCATCGGGTTGGAGGAGGGCTTTAGACGAGATGGATGTTCAGGTACTCAATTACGTGTCCAACCACGCTTACAGGGTACGGATGACTCCCGAAAAGGCCCGTGAAGTGGAGGAACTGGAATTCATTGATTGGGTAGGCATCTATCATCCTCACTACAAACTCCGATCCGATCTAGAACCGGGTCTTTTAAGGATAGGAACCGTTCCAGATGGGGAGGCTCTATCTGATATCAGGAGAAAAGCTTCTGTCATCTCTTATGTAGAACGTGTTGATGGGAGCTTTTCGATAATAGCTGAAGTAAATCGCCACGAATCTTTCCAAAAGATAGCTAGGCTTAACGATGTGCTTTATATAAAGCAATACACGGTTCCCGAGTTGCATGACGAGATATCCACACAGCACATAGCCGGTGGGTCCTATTTCTTCGATGACGAAGACGATGATCCGGAAACGGCCTACCGTAAACACGGAGAATACGGTTCGTACATGACTCAACTGGGATATTCTGGAAAAGGGGTGGTGACCGCGATAGCAGACACCGGTATCGGCAACGGGACAGTTGGTGATGCAGGCCATCCTGATTTCACAGGAAGAGTCATCGGAGGGTACTCCTACTCAGGGGGATGGGCGGATGGCCACGGTCACGGGACCCACTGCGCGGGTTCAGTAGGGGGAGATACGTACCACGGTACAGAAGATACGTTTTACAATGATTATTATTCAGCTGTAGGCACCGCACCGGAGACGGAGTTTTATGCTGTGAAGATATTCAACTCAGCTGGAAGTTACATAGGCCCAAGCGATCCTTACCATATCGCTCAGGTCGCAAAGCAGAATGCCGATGCGTATGTCCATTCGAATTCTTGGGGTGCAGCGGTGGATGGGGCATATGATGAGCTCTCCGAAGCTTTCGACAGAGCTGTCAGGGATTCAGACCCGGATAGTGATGGGAATCAGCCCATGATCGTGACTACTTCAGCAGGTAACTCAGGTTCTTCAGATCAAACCATCGGGTCTCCAGCAACAGGTAAGAACGTGATCAGTGTCGGTGCTACCCAAAGATATCCTAACGATCCAGAAGAGATTTCCAGTTTTAGCTCTCGAGGTTGGACTCAGGATAATCGTATCAAACCAGATGTTGTTGCACCTGGGTCCCAGATATATTCTACGACTCCTGATGGGGGATACCAATACATGTCAGGGACCTCTATGTCCAACCCTGCGGTCGCAGGTGCTGCAGCTGTGGTAGTTGAGTGGTATGAAGAGAATTACGGTGAAAAACCGAGTCCAGCCATGGTGAGATCGCTGCTGATCAATACCGCGAACCAGATCGACGGTAATACTCGAGGATCGATCCCAAATCAGGACGAGGGCTGGGGGATGGTGGATATATCTAAACTTGAACGTCCTATAGATGACCCAATTCAATTCTATTTAGAAGATCAGACGAGTATATTTACAGACAGTTTGCAGGAGGAAGAGCATCTGATCCAGGTTGATAGAACGGATGAACCTCTGAAGATCACTCTTGTATGGACGGATGAAGAGGCGCCAGAAGATACGGGTGATTCCCGCGCACTGATAAACGATCTGAACCTGGAGGTCGAATCTCCCTGCGGTGTGATATACAGAGGTAACGCTTTCAGCGGTGGTTGGACCCAGGCAGGTGAGGATGCGATGAGTGACTTCGACACCAACGGAGATGGTTGGGACAACGTGAACAACGTGCAGAACGTCTATATCCCTCCTGACGAGGTTGAAGATGGTGTTTACAGTGTGAGGGTCCGGACTAGAGAGATCGCTGGTGATGCCATCAATTTGGGCCATCCGAGCCAGGACTATGCTCTAGTGGCGTACAATGCTTTGGAAGAGATACCGGGAGAGCCTCCGGAAGTTACAGTGCTCTCGCCGGATGGTGGAGAAGTTTGGGAAGTGGATGATGAAGAATTCATCACATGGGAAACGGAAGAAGGCGATGACCCGATCGACTCGATCAGATTGTCCTACAGTATAGACGAAGGTATCTCATGGAACTGCATCGAGCCGGAACTAGATGATACTGGAGAGTACTTATGGAACATACCAAATGATAACAGCGACCAGTGTCTTGTGAAAGTCCGTGTTATCGATTCAATGGGACGTATCGGTGAAGATGTAAGCGAAGGATTCGAGATAATAGGAGAACCCCCTCATCCACCTGAGGATCTTTCAGTTGAGTATTTTGGTCAGGAGCTACAGATACTCTTTGAAGACGAGGTTGAAAGTGGGGATCTGGGATATGTGACAGATAGATCCCACGATGAAGCCAGTGCATGGCTTATAAGAGATACCGGGGCAGCAGTAGGCGATCATTCCTGGGATTGGGGTGATGGCGAGTTTGCCAAGGACCCAAATCAAGGGATGCTCAGCTGGTCGATAACCCCTGAGATAGATATACCACCTGATGCCGACGAAGAACACGGCGTGCTTTTCACATTCCAGCATTGGCGGGATTTTGGTGACGGAGGATTGTTCGATGCGGGCAATGTAAAGATCTCTACCGAGGGAACAGACGGGCCGTGGGAAGTTATCGTTCCTGACGGCGGTTACGATGGCACGGTACCGGATGCATTTGACAATCCACTTGGAGGTGAGGAAGCCTATGGAGGTACTAGAGATTGGGAAAAGGCTACTTTCGATCTCATCGATCATGCCGGTGAATCTATACATCTCCGATGGGATGCAGGTACGGAGGCGTGGGACGGCCTTGAAGGGGCCGGATGGCGTGTTGATGATATATACGTCGAGGCACTTGTTGAAGATGATGATGGTACCGAACATAATCTTCTAACGTGGAACGCCAGCCCGGATGATCCGGAAGAAGTGTGTCATTATAATGTGTACAGATCCGATACTGCAGATGGACCGTGGGACGAATCTACTTTGATCGCAAGTGTGGAGGCAGAGGCTGCATTGAGCTATGAGTTAATCGACAGGGATAAGGGCTCTGGTGACGATATCTCCTGGTGGTATGTTGTACGGGCTGTGGGAACAAATGGGTTGGAGGAGATGAACACCTATGCCGTAGTCGAACCGGGATCTGAAACGAAGACGTACGATATTCCTCTGCACTCTGGTGGATCTTCCGATGGATGGAATTTCGTTTCCTTCAATTTGGTCCCCTCCGATAGTTCACTTCTGTCTATCATAGAGGATCCTGACAAAGGGATCTCCGGTAATTACGACAGTTTGATCTATCACGATGCATCCACCGATGAAGTTCTAACTTATACACCAAAGAGAGCCGACCATTTTAACGACCTGGAGAGCTGGGATCATACCATGGGTGTGTGGATACGGATGACGGCCGACGATGTGTTGACGGTAGAGGGACATGAGCCCACCGAAACAACGATCACTCTGTACGAAGGATGGAATATGGTGAGCTATGCCGGTAGTGAAGCGGGAACTGGTGTTCCAGACGAAGTTACAGAGATAGGCTACTTCGACGCTTCCGAAGAGTACAACGTTGCCTATACCGAGGATGTGGACAACTTTGAGTTCTCTCCTGGAGAGGGCTACTGGCTCTACGCTGAACAAGAGGTCGATTGGATCGTAGAATACTAAAACACCTTTCTTTTTTACAGTATTTTAGTAAAATATTTAAGTTATCAAACAGTAACATATCATCCAGAAAGTGTAAGATCATGGAAAACAGACTTAAGTTATCAGCGATAATGATCAGCAGTCTGCTGATGATCGTATCTTTTTCGGCAATAGGGGGCATCGCCTCAGAAGAAGAGATAGTCCTATTGCACTCCGGTGACGGATCCGATCTATCTCGCCTTGAATCCATCGGTGCAGAAGTCCTCGAAGTTTACCCTGAGCGGATTTTGCTGAGAGTGGATGAGAGTGTGAGGAGACGGTTGAACGATATGGGATATCGGATGGATACATTGAGTCATCGAACCGAGTTGAACGTTAAAGGCCATTCTTTTGATATGGAAGAGGGGATGCCAGAGTTTCCTGAGGAACTGACCATCGATTCGTATGAGCCTGGAAAGGAAGGGTTATACATAGTTCATATGCTCGGGCCTGTACATCCCGAGTGGAGAGCTACCATCCAGGAACAGGGAGTAGATATCGTTAGTTACACACCCAATTATGCATATATTGTAAGCATGACTACAGAGATATCAGAAAGGGTTCTTGAACTAGATTTCGTAGATCGGGTGGAGATATACCAGCCTGGCTTCAAGCTGTCTGAGGATTTGAATCCCGGGATGATATCTGTTACATTCGGGGATGGATCTCAGTTGGTGATCGATGTTGAAGATGAAGAAGAACTGTTTGATTTAGCTCGTATGGAAGATGTTTATTACATCAGTCAGTACAGTCAACCTAAACTGATGGACGAGATCGCTTCCCAGATAATAGGGGGAGGATGCTGGATATGGGATCCCGAAGACGATCCTTACAACCCTTATAGGGGTGAAGGGGATCACGGTGCTTACGTTAATCAATTGGGTTATACCGGCGATGGGATAGTGACAACGGTCGCGGACACGGGTATCGGAGATGGTACCATAGGTGAGGCCGGCCATCTTGATTTCACCGGCAGGGTGATCGGCGGATACTATTGGCAGGGTGATACATGGGCCGACGGTCACGGTCATGGAACTCACGTAGCAGGTTCCTTGATAGGTAACACTCATGATGGTTCAGGTACGACTATCGATGAATTTGGTGCAATCGAACAGATGGGTCCGTATTATGCAGCACAAGGACTCGCCTTCGATTCAGAGGTCCACGCGCAAAAGATCTTCGACGATGCCGGTGGTTGGATCGGCCCTTCAGATTACTATGAGATGCCCGAAGAGGCAAAACAGAATGCTGATTCATACATACATTCGAACTCCTGGGGCGATACTGAAAATATGGGTAGTTATACCGTATCATCCGAGGCTTTTGATGGGGCCGTCAGAGATGCCAATCGGGATACGGATCATAATGAACCGATAGTCATCATAGCAGCCGCCGGAAACGAGGGTGAGGACGGTATCACACCTCCAGGGACTGGAAAGAACGTGATAACAGTGGGTTCGACGGAGAATTTCAATCCCGACCTCGGTGTAGATGACCCAGACAATGTTTCCGGATTCAGCTCCCGCGGGTGGACCGACGACAACCGGGTGAAGCCTGACCTCATGGCACCTGGAGGATCAGTAATCTCTACTAGCAGAGATGGAGAGGATATTTATGAAACCAGATCAGGCACATCCATGGCCACACCGGCAGTAGCCGGTGCGGCGGCGGTGGTGGTTGAATGGTACGAGGACGTATATGGTCAAACACCCAGTCCTGCGATGGTGAAGGCCTTGATGATAAACACGGCTTATTCGCTGCAGGGTGACAGCGGTGATATACCAAATGTCCACGAAGGTTGGGGCATGGTGAATCTGCCCGAACTGATCGATCCTTCCGTAGGCTTTGTGAGGATGGATCAGAATTCACTCCTGACTACCGGAGAGGTAGACGAGTACGAGGTAGAGCATGCAGACGGTTCAGAGCCTTTGAAGATCAGTCTGGTCTGGACAGATAAAGAAGCTTCCACTGGTGACCTATGGGCTTTGAAAAACAATCTTAATTTGGAAGTCATCGCACCGAACGGGGACACTTACCGTGGTAATGCCTTCGAAGGCGGATGGACGCCTGCAGATACGGACACGATGGATGATTTCGATACGATCGGTGATGGGTGGGACGATGTAAATAACGTTCAGAACGTGTTCATACCTTCGGAGGAGCTTGAAGAGGGTGAATACACCATCAGAGTGATAGGAGAACTGATCCCCGAAGATGGGAACAACGATGGTGATGCGAACCAGGATTACGCCCTAGTGGTGCAGAATGCACACGAGGGAAATCCTCCGTCTATAACACTTGAAAGACCTGATGGTGGAGAACATTGGTTTGCTGATACCGAGGAGGAGATTATTTGGCACACTTCCGAAGGAGATGGTGAGATCACAACCGTCGATCTGGATTACAGTACGGATGGGGGCTATACCTGGGACGTGATCGAGTATGATCTGGTCGACGACGGTTCCTACCTTTGGACCGTGCCCGATGACCCGAGTTTTGATTGTCTAGTACGTGCTACCGTTTACGACGATTTCGGATCGAGCGGTACCGACGTTAGTGATGATACTTTTACGATATTCGGCACAGGACAGACACATGATGTGGAGATCACTCATCCCTCCGATGGTGATATCTTTGTCGAAGATGAAGTGACGATGCTCTGGGAAGTGGATGAGGGCATAATCTCTATCGAAGAACATGAAGTCAGTTCGGAGGGTGAACACTGGGAGACTGCAGATGAAGAGGGAGAACACACTTTTTATGGTTTACAAGATGGGGAAGTGACTCTGTATGTCAGGGTTACCGATGAATATGGATATGAGGTAGAAGATTCTGTCAGTATCGTCGTTGATACGACACCTCCCGTGGTAGATATCATATCTCCCCAAGATGATGAGATTTATGTGACGGACGAAGTGCTTTTAAAATGGGAGGCCACGTCACATAATACGGAGATCGTTGTTCACGAGGTGAGCCTGGATGGTGAGGTATGGGAAGAGGCTGACTCGGAGGAGGAGCACGTCTTCACCGTTAACGATGGGATGCACACTGCTCACGTTAGGGTCGAGGACGAGGCCGGTCACGTGGCTGAGGACAGCGTATCTTTCATAGTCGATATGACTCCACCCGAGATAGATATATTGGATCCCGAGGAAGGAGACATATTTAGTTACGACCAGATCGATGTTGAGTGGGAAGTGACTTCTCATGTCACCGAGGTCGTTGTTCACGAGGTGAGTCTGGATGGTGAGGCATGGGAAAAGGCGGATTCTGAAGAGGGACACGGGTTCACTGGACTCGAAGACGGAGAAAACACCGTTCACGTTAGGATCGAGGACGAGGCCGGTCACGGGGCCGAAGACAGCGTATCTTTCATAGTCGATACCACACCACCCGAACTCGAGATATTATTCCCAGATGATGGCGCAGTCCTTGATACGAGGGAGATCGATGTTGAATGGAATGTGACCTCTCATGTCACCGAAGTCGTTGTTTACGAGGTGAGCTTGGACGGTGAGACATGGGAGGAAGCGGATTCTGAAGAGGGACACGGATTTACCGAACTTGAAGACGGTGATCATACCGTTCACGTTAGGGTCGAGGACGAAGCCGGACACGTCACGGAAAAAGAGGTATCTTTCACGGTTGACATCCCCTTACTATCCTGGATCCACATCTACATACTTGTGTTCATCGTGATCGTGATAGCACTCATCCTGATGTATATGATAAAAAGGAAGAAAGGCTCTAAAGAAGGATATTGAAAAAGGTTTAATAACTATTAAATCGTTTTATCACTGCATGAATATCAAAGAGATAATAAACAATATAGATCTGAAGGACATACCTCTGTTGATGAACGCTCTTGAGATGCGGGCATTAGGACTCGTTAAAGAGGGTGTTTACGGTACGGCGATATACAAATCCAGGGTGAAAAAGGACGGAAGTATAACTATCCCGGAAGTAGAGATGGAGGCCCTTGGTCTAGAAGAGGGTGACGTGGTTCAGGTTGTCATGAGAAAAGTCGATAAATGAGCTTATCAGAGACGATAGGTCGTATCGACCTCTGTTTCGAGCAGATCCAGCTGATGCTCTTCGAGTGTGTTTGGACTGGCGGTGATAATGAATATTGAACCCGACACCGCAACTTGATCTTTTAAGGATTGGATCAGGTGAAAGACCGTTCGAAAGTCGTTATTGCTTATAAGGTATTCAAGGCCGTCGAGCAGTATGAGCGCCTTTTCTTTGAAAAGGAATTTTTCTATCTCTAGACTCAATTTCTCAAGGTTTTTTGGTTTGTATGCATTTTTTTGGTCTATGTTGGAGAGCCATAAGATGACGACTTCAGAGCCGAGGTCATATTTTGATTTGACTTTAACAGGGTACTGTCTGGTGATACATAAACCTCTCATGTCTTGTTCAAGTATTTTTGAAAAGGCTTTGAATGAGGAGTCCGGTTTCTTCTCTATCATCAAGTAGGTCGAACCTGGTTCCATGTTCGATGGTATACTTTGTTTTTTTCTCCCCTTTTTTCTCCTATCCACGGTGATCGTTTTTTCTTCTTTTTTTTCCGGTTTTTTTACGGATTTTTTAACCGTAACGACCTCAGTCTTTTTTTCTTCTGGGTCCTTTCCCAGTAGTTTTTCGAAGGTGTACATGTGGTCGAGTGCTTTAAAATATTCTTTTTTCTTTATCATCAGGTTGGCCTGTTTAAGATGGGTGACCGCTTTCGATATGCTCTCTCCTTTTTCTTTAGCCTCTTCGAGCTCGCTGAGTCCTTTTTTCATGATCTTCTGTAATCCTCTCGGCAGTTTCTTCTTCAACCCTTTTTCGACCATGGTCAAGTGTACCTCATAGGAACTGGTATCACCGTTATTTGCAGCCACGATAGCCTCTTCGAGATCTTCCTCTATCTCATCAGTATCTATATCCAGATAACTTGCCTTGTTTACATAGTCTTTTAGAACAGACAATTTCTTTTTTTCTCCTGGGTATCCCTTCGCCAGCTCGCTCTTCAATTTTTTTAACTGATCCGCAGCCTTAGTATAATCTCCATCCACCTTCGCATCCCTCACATCGAGCAGGACGTCTTCGAATTTCTCCATTTGAGGGTCATCCTGGATCCGGTCTTCTAGATCTTTCAGCTCGCCGGAGATCTGTTTATCTATCTTTTTTGTTGAGCTGTCCCGGGACTTCAACAGCCATTCTAGTGCTTTATTCACATCTCCTGTTTTTGAAGCAACTAGAGCGTTTGAGATCAACTTCCTTTCTGCTTTGAGGGGCAGTTTCACCATCTTTGCAGCATTGAGTATGGAGTTCAAGTCCGAGACGACGGAGTTGATCTCTTTTTTCCTTTGGCTTAAGGTGCTGAACTCTTGCTTCTTTTCTTTTATTTCATCTTTGATCTTGTCGAGTTTTTCAAAGCCCTTGTTCATCAAACCGGATTCAACGTTTCTTTTTGCACTCTCGAGACCTTTCCTTAGAGGATCCGGATCCCATCCCCTTCGTTCGAACTCTTCGATCTCCTTTTTTATCTCATCGGCCTCTTTGATGAAATTTTTCATCCCCTCTCCCAGCTTGATGGATTCGAGCACCATTCTTTCAGCACCATCGTAATCTCCTTCATTCTGCATACTTAGAGATTCTTCAAGGAGCTTTTCCATCATATCAACCGATATGTTCTGTTTTTTTAGCTGGTTGACCATATTGTTCGCTTCTTCGCTCATCTCATGTAATTCATCTGGAACCGTTACCTTTGTTTCGGAGATGGTGTCTCCTTCCTCTTTAATACGTCCCAACAGAAGGTCCAGGTCCTCTGGTTCCAAGGCATCGTCCTCATCTGTAAGATCGAGCTCATCTTCTATCTCTGTGTCTTCCATCAGATCCAGTTCTTCATCAAGATCGAGTTCGTCGTCTATCGAAAGTTCTAGATCTTCCTCCTCTGAATCATCGTCTGTTTCAATCTCCTCTTCCACAAATAACTCCAGTTCCTCATCGAGCCCGAGTTCCTTATCGATCTCTTCATCGCTGAGCTCTAGTTCTTCATGCAAAAGCGAATCGTCGTCTGCGAAGATAGCGCCGCAGTTCGGACACGTATCGATATCCCCTTCAACTTCTTTGTCACATATGGGGCACTGGAAGACCATCTCGATCCCTTCTTCGTCTTCCAACATATCGTCCAGTTTATCTGTGTCGACGTCCCCGTCCATCTCTTCTAACTCGATTATTATCCTGTCCAAACCGCACGAAGGACACTCGTCCATGGAAGGTGTGAGTTCGGCCTCACACACCGGGCATATCAGTTTTTTCCTACCGGTCAGACTGCTGCACCTCTTTGAATATTGAAAGTGATGGTTTACCTATATAGATTTTCGTGAACATTACTCGGTCATATATCAGAGATCTCGGGCCACTCCTTTGAGAATTTTTTTGTTATCAAAGCGGTCAGATGCGAGAGTGATAGTATCAATGGTGATAAGAAAACGAGTATGATGATGCACAGCGCACTGGCTATGAGCATCAGCGGTACCCCATCGAGAAATGTTCCAGGAAAGCCGATCAAGAGTGGGAAAAGATAGGTACCGACTATGGTGATCCCTCCTGCCAGGAGTGCTGCGCTGTGGATCTCCCCCCTCCACTTTCCTCCTAGGTAGAGTGTGAGAAGGACCGCTGTGATCACAGTGATCGGCAGCAGCCACAGGTTGACACCGATAAGAGCA
>SL_5KL_010_SEDDRAFT_10001597_pt1 | contig 13464 bp, 8 predicted proteins | sample SodLakKL_010_SED_FD_9118 | JGI IMG/M metagenome (IMG submission 9118)
TATTGCCGAAACAAGCCAGATCAAGATCATGGCCCCGCCGAAAACAAGAACAAAGATGATCATCCCGGCTGCTACTTTGGCCAAAAACCCTTCTCTACGGGTCACCGGCCGGCTCAGGTAAAAACCGATTGTNCGCCTGCTCACTTCGCCGGCAAACTGNGAGGCNGCCATAATGATGGCCAAAANCGCGCCGGCCTGGTAAAGGTTTTTCGCATTCCACTGGGACCAGACATAATCGCTGTAGTCGCCGAAGATAAACAAAAGCTCCCGGGTTACCTCATGCTGGGCTAAAAGCTCCATCAACTCAGGAGGGATTTCTGCTACAACCTGCTCCATGTAGTGAAAAGTAACCACGATGATTACGGCCAGGGCCAGGCCAAATATAAGGCCGACGATTAAAATCCAGCGCATCTGCAGCAGTTCTTTACTTATCAAGTTGCGCATATTCATTACTTGTCCCTCCCCGAGTAATCCATGAACATATCTTCTAAGCTGCGGTGATATATTTCCAGGATAAAGTGGGGGTAATTACAGCAGGCTTCGTAGATGGCATTGAAATTATCCTCGATGGTCAACAGATAACCGGTTTTCCCTTCCTTTTGCACGGCCTTGATACCGGGCATGTTGAGCAGTGACTGCGGGGGTTCTTTTTGGAAAACAACCCGGATTGTTTTTTCTTCCATCTTCAGCTGTTCCATCTCGGCAACCTTGAGCAGCCGCCCTTCATGCAGGAAAGCCACCCGGTCCGCCAGGCGTTCCAGTTCTTCTAAGTAGTGAGAAGAAATCAGCAGGCAGCGGCCTTCCCGCTCCATGAAATCTTCAAGGACCAGGTTTAAAAATTCAAGCCTGCGCATCGGATCAAGACCCTCCAGGGGTTCATCTAATAAGAGCAGATCCGGTTTTTGGGCCAAAACCAGGATCAGGGCAAGCTGGGCCTTCATGCCCCTTGACAGGTTCTTAACCGGCTCATCAGGAGGAAGATGGAAGCGCTGCATCAAACCAGCACATTTTTCTTGATCCCAGTCCGGATAAAAGCCCTGGTTAAACTCGATAGTCTGCTGAACCGTCATGAAGTCATAAAAGAAAGATTCATCTGCGATATAACCGATCCGCCTCCTGTCTTCAGCCCCCAGATCCTTTGCTTCCCTGCCAAAAACGCTCACCATTCCGGAATTTGGCTTGAGCAGGCCCATTACCAGCTTGATCAGGGTGGTCTTTCCGGCCCCGTTCGGCCCGACCAGGCCCATTATTTCTCCTTCTTTAACCTCCAGGCTAACCCCGGTCAGGGCCTTTTTCTGGCCGAAATCCTTACTTAAAGATTTAACCGACAAGCAACTGTTACCCAACTTAAAACCCTCCTTGCCCCTGCCGGCAACCGGCAGTTTATAACTTTTTATTTATCAAGCGCTTTTTTAAACATTTTTTCCAGCTTCGCCGGGCTGATATTCAGCTGGCGCGCTTCTCTAAGCAGTTCCTCGATCTTCTCTTTGATGATCATCTCAGTGTCCTCTCCCGTGGGACGGGGCAGATCGGCTGCGACAAAGGAGCCCCGGCCCTGGATGCTCTCGATCAATCCGCCGTGCTCCAGTTCCCGGTACGCCCGGGCTACCGTGTTGGGGTTGATGGTCAGTTCAAGAGCCACCTCTCTAACCGTAGGCAGTTGATCCCCTGGTTTAAGCAGGCCGCCCATGATCCCCTTTTCGATCTGCTGGACTATTTGTTTGTAGATTGGCACCCCGCTGCGGGTATCGACAAAGATTTTCAAGCTGCCCCCCGCCTTACTTTGTATATTGTATTAATACTATAGACAATTTTATTATATACCCACTTTTGCGGTTTGTAAAGAAAAATATCATTTTTGTTATCATACCGCTGATGATTCCTTCTTTTGCCGTGTTTTTCCCGAACTCTACCGCAATTTGGGTTAGCATACTGCCCGGTTAACTTGCTATTAAATCAATTTTTAAGCCCCGGCCGTTGAAGGTAATGCTAGTTATAGCTTTGCCGAAGCGATGACTTCTATGATCGGCCTGGTTTAATATTCCGGTGGCAACTACAGTTATCCGGCTTGCATACGCCTGTTAAAGAATGGGAAGAAATGAAAAAGGAAATTGAGGCGGGGTATAAAAACAGCACATGAAAGTATTTATTGATACAAACATACCTATGTATGCCGCCGGTAAAGAACACCCCTGCAAAGCGGGCTGCATCNAGATATTAGAGGCGGTGGCTCATAATAAATTTGAAGCCTACACAGATACCGAAGTTTTTCAAGAAATTCTTTATCGTTATTACCACATCAACCAGGTAGAATTAGGGTTGCAGGTTTTTGACCATTTTTCTTTGATTATGAACGGATTTGTTCTACCGGTTACCCCTGGCGATATTTCCCAGGCCCGGTTGCTGCTAGAAAAAGAGCAGTCCCCCGGTCTCTCACCGGGCGATTTAATTCATCTTGCCGTTATACTAAATAATGACATTAATACTCTTATCAGCACTGATAAAAACTTTCAAAAGGTCTCCGGAATTAATTTAAATCACTCCTTAATCCATTTAACCAGCCTCCTGGTATGAGCTAGCTGCCTCCATTATCCAGAGCCCTCCTCCAGGTTCCGGGATAATCTCATTCTTTTTTCCATACCTTCCGGACTGAGAATGATCCTGGCATCTACCACCGACAAACCATCCTCATGCACGATAACCGGGTTAAGATCCATCTCGTGAATTTCCGGATAGGCTTCGATTACTTCAGATACTTTTCCGATCAATTTGGCAATAGCTTTTTTGTCGCAGGGCGGGCGTCCCCGCACCCCGTCGAGGATTACGGAGGCCTTGATATCATCGATCATTGAAGCGGCCCAGTGCTCGGAAACTGGCAGAACCCGGAAAGAAACGTCCTTAATCACTTCCACCAGGACCCCGCCCAGGCCGAACATGACAATGGGGCCGAACTGGTCGTCGTTCTTGGTGCCGATGATCACTTCCACACCTTCGCCGGACATGCGGGAAATAATACAGCCCTTGATATCGGCAGCGGGATCATATTCATAAGCATTTTTCATGATCTTGTTAAAGGCATCCCGCACTTCTTTTTCATTTTTGAGTTTGAGCTTTACCCCGCCGGCATCGGATTTGTGCAGGATATCGGGGGACACTATTTTCATGGCCACGTTATAGCCCAGTTCGGAGGCAACTTCTACCGCCTCATCTTCATTAACTACCAGCCGGTCCAGGGATACCGGCGCACCCTGTAGTTTTAACAGTTCCTTGGCTTCATGTTCCAGCAAAGCGGACCGGCCTTCGGCCAGGGCCTTTTCGATGATCTTGCGCCCTTCCGGGACGGCTTTATCGCCCCAGTTAAAGTGGAAGTTGTTTTCTTTGCGCCCTTCCTGCCGGTAGGAGCCGTAAAAGGAGAGGGCTTCTATCGTTTTGCAGGCAATCTCTAAGGAATCATAGACAGGTATTTTATAGTAGCGCAGCAGGTCCAGCGAATGGGGCTTGGCAAAGTTATATAAGCTGTGCAGGACGATCGGCTTGCCGGTCCGGCGCACCAGTTTGCCCATGCGGTGGGCGGCGTCCTCTTCTTTAAAAGCCAGCTTCTTGGCAAAGCGGATCCCGTAACCACCAAAGAGACCGACAACAAGGAGCCCGTGAATATTTTTGTCGTTTAATAGTATTTCCGCGCAGTCGGCAAATATGGCCGGGTTTTGATCGGTTCCACCGGCCACATCGATGGGATTGGCCAGGGAGGCGTTGGGGGGGAGTATGGCGTCCAGCTTTTCCCTGGTCTCCTCTTCTATTTCCGGAATCTTGATCCCCAGTTCAGTCAGGTAATCGGCCGCTATGGTGGCGTGACCGCCCCCGTCGGCTAAGATGGCTATTGAAGACTCTTCGATCAGGGGCAGGGAAGCCAGCGATTCGGCGATGGGGAACATCTCATCGGAATGCTGCACAGTGATAATTCCCGCCCGCTTGAAGGCGGTATTGGCCACCTCTGAAATCCCGGCCAGGGCCCCGGTGTGGGAGCCGGCCGATTTGCTGCCCGTGGCCGAACGGCCGCTTTTGAAAAGGACAATCGGTTTCACCCGGGTGGTTTCGCTGGCCTGCTCCAGGAACTTGCGCCCTTCCCTGAGCCCTTCTACGTACATCAGGATGGCGCTGGTGCCGGGATCTGCAGTGAAAAATTCCAGGTACTCGTGAAATTTTAAGTCGGCTTCATTGCCAACACCCACGTAGTAGTTAAAGCCCATCTGGCTTTTCAGGCCAGCTTCTGTAATCAAGGTCAGGGCAATATTGCCGCTCTGGGTGAGCAGGGCGATAGAGCCCCGGGGCACATTTTGCAGGCCCACCAGGTTGAGCCCTTTGTTGACGCTGATCATGCCCGAAGTATTGGGGCCGATGATGCGGACTCCCTCTGCGTTTTCCACCATTTCTTTTTCCAGGTTTTTTCCTTCTTCGCCCAGCTCACCAAAACCGCCGGCGATAACCACCGCCCCGGCCACCCCTTTTTCAGCGCATTGCTTGAGGATGCCCTTCAGGGTGCGGGCGGGGGTGGTAATCAGGGCCAGATCGACTTGATCGGGAATTTCGAGCAAAGAGGGGTAACATTTCAGGCCCAGGATCGATTTTTCCTTGGGATTAACCGGGTAAATGCGGCCTTCAAATTTTTCATTTAACAACGTTTTAATAGCCTGGAAACCCCGCTTCGCTTCATCTTTTGAGGCTCCGATTATGGCCACAGAATCGGCATTAAAGACCCTGTCGAGAACGGCCTTGTCAAGAGAATTATCCATATCATACCATCCTTTTAATTATTTATTCGCCTGCCATCCGGTATGGCAAACCAACCCTGTTTCAGTTCGAAGCGGTATTCACCAGCCGCCTCTACTTGAGGATAACCCTGGCATCAACAATGGTCAGGCCCTCGTCATGGACGATAACCGGGTTAAGGTCAATTTCGCGGATGGCCGGGTAGGCCTGGGCTACATCTGAGACTGTCCGGATCAATTTAACAAGCGCTTGTTTATCGGAAGGCGGCCGGCCGCGGAAGCCGTCAAAAATCACTGATGACTTGATCTCGTTGATCATCGCTTCGGCCCAGTACTCCGTCACCGGCACCACCTGGAAGGCAACATCTTTCATCACCGACACCATAATCCCGCCCAGGCCGAACATGACCGTCGGCCCAAACTGGTCGTCGGTTTTCATGCCGATTACGGTTTCAAGCCCCTTGCCGGCCATCTGCGAGATCAGGCAGCCCTTAATATCCGCTTCCGGGTGGCAATCAGTGCAACTATCCATAATGGAGTTAAAGGCTTCCCGCACGGCTTGCTCATTTCTTAACCCCAGCATCACCCCGCCGGCATCGGTTTTGTGCAGGATATCGGCCGAAACTACTTTCATGGCCACATTGTAGCCTAACTTTTCAGCATAGCGCACCGCCTCGTCTTCACTGGTAGCCAGGTAGTTCTCGGGAACAGGCACTCCCTGCGCCCTGAAGAGATCTTTTGCTTCCGGTTCCAGGAGGATTTTCCTGCCTTCAGCCAGGGCGGTGTCGATAATTTTTTGGCCTTCGGACCTGGCGCCGCTCTCCCAGTTAAGCTGGAAAGTGCCTTCTTTTTCATATTCCCGCCGGTAGGAGCTGTAGGCGGAGAGCGATTCCACGCATTTGCAGGCAATTTCCAGGGAATCATATACCGGGATATTGTAGTAGCGCATCAGTTCCAGCGAATGCGGTTTGGCGTAATCATAAAGGCTGTGCAGCAGGATCGGTTTACCGGTGCTTTCCATCAATTTTCCCATCCTATGGGCGGCGTCCTCTTCGATAAATGACAGTCTCCGGGCAAACCGGATGCCGTAACCGCCGAAGAGGCCGACCAGCAGAAGCCCGTGGATATTGTCATCATCAAGCAGGATTTCCGCGCAATCGGCAAAAATGGCCGGGTTGCGGTCGGTGCCCCCGGCTACATCGATGGGGTTGGCCAGGGAAGCGTTGGGCGGCAGCAGGGCAGCCAGCTTTTCCCTGGTCTCAGGCTGCAATTCCGGGAGCCTGATGCCCAGGTCGGTCAGGTAATCGGCGGCGATGATGGCATGGCCCCCTCCGTCGGACAGGATAGCGATGGAATTATCTTTTAACATCGGCAGCAGGGACAGGGTTTCGGCTACGGGAAACATTTCGCCGGGATGCTCCACTTCGATGATGCCGGCCCTTTTAAAGGCCGACTGAGATACTTCAGATATTCCGGCCAGGGCTCCGGTGTGCGAACCGGCAGACCTGCTGCCCTTGGCCGTCCGGCCGCTTTTGTAGAGCACGATCGGCTTTACCTGCGTGGTTTCGCTGGCCTGCTCCAGGAAATGGCGGCCTTCCCTGAGGCCTTCTACGTACATTANTATAATGCTGGTTTCGGGATCTTCGGTAAAGTAATCCAGGTATTCATGAAACTTGATATCGGCTTCGTTGCCCACGCCCACATAATAATTAAAACCGGTCTGGCTTTTCAGGTTGGCTTCTGTGATCAGGTTCAGGGCAATATTTCCGCTCTGGGTGAGAAGGGCAATACTTCCCTCCGGCACGTTGGTCAACCCCACCAGGTTAAGGTCATTACTGACACTGATCATGCCCTGGGTATTGGGGCCGATGATGCGAATACCTTTTTTTCTGGCCAGGGCCACGATCTCTTCTTCAAACTTTTTCCCTTCCTCGCCCAGTTCTCCAAAACCTCCGGAGATCACCACCGCCCCNGCAGTGCCTTTNTGGCCTAANTCTTCAAGAAGCTGGTGCAGGGTATCTGCCGGNGTGGTTATTAAGGCCAGATCAATNTTGCCGGGAATATCCAGCACCGAGNTGTAGCATTTNAAACCAAAAATATTTTTTTCCCCGGGGTTAACCGGGTAAATCNTTCCTTCGTANTTCCCCTCCTGGAGGGCCACCAGGGCCAGGTAGCCCGGTTTGGTCTCATCCCTTGAAGCTCCAATAATGGCGATCGATTCAGCTTTAAAGATCCGCTCAAGGCTCATCTTATCTCCCCCTGTAAACCGGATTTCTTCCCTCGGCAAAAGCGTCGATCCCTTCCTGCCAGTCCTCGGTATCCATACAGGAAAGGATGGCGTCGGCTTCAAGCTGCAGGACCGTCTCGAGGTCGAGCAGGTTCGATCGCTGCAGGTGTTTTTTAGCCATGCTTAAAGAAAGGGGCGCTTTGCCGGCAATGCTTGAGGCAAATTCCATTACTTTATCCGGAAATTGATCCATCGGGTAAGCGTAAAGGGCAATGCCCAGGTCAAGGGCGGCCCCGGCGTCTAAAACCCGCCCGGTGTAAATCAATTCCTTGGCTTTCATCAGGCCCACCAGGCGCGGCAGGTGCATGGTAGCTCCGCCCCCGACAAAAGTGCCGAGCCCGATTTCAGGAAAGGCAATTGAGGCCTGGTCCGACATGATTATAAAGTCGCAGGCAAAAGCCATCTCGGCTCCGGCTCCGCGGGCGGGCCCGTTTACGGCGGCAATAACCGGTTTGGGATAGCGGTAGAGCAGTCTGGTTGCTTCATGGGCCTGTTCGATATACTGCCTTTTCTGAGCATGGGTGCGTTCGCCTTCCGAGTGCTTCTTTAAATCCGCCCCGGCACAGAAAGCCTGCTTTTCCTTGCCGTCCTTAACCCTGACCGAACCGGTCAGGATAACTACCCGAACTTCACTGCCAGAACTGTACTTCTGCAGGAGTTCACTGATCTCAGAGTACATTTCTTCATTAACGGCATTCATCCGCTCGGGCCTGTTCAGCCTCAGGGTAAGGATGCCGTCTTTAAGATCGTACTTTATGGTTGAGTAAGCCATATCTTCCTCCTTGAAATCGTAGAATCAACCGGACCCCCGGCCGGGTCTGCTTTAGGGCGGCACAAATTAGCCCGCTGAAGCCGCACCATGATCCTGTTTTGCCTGATCAAATGGCAGTACTTAAAGGGTTTATTCAGCTAATTTTTATGATTTAAAAGACCTGTCCGGGGCCATAAACTGGTGATGTGGTTCTAGAAAGCAAGGGCTATCGCTCTTATGCTTTGATCAGGAGAGTGATCCTTTCTGCATAAAAGAAAAGCACCTCACCCGGCCTGTAACCAGGTTCGATAGACCCCCTCCTTTCAAAACAAACTGTAACTGCTCCCATCTGGCTGACATCATCACTCTTCCAAAAAGTACCGGCCTTTTTGATCTGAAGGCTTTTTTATCTTAATTGCAAGACTATCGCTTTTTTTTATACATTTTAATAATACCATAAAAAACAAGCCCTGTTTAGCCGCTTATCGCTGAAAATAAATTTATAACCTGCCTTAAAATCTGGGCACAGAAAGCGAAGCCCGGGGCATGAGGTAAGTGAACTTTTTTTTGTTACCAGAATAAACTGCTGACAGGGCTTCACTCATGTTTTTTACCGGGATAAACCCGAGCCGGCGCGCTTTTCGCCGGTCAAGGTCAGAAACCAGGTAGACCCTTCCCTTCTGCAGAAGCTTACCAATTGTATAAGCCTTATGCCCGCCGAGAACAAAATTACTGCGCAGGGCTGTTTCCAGTTCTTTTAGAGAGTCGTAATTCCCCGCCCATTTTTCGTAAAGCTCGGAGCCAATTCCTTCAGAGCACCGGGCAACAAGAATTACCTCTCCCCCCGGCTTCAGCGCTTTCATGGCATTGTCGAGGGCTTTATGGGCCTGGTAGAGATTGATATCCTTCGGGTATCCACCGCAGCCGGCAATCACTACATCGGCAAGCTCTTCAAGCGCTACACCGTAGGCCTGATCGGCCAGTGCGCAGGCTGCCAGGTGAGCCTGTTCCATGTCACCGGCAAATACGCCAAGGATTTGATTCTCTTTATCGAGCACGGTATTTAATAAAAATCCGCCACCGGCCAGTGAAGCCGCTTCCAGCAGATCTTCATGGACCGGGTTTCCTGCCAGCCGGCCGCTCCGGGCCCTTTCATCAAGCAAGAGGCTGTGATTCTTGCGAATTGTCTCCCGGCCGGCAGCGCCCGGGACAAGGGCCTTCCGGCCCCCGCCAAACCCGGCAAAGTAATGGTGCACAACGCTGCCGGTTAAAATACGCCGGTCTGCCCGCACCACTCTTTTATTGACCCATACCGGGGTTCCAAAAGAAGTCTGGCCCAGAAAATCCAGTTCATCTTTATGATCACAATCATGGTTATAAAGCCTGATCCGGCGGGCCACCTCCTCTCCTACCAGTTTTTCCATTTCTTCTTCAGAAAGAGGACGGTGGGTCCCGTTTGTAAAAACTATGAAGATATCTTTTTCAGCTATTCCGGCTTCTCCCAGTTCTGATAGCAGGATGGGCAAAAATAACTCACTCCTGGCCAGCCTCGTCGTATCATTAACCAGGATGCAGATCTCCTCGCCGGGCCTGACATACTGCCCCAGGGAAGGAGGCACCACCGGATGGCGAAGAGCCGTCCTGATCTTTTCATGAGGGTCATCCAGGGGTGATAGAGTTTTAAGGTCCAGGAACTCACAGCGGACGCCTGCTGGAATGTCGAAGGTAATAGTTTCTTTTCCATAAGCAAATTCCATCGTTGTCAACACCTTTGAAGCCCTTTCCTGCGCTGTAAACTGAGCGCCGGGCTGATAAATAACGAGTTTTCAACCGTGCCAGGACAGAATCTTTCAGGAATGCTTTTTACTCTGGTTAAGCCAGAACGATTTCAGGGTGTACTGTTTATGGCCCATCCCCAGGTCCTGGCCGTGTTCAATGATGTAGGAAGAGTTGCGATTATTGACAGCCCTGAACTTGTCGGCTATGTCCTTTTTGTCGCCCAGCACCGAGTTGGCCATGACCGGGGCCCGGTTAACCAGGTCCAGGGAGGCCTGATCGATGGCCACCGGGTCGGTGGAGCCGAGGATACCCAGGTCGGGCACTATGGCCAGATCGTTCCAGGGAGCGCAATCACAATCAGGCGCCACATTCATGACGTAGTTTATAAAGGCGCTCTTTTCTTTTTTGGGCTTAACTACCCCCCAGGCATATTCCGCGGTTTTTTCCTGGATTGTCGCTTCATCGGTCTCCCAGTTGATGGGNATGGCCTGCACCGGGCAAAAGGCGACACATTCCCCGCAACCGATACAGAGATCGGCCTCAATAAAGGCCTTGTTTTTCTCAACCCTTTCGATGGCTCCTACCGGGCATCTACTCAGGCAGGTGCCGCAGGCTGTGCATTTATCCGGATCAACTTCCGGTTTTAAGTCTGAGTGCATGGCCTGTTTGCCCGCCGGACTGCCGCAGCCCATACCCAGATTTTTTAACGCTCCGCCAAAACCAAACAGGTCGTGCCCTTTGACGTGGCTGACGGCAATAACGGCATCGGCGTTATGGACAGCGCTGCTGATCTTTACCGTCTCAAAATGCTTCCCATTAACGGGCACGTTAACATAGTCGGCCCCTTTTAAGCCATCGGCAATAATCAGGGGAGCGCCCACGGTCTCGTAACCGAAACCGTTTTTCAGAGCAGTTTCAATATGGTCCACGGCATTGCGCCTTTTGCCCACATAAAGGGTATTGGCATCGGTTAAAAAGGGCTTGCCTCCCTCTTCTTTTACCATCTCCACGACGACCCGGACCAGGGGCGGAGGGACAAAAGCCAGGTTGCCCTCTTCACCAAAATGCAGTTTAATGGCCACCAGGTCATTTTCTTCAATTATGCCGGTAACTCCGGCCTTTTTGAGCACTTCCCTGGTCTTATCAAGCAGGTTCTTTTCCGCCTGGGTGGTCATATCGCTGAATATTACTGTGCTGTTCATCTTCACCCATCCTTTTAAAGCACTGGAAAGTGTGGTTTTATAAAAATAGTTTCTCCTTAAAGCTTCTCCCTAAGAATGTATAATTCTATTCCGGGTAAAAAAACCCTTTGTTGCTAAAAAATCGGGGGCTCTCGGGTTAATGATAAAAAGGTGGGGTTCATTAATTGCCGTCATTTACAGGCTGGTTTTCCAGCTTCCGGGTTCTTTGATTAATTAACATAGAGCTTTGCCAGGAAAAATCAAGCGCCCTGAAACCAGGCCATGATCGCATGAGGTTACAGCAAGGCGCTGATTGCGGCGATAGCGGGTCAAAAGGGGGGCAGGAAGACGGACATGTTAATAGCCCTTCCCCTGAGAGGTTATAAGAATTGTTTTAGGGAAGGCAAGAGGACCCCAAAAATATAAACAGTCACGATTGTCAGGCTAACTGTCCCAATGGTAATTAAAAGTATAGTCCTGGTTTGTTTGTCCATCTTGACAACCGTTTCCTCCTTTTGAAGCATAAGTACGCGGACATCCATTCTTTTTGCATCTGCTTAACTTTCGTTATTTTAATAAAGCCTGGTTTTAATACTCAATGTTAGAGGTTCAGCTGTTTTAGTTTTCCGCCCCCGATACCATTGTGCCGGCAGCCAAATTAATCACCGGGCGGATGCCCAGCCAATCAAAATGACTTGGCAGCGGCATTCCGAACTCCCCTTCTTCTCTAACAACATTAAGGGTATACTCGTTTGTCAAACGATGTGTGGAAGATGAGCGTGTCCAGTATTCCTCGAAAGAATTATCCAGGCGGGCAGCTCTCTGTTCTGGGTCAGAATCAATGAAGTAAGCAAAAGCAGCGCCGATTTCATAACAATTTTCATGCTGGGTGTCGCCCAGCTCGGTGGTTGAAGGAATGAACACATTATCGTTGGTATAATATTCCATATTTTTAGTCGAGTCATAGTTTGGCAAGGCTGTAGTAAAAAGGGCATTTTTAAAACTGTCGGAAAAAGCCTGGTAAAAGCCTTCTCCTTCATGAATACCGGTCGAGTTTAACCACGGCCGCAGCCCATACTCTGCACTGCTGTGAGTGCCGCTATCGCCCCAGTGACTGGAACCCCGTTCATGGATATGGGTGCTGTTATCAAAGGTATGCAGCCCAATCAATTCTTCAGCAATGAGGGTAACATGGGGTTCGTCCAAATCATAATGATTAATGGCAGCTACAATCCAGGTTACCGGTTTTTTATCGCCCAAATCTGTGGGCATCCCGTATGCTCCTTCATTAGAGTAATTATAACCCCGGCGAAATTCCCATTGCCAGGCAGGATCAGCAACCCGGCTGCCGATAGGCAGATCAGATAAAGGAATAGTGCCACTTTCATAATCAAGCCGGTATTCAGCATCAAGCGAAGCTTCCACATCTCCACCATCTAGGCGGATACAGGGAACTTCGATATAAGACTTCATGTAATCATCACTGAAAGTAGAATAAAGATAGTTATCCCGGATAATGATGTTATCTTGATCAATAACCTCTACCCGGCCATAAATATCCCACCGTTCTAAAAAACTGTTATAGTATTCAATGGTAAAAGTAGAAAAATAGGGGCTGACCCGGTATTCTACCCTGCCACTTTCATCAGGCGATGTTAATTCCAGTCTTTCATCACTAAAACTGTATTCTATAGTAACACCCTCGTATTTGCCCTGCCAGGAGCCCAGCAAAATACCGGGATCTAAAGCATCTATTCTTATCATCTCGCCGAGATCATCAATATTTAACTCAAGCGGTGACCAGGAGGCGCGGTATTCGAAAGAAACCCCCTCTGTGACCCGGGTTGGATTACTGCCATCAGCATTCATAATATAGAAGCCGGGAAAAATATCATAAATATCGCTGCTATGAAATTCTTCACTATAAATAATTTTACTGCCGTCGGGAGACCATTCCGGGTTCTGGCTGTTATAACCAGATTCGGTGAGACGGGTAGGATCGGTTCCATCGGCATCCATCACATAGACTTCATAATAACCGCTTTCATCGTGACTGTTTGACACAAAAGCTATCTGCGACCCATCGGGAGACCAGGCCGGATTGTCATTATAAGCATCATTGGCAGTTAGTTGAGTAAGATTATCTCCGTTAATATCAACTACGTAAATTTCACTCTTCTCAAAGTCTTCAGTGACCGAAAAAGCAATTTTACTGCCATCGGGAGACCAGGCCAGAGCCAAGACATAGAGATCTTCAGTAAGCTGGGTTAAATTACTGCCATCCGGGTCCATCAGCCAAAGGTCAAGTTCATAGTTTCCCGCGGGATCAGCAGAACAGGCAATCCTGGTCCCATCAGGTGACCAGGTGGGATATAAATAATCGCCCTCCAACTCGTTTATCTTGCTCAGATCGCCGCTGGCCACTTCCAAGATGTAAATAGCGGTTCTATATACTTCGGGATAATATCGAGAAAAAACAATTTGCGAACCGTCCGGTGACCAGTCAGGCGCGTAATTATCTTCTTCAGTTTCTGTTAGACGGACCATCCTCTGGCCGGCAAGATCGATTACAAAAAGATCATAGGTGCCAAGGTGATCTGAATCGAAGGCAATAAGGTAACTCTCACCCTCTGCAGGAACTGCTGCTTCTTCACCTGCCATTACTGTCGATTCTTCGGCTATTTCTTCAGGCTGGTC
>SL_5KL_010_SEDDRAFT_10001598_pt1 | contig 13456 bp, 10 predicted proteins | sample SodLakKL_010_SED_FD_9118 | JGI IMG/M metagenome (IMG submission 9118)
CCCGCCGCACCGTTGTTGAACACGGTCCGGTCGCCGGGAAAGTCCTGGGCGAAACAGCGGCAGGTGTGGCTGCTGGCCAGCAGGTCCACATCGGCATCCCGGAACCATGCTTCCAGCTTTGGATCGCCGTCACCGACGGGCGGCATCGCATCCAGTTCAAGGCCCCAGCCTGCGAGGTTGTCCGGGTCCCCGTGGACCACGCCGATGCGGCAGTCTCCAACCTGCAGCCGCAGTTGCGGGGGCAGGGGACGGAGATCATCTAAGAGGCTGCCCGCATCGCGCGCCGCCTCCTGCAGCCGCGCGCTGATCGCGTTCGACCAAGCGACGGTCTGTTCCGGGGTCGAAGCTGGGTAGGCGCAACCGCAGCCGGCGCCGGGTTGCGGATCGACCAGTTCGGCCTCGACGTTACCCAGGCTCGCGATGTGGGCGCCGACGCGGCGTTGTACCTGCGCGAACCACCCCGGTTCCGCATCGAACCAGTGGAAATCGCCATTGAACACCAGTTGGGGTCGCGGGAGCCCCATCGCGACTTCGTGCTCGGCCAGGGCCTCGATCGCGTCCAGCGCTTCGAGATTTCCATACAGACCGCCGACGATGAAGAAGCTTTCGGCGCGCAGGGGTGTCAACTGCGCAATGGTCGATGCCCGGGTCTGGTAGGTGACCGGGCAACTGCGGCCAGGTGATGGATCAGAGCTGTTCATCGATTCAAACCTTCGTGTCCATCGACCTTCGGTCGCACAGTGCTTAGGGGGCATAGCGCATGCCCGTTTCCCCTGTCTCGACCAGCGGCTGCAACCCGGGGCTCCAAATGGTCACCGGAGGGAAGGGTCAGTGGACCGGTGACGAGCAGGGTATGGTGTCCGTACCTCCGGCGGAACAACCGGCTAGTCGTTGGGTGAGATGCGGTTCAGGCTGCTCCAGTGGCGGCGCTGAATGCAAACAGCCTTTCATCACGAAGCATGGGTGACAAACCGAACTTGGCTCAATCGCCTCTCCTCTCGGTCGAGTGATGGGCTCGCATCCCGCATCAACATAGGCGACCGAACCGTCAGCATCAACATTAGTGACACCCATGGTGCTCGTTTCAGAAATGGACCAAGGGCGGGCACTGGAAGCGTTGTAAGCGCTGCTCATAATCAGGCTATCCATGTGACAGTCAGCCGTGCAGCGTTCCTGCGGCGCTGCTTCGTCCTTTACCTCCGCACCGGCTTCCGGCCCTTCTGCCGTTGTTCGGGCGGTATGCGTCATATGACCTATGTGGCTCCGCCATTTATCCCATGGGCAGATCAGCCCCCCATCCCGATACTCAAGCCGTGGAACTGACGCAAGAAGCGTGTCGATGCGTGCGGTCCGACGAGATTGCGTCAGATGGCTTGGATGGATCCCCGAGCTTGGGCCGCTGACGGAAGGGCGCGGTTTCGGCATTGCCGATGTCCGTGGCTGATCTTTCACTCAATGAGGTAAAGAAGACATGACTGACATCAACAATCCGTTCACCCGACGCAAATTGCTGAAGATGATGCTCGCAGCCCCGATCGCCGCTACCGGCGTTCTCGGCAGCAGCAAGGTCTTCGGCAAGCCGTCGACAGCCGAAATCAACACGACCAACCTCGCGGTCACCGATGACACTGTGAAGGTGGGTATTCTGCACTCGCTGACCGGCACCATGGCCATCAGCGAAACGGGTTCGGTCGAGGCCGAGACCCTCGCGATCGAACAGATCAATGAGATGGGCGGTATCCTCGGACGCAAGATCGAGATCGTCCTCGAGGACGGTGCCAGTGACTGGCCGACCTTCGCCGAGCGTGCGCGCAAGCTGCTGCGGCAGGATCGGGTCGCGTCGATCATGGGCTGCTGGACGTCCGCGTCGCGCAAGGCCGTGCTGCCAGTGCTAGAGCGCGAGAACGGCCTGCTGTACTACCCGACGTTCTACGAGGGCCTGGAGCAGTCGCCCAACGTCATCTACACCGGTCAGGAAGCCACCCAGCAGATTCTTGCCAGTCTCGATTGGCTTTGGAACGAGAAGGGCGCGCGCAGCTTCTACCTGCTCGGCTCCGACTACATCTGGCCCCGTACCTCGATGAAGATTGCCCGTATTCACATCGAGCAGGTGCTGGGTGGTCAGGTCGTCGGCGAAGACTATGCGCCGCTGGGTCACACCTCCTTTGGTTCACTGATCAACCGTGTCCGTCTGCGCCGGCCCGACGCCATTTTCGCGGCCGTTGTCGGTGGCTCGAACGTGGCGTTCTTCCGCCAGTTGAACTCGGCGGGCATCAACGGTGGCAATCAAACGCTGCTGTCGATCGCGACGACCGAAGACGAGGTTCTCGGCATCGGTGGCGAGAACGTGGAAGGCTTCTACTCGGGAATGAAGTACTTCCAGAGTCTCGACAACGAGAACAACATCGCCTTCGTGAAAGCGTTCAAGGCACGTTGGGGCGACGACAGCGTCATCGGCGACGTGACTCAGGCCGCGTATCTGGGCCCATGGCTCTGGAAGGAGGCCTGCGAACGCGCTGGCAGCTTCGACGTGGTCAAGGTTACCGCGGCATCGCCGGGCATCCAGCTCACGACGGCTCCGGAAGGTTTCGTCGAGGTGCACCCCAACCATCACCTGTGGAGCAAGACCCGTATCGGCAAGTGGCGTCGCGATGGTCAGGCCGACGTGGTTTGGGAATCCGACCTCATCGAGCCGAACCCGTTCCCGGAAGGTTATCAGTAAGCGGTATTCAACCGTCGGGGGGCCCTGCGTTCGCGCAGGGTCTCCTCGCTTTGATCGGACCTGCATTCGGGCCTTGGATTCTTTCGTCGGGGTGACAATATGGATTACTCAGCGCAGGACCTGATGGCCATTGTCGCCATGCAGGGTTTTGCAGGACTCAGTTTCTTCTCTGTCCTGCTGCTCATGGCATTGGGTTTGGCGATCATCTTCGGCCAGATGCGGGTGATCAACATGGCTCATGGCGAGTTCATGGTGATCGGGGCCTACACCACCTACCTGCTCTCCGTGCAGGCGGCGGGCATGGGTTCCTGGGCCGCGGACTATTACATCCTCTGGGCCATCCCGGCGGCATTCCTCGCCGCTTTCGTGGTGGGCATGCTGATCGAGATCATCATGATCCGCCATCTCTATCACCGACCCCTGGACACGCTTCTTGCCACCTGGGGTCTCGCCCTGATCATGCAGCAGGCGTTTCGATCGTATTTTGGCGCTCGCGAGGTCAGCCCAAGAACGCCCTCCTGGCTGGAGGGCTCCTGGCGTCCCACACCGATGATCGACATACCCCTGACCGGGCTTGCGATCATGGCGCTCACCATCGTCGTGACCCTTGGCGTCGTGTGGCTGATGTACCGCTCCCGCTGGGGTCTGCGGGTTCGCGCGACCATGACCAGTCGCGAGATGAGCATGGCGGTAGGGATCAACACTCGCTGGGTGGACCGTCTCACGTTTGCGCTGGGCTGCGGCGTCGCCGGCATCGCAGGTGCCGCGTTTACGATGATCTCCTCGACCGGACCCACCAGCGGCACGCTCTACATCGTGGACACCTTCCTGGTGGTGGTCTTCGGTGGTGCCGGCAGCATCTCCGGGACCGTCGTCTCCGCGTTCCTCATCGCGCAGGGGCAATCGATTCTCGAATTCTTCCTCGGCAGTTCCATGGCCAAGGTGACCACGCTGCTCGTGATCATCGGCATCCTGATGCTGCGGCCAGAAGGACTGTTCAAGAGCAAGGTCCGTCGCTAGGTCAACCCCTTCCCAGGAGCATTGAACAATGACTCACCCATTATCCAAGATTCTGGAGAAGCGCGGCCTGCCAGGGTTGTTGATTCTGGCCCTGCTGATCCTGGTTGTGATTCCCGTGACCATGGATGTCGATGGCATCAACCTGACCGGCCGATTCCTGTCCTTCGCCTTCGTAGCGGTGGGGTTGGCGCTGGCCTGGGGCTACGGTGGGCTGTTGAGCCTCGGGCAGGGTCTGTTCTTCGGCATCGGCGGTTATGCGATGGCGATGTACCTGAAGCTCGAAGCCTCGACCCCCGAGGCGACGCGCATCCAGACGACACCGGGAATCCCCGATTTCATGGACTGGAACCAGATCACGGCCCTGCCGTGGTTCTGGGAGCCCTTCAACAGTCTGACTTTCACCATCGTGGCCATTATGGTGCTGCCCGCTCTGGTGGCCACGCTCATCGGATTCGCGCTGTTTACCCGGCGCGTGACCGGTGTGTTCTTCGCGATCATCATGCAGGCATTGGTCACCATCGCGACCATTTTGATCATCGGCCAGCAGGGATTTACCGGCGGCGTGAATGGCATCACCGACCTGCGAACCCTCAAGGGCTGGGATATCAATACCGACTCCGCGCTGGTGATTCTCTATTTCGTCAACGCGGTTCTGCTGCTGGCCATGATCGCGCTAGGCATGTGGATTCTTTCCACGAAGTACGGTCGCATCCTCATGGCGACCCGAGACCAGGAAAACCGCATCCGGTTCTCGGGCTACAACGTCGCGTATTTCAAGATCTTCATCTTCGCCGTTGCCGCCTTCATGTCGGGGATTGGCGGCGCGATGTTTACGCTGCAGGTCGGGTTCATGTCGCCCAGTATCATCGGCATCATCCCGTCGATCGAGTTCGTGATCTTCGCCGCGGTCGGTGGCCGGCTGTCTCTGCTCGGTGCGGTATACGGCACGCTGCTGGTGACCTACGCGAGAAACCTGATCGCCGAGGCCTACCCCGAGTTCTGGCTCTTCTTCATCGGCGGCATCTTCATCGCGGTGGTCATGTTCGCGCCCTATGGCCTCGCCGGCCTGTATCAGAAATACCTGCGGCGCCCCTGGGAACGATTCCTGGCAAGCCGCGGCTGGATGCGCCGAAGTGGCAATGGCAATAAAACCCCGCCAGCAGTGTCTGGCAGTCCATCCGCCCCTGTGGCCCCGGCTACGGAGACCAGCAAATGACCGCCGAACCGCATTCCCCGCTGTTGCTCGCGATCGAAGATCTCTCGGTCTCCTTCGATGGCCTCAAGGTGATTCAGGATCTCACCATGTATATGGATCGGGGTGAGCTTCGAGTGATCATCGGACCCAACGGCGCGGGCAAGACGACCCTGCTGGACCTGATCTGCGGCAAGACGAAGGCCACTGGGGGTTCGATCAAGCTGAAAGATATCGAACTCACCAACCTCGCCGAGCATCGTATCGTTGCGCATGGCGTCGGCCGGAAATTCCAGACACCGTCGGTTTACGAGGCGCTGACCGTTTACGAAAACCTCGAGGTTTCGTACCCGGAAGGGAAGACGGTGCTGGGTGCCCTGTTGTTCAAGAAATCCGACGACGTGGATCGCAAGATCCGGCAGACGGCTGAGACGATCTTTCTCGATTCGGAACTCGACCGGCCCGCCGCGGAGCTGAGTCATGGGCAGAAGCAGTGGCTCGAGATCGGGATGCTGCTGATCCAGGAGCCCGAGTTGATGATGCTCGACGAGCCGGTGGCCGGGATGAGCGTGCGTGAGCGTGAGCAGACGGCCGAGCTCCTCAACCGTATCAGCGATGGTCGTTCGATCATCGTGATCGAGCACGACATGGAATTCGTGCGGCGCATCGCCCGCAAGGTCACCGTCATGCATCAGGGGAAGATCCTGGCAGAGGGCACCATGGACAAGGTCCAGTCGGATCCCAAGGTCATCGAAGTCTACCTTGGTCATTGATTACAACCCTGCAGAGGATACAAGCGCATGTTTGAAGTCAAGGGATTACGATCCGGCTACGGGCAGAGCGAGGTCATCAAGGGGCTTGATGTGTCCGTGAAGCCCAATGAGACCCTCGCGATCATGGGTCGCAACGGGATGGGCAAGACCACCCTGTTCAAGACCCTAGTGGGGCTGATACCGGCTTCAGCGGGTAGCGTCGAACTCGATGGCAAGAATCTGTCGAAGCTGCCGACCAACCGCCGGGTCGCAAAGGGCCTGGCCTACGTGCCGCAGGGTCGCATGATTTTTTCCGGGCTGACGGTGCTTGAAAACATCAGCACCGGGCTCGAGACGGTCCGACGCAAGAAAATTCCGGATGAAGTCTTCGAGCTGTTTCCGGTGCTGCACGATATGCGCCACCGCAAGGGCGGCAACCTCTCGGGCGGGCAGCAGCAGCAGTTGGCGATCGCCAGAGCGCTGGTCTCGAATCCCAAGGTCCTGCTGCTGGATGAGCCGACCGAGGGCATTCAGCCTTCGATCATCAAGGACATCGCGCGCACGCTCAATGAGATCAGCCGAAGCCGGGACATCACCATCATCGTTTCCGAGCAGATCCTGAGCTTTACACTGGAGATCGCAGATCGCCTGCTGGTGCTCGAGTCCGGCCGCGTGGTGCATGAAACGGCGCGCACGGACTGCGACGAATCAACCATCAGCCGCTATCTGTCGGTGTAACGAACGCCACGTCTACACAGGGTTTCATGCGCCGCCTGGCGCCGGACCCTGAATCGAAACGATTCCTGTCTGGCAGGAGAGGAGGTTTGTCATGCGTCACGGAGATATTTCGAGCAGCCCCGATACCGTCGGAGTGGCGGTGGTCAACTACAAGATGCCGCGTCTGCATACCAAGGCCGAGGTGCTGGACAACGCCCGGAAGATCGCCGAGATGATCATCGGGATGAAGCAAGGGCTTCCGGGAATGGACCTGGTGATCTTTCCCGAATACAGCACGATGGGAATCATGTACGACGCCGGTGAAATGATGGAGACGGCCGCCACGATCCCCGGCGAGGAAACCGAGATCTTTGCTCAGGCCTGCCGTCAGGCCAACACCTGGGGGGTGTTCTCCCTGACCGGGGAACGCCACGAGGAGCACCCGAACAAGTCTCCCTACAACACCCTTATCCTGATGAACAATCAGGGCGAGATCGTGCAGAAATACCGCAAGTGCATCCCCTGGTGCCCGATCGAGGGCTGGTATCCCGGTGATCGCACCTACGTTTCAGAGGGCCCGAAAGGCCTGAAGATCAGCCTCATCATCTGCGACGATGGCAACTATCCGGAGATCTGGCGTGATTGCGCGATGCGTGGCGCGGAACTGATCGTGCGCTGTCAGGGGTACATGTATCCGGCCAAGGAACAGCAGATCAACATGGCGAAATGCATGGCCTGGGCCAACAACACCTACGTCGCGGTTGCGAATGCCACTGGCTTCGACGGCGTTTACAGCTACTTCGGGCATTCCTCCATCGTGGGCTTCGATGGCCGCACGCTGGGTGAGTGCGGAACCGAGGAGAACGGCATTCAGTATGCCCAGCTTTCGGTATCGGAGATTCGCGACGCGCGGGCCAACGACCAGTCGCAGAATCATCTGTTCAAGCTGCTGCATCGAGGCTACACCGGTATGTACGATTCCGGCGATGGCGACAAGGGCGTGGCGGATTGTCCGTTCGAGTTCTACCGCACCTGGGTGAACGACGCCGAAAAAGCACGCGAGGATGTGGAAAGTATGACTCGAAGCACGATCGGTGTTGCCAGTGCACCGGTCCGCAATCTTCCGTACGAGGCCCCTGAGCGCGAGGCCGGATCGTAACGCTGGTTCGGGACCGGTGCCGCCGAGCGGCCTTGAGCTGATTTCAACCGTTCGTACGGTGTCGGTCGATGCCTTTCCTGAACGACATGCTTGCGGAAAACCAGCGGCGGGCGCTGGAGAAACAGCGCCTTTCCGAAGCGGATGGTGTCCCGGCGCCGGTCGATGCCGCCGCAGTCGCCGATGAGGAACGGATCGAAAGCCGCTATCGCTTCGACGTCGACGCGATCGTGGCGTCGGTGCGGCGCGAGATCATTGGCCAGGACGACGCGATCGAATCCCTGGAACGCGTGTTGCGAATCGTTCGCGCGGACATCTCCGACCCCCGGCGCCCGCTGCATACGGCCTTGCTTCTGGGGCCGACCGGGGTCGGCAAGACCGAGATGATCCGGGCTCTCGCCCGGAGCCTGCACGGAGACGCCGAGGCCTTTTGCCGGGTCGACATGAACACCCTGTCCCAGGAGCATTATGCGGCGGCGCTGACGGGAGCACCCCCTGGCTATGTCGGAAGCCGGGAGGGCAACACGGTGCTGGACCAGGAACGGATCGAGGGTAGTCTGCACAAGCCAGGGATCGTGCTGTTCGACGAAGTGGAAAAGGCGTCCGACGAGGTGACCGAGGTCCTGCTCAACGTATTCGACAACGGGATTCTGGTCGTGGCTTCTGGGCACCGCACTTACAGTTTTCGCAATACCCTCATCTTCATGACCAGCAATCTCGGCGCCCGTGACCTTCAGGCCTACGAGCAGCGTTCGAGCCGCATTCCCTGGCGCTGGCTTAGCGGGCATCGCGGCCGTCAGCCCGAGCGGGTGCTGCGTCTGGTCGAGAAACATCTGCTCCGGCGCTTTTCCCACGAGTTCGTGAACCGAATCGACACCGTGACGGTGTTCAACTGGCTGGGGGTGGATCGGGTCCGGCAACTGGTGGACCTGGAACTCGAGCGCCTCAATCGGCGGCTCGCGCGGCATCGTGTGGTACTGGAACTGACCGAACCCGTGCGGGAACGCGTGGCGAGAGCGGGCTACGACCGCAAGTTCGGCGCCCGCGCGCTGCGCCGTGCGATGCGTCACGAGGTTGAGGCCCCCCTGGCCTACTACCTGCTGACCCGTCATCAGCCAGTGCCCGAACGGGGCGAGCCCGTGATTCTGGAGGGGGCTCTGCACCGGGATGGCATTCAGTTTCGCGCGCTCCCCTGAGTTCGATCCGCTAGAACGCCTCGCGCAAAATGTTACAAAGTTACTCAGTCATTTGACGTAGCTCTCTGCCTCAATGGCGTATGGCGGACCCACGGGGGCCTTCCGATAATCGGAGCCTGTGCACGTCCAGACAACCCACGCCCGACAGGAGAAACAGCATGACGGATACACTCATCAGCGTCGATCTGGAGAAGTCACCCTACGAGAACGACATGATCCACAACCGTTGGCACCCGGACATTCCGATGGTTGCCACGGTCAAGCCCGGAGCGGATTTCATCATCGAGTGTTACGACTGGACGGGCGGGCAAATCGCCAATAACGACAGCGCCGATGACGTGCGCGACGTCGATCTGAGCCAAGTGCACTTCCTATCGGGCCCGGTGGGCGTCGAAGGCGCGGAGCCTGGTGACTTGCTGGAGGTCGACATTCTGGACATCGGCGCATTTGATAGCAGCCTATGGGGTTTCAACGGATTCTTCTCCAAGAAGAATGGCGGAGGCTTCCTGACCGAACACTTCCCCGAGGCCCAGAAGTCGATCTGGGACATCAACGGGATGTTCACAAAGTCGCGTCACATCCCCAACGTCGAGTTCCCGGGGCTCATTCATCCGGGGCTAATCGGCTGCCTGCCCTCCAAGGAGATGCTGGATGAGTGGAATACCCGGGAGAAGGCGCTCTACGATACCGAGCCCGACCGCGTGCCTCCGCTGGCGACGCTTCCCTACGGCGAGACGGCGCACATGGGCCGCATGCCCGCCGACCAGGCCAAGGCGGCGGCCGCTGAAGCGGCACGTACCGTGCCACCTCGCGAGCACGGCGGAAACTGTGACATCAAGGACCTTTCTCGCGGCTCCAAGATCTATTTTCCGGTGTACGTAAAAGGTGCCGGACTTTCGGTCGGTGATCTCCATTTCAGCCAGGGCGATGGAGAGATCACGTTCTGCGGGGCCATCGAGATGGCGGGTTGGATCCATCTCCGGGTCAACCTCGTCAAGGACGGCATGAGCAAGTACGGGATCAAGAACCCCATCTTCAAGCCCAGCGCCATCACGCCCAAATACGATGATTACCTAATCTTCGAGGGCATCTCGGTCGACGAACAAGGCGAACAGCACTATCTCGACGTGCACGTCGCGTATCGTCAGGCCTGTCTGAATGCGATCGAATACCTGACGAAGTTCGGGTACAGCAAGGCCCAGGCGTACGGCATTCTCGGTTGTGCACCAGTGCAGGGTCATATCAGCGGCGTGGTGGATATCCCGAATGCCTGTGCAACGCTCTGGCTGCCGACCGGCATTTTCGACTTCGACGTCAATCCGAGTGCTTCGGGTCCCGAGAAGAAAGTCACCCCGGGAACGGACGTGCCGCTGTCGCCGGACAAGGAGTAAGCGATCATGCCGCTGTACGACTACAAGTGCCGTGAGCACGGTATCTTCCACGCGCTTGCAACGATGGGCGAGCATGCCGATCCGAAGCCCTGTCCATCCTGTGGGGTGTCGTCGGCACGGGTGATCATCTTGCCACCCGAGGTCGTGAACCGATCGAAGCCCTCGACTCACGCCGCTGCACGGAATGAGCGGGCTGCCCACCAGCCCCAGTTCTCTACGCCGGAGAGCCGGCAGGAGGATCAGGCGCGGCGCGCGCACGCCCATCGGCATGGGCGAGGCTGTGGATGCCATGACGAGGCTATGGGCAAATCCAAGCTGTTTTACACAGCTGACGGCAAGAAGATGTTCCCATCGATGCGGCCATGGATGATCAGCCACTGAAGCGCCGAGCCTCGTCATACCTCGGTAGCTATTGACATGGCAGCGGTGCGGGCCTCGGGCCCGTACCGCCTTTCGACCTGGTCGTCCTCATTGCCGCGAACCTCTCGGCGGTGTTTCCGTTTCCCGGGTCCGGCGGCCATTCCACTTGGCGCGTTTCTTGTATCTTCCTGGCCTACCGGTGTTGCCGATGTGGCCAGTGGCACCGGCGGGGCGCCACCAGTCGCCTCATGGCGCTCCCGGGGACTGCGATGAGGCCTGCTCCCGCCGTGCACTGTTGCGGTGCGTCATTGCACCTACTGCGCGCGGACGGCGGTTGTGAAGCCCAGATGAAGCTGCGAGTCGATGGGCCTGTGGGTTCCGGAGGAAGGCCATGCTGCCTCGGCAAAGCGTTTTCTTGAACCGGCGTCGCTACAATCGCTGGGTCGCGAACGAGACGCTGGAAGATTACGCGCTGCGGTTCACGGCGAAGCGTGCGCGGCGTTGGTCCGGTGCCTGGATTGCGAGCACCGCTCTCGGCGCCATCTCCTTCCTCGCGCTGGAAGCGATCGGCGGCGCGATCACCCTGCAATACGGCTTCGCAAATGCCGTCGCGGCGATTCTGGTGGTAAGCCTGATCATCCTGCTCACGGCCATCCCCATCAGCTATTACGCTGCCCGGTATGGAGTCGACAGCGACCTGCTCACACGGGGGGCCGGTTTCGGGTACCTGGGCTCTACCATCACCTCGCTGATCTACGCGAGCTTTACATTTCTGTTTTTCGCCCTCGAGGCCGTCATTCTGGCGATGGCGTTGGAACTTCTGTTCGGCGTGCCACTTGTCGTGGGCTACCTGCTGAGCGCCATCGTGATCATTCCCTTGGTCACTCATGGGATCACGATGATCAGTCGGTTCCAGAACTGGACCCAGCCGGTTTGGGTTTTTCTGCAGTTGCTACCGTTCGTGTTCATAATCTACTTAGATGCGAGCACAGTGCAGGACTGGACGAGTTTCGCGGGTCTGGAGGCCAGTCATGCCGGGTTCGAGGGGCTCGATCTGATCCTGTTCGGCGCTGCTGCGGCCGTGATATTCGCGCTTGTGGCGCAAGTTGGCGAGCAGGTCGATTTCCTCCGTTTTGTGCCCGAGGCGAAACCGGGCAAGCGCCTGCGCTGGTGGGCCACCGTGATGGCGGGCGGACCGGGATGGATCGTGATCGGGGCCGCCAAGATGCTGCTCGGATCTTTCCTGGCCGTGCTGGCTCTCAGCCACGGAATCGGGATCGACTACGCAGCAGACCCCACGCACATGTATTTGGTCGCCTTCGGATACGTTACGAGTTCGCCGGAGGTAGCGCTCGCGGCAGCAGGGATTTTTGTCATCTTGAGCCAGGTCAAGATCAACGTCACCAACGCCTACGCCGGATCCATTGCCTGGTCCAATTTCTTCTCCCGGCTGACCCATCGGCATCCGGGTCGGGTCGTCTGGCTGGTCTTCAACGTGTGCATTGCGTTACTGGTGATGGAACTCGGAATTTACCGGGCGCTCGAAGCCGCGCTCGGGTTCTACGGGGTCATCGCGATTTCATGGGCCGGGGCCCTGGTGGCCGACCTGATCGTCAACAAGCCGCTGGGCCTGTCGCCCCCCCACATTGAGTTCAAGCGCGCTCATCTCTACGACATCAATCCAGTCGGAGTGGGTTCTCTGTTGCTGGCCATTGTGGTCGGCATGCTGTCCTACGCCGGTCTGTTCGGTGAAGTGCCACAGGCGCTTGCGCATTTCATTGCTTTGGGGACGGCCGTGCTTGCGGCCCCAGTCATTGCCCTGCTGACGCGGAGCCGTTACTACATTGCCCGTGCCATACCGGAAATTCCCCCGGACGCCGACGGTCAAGCCGTTTGTTCCGTGTGCGAGAACCGGTTCGATGTCGAAGACATGACCGGTTGTCCCGCCTACAAGGGCAACATCTGCTCGCTTTGCTGCGCCTTGGATTCACGCTGTGGGGACCTCTGCAAGCCGGGCGCTTCCTACGCGGATCAGGCGCAGGGCGTTCTGGCCCGGCTGTTCCCCGAAACCGTTCTGCAGCAACTGAATACCGGTCTTGCACATTTTGCGGTCCTGCTGGTTTTGATCAACGGGGTGATCGGGGCCCTGCTAGCGTTCATTTTCTTTCAGACTCCCGTGGTAGATGCCGCGTCCAGAGAACTGATGGCAGGAACCCTCTGGAAGGTGTTTTTCATCCTGCTGATCATCACAGGTATCCTGATCTGGCTGTTCGTTCTGGCAAACGAGAGTCGCCGCGTCGCACAGGAAGAATCCAATCTGCAGAACCGGCGGCTGCTTGCCGAAGTTGAGGCGCACGAAGTTACCGACCGCGAGTTGCAGCTTGCGAAGGAACGCGCTGAGGCAGCGAACCAGGCCAAGAACCGCTATCTCACCGGCATCAGCCACGAATTGAGGTCGCCCCTGAATGCAGTGCTTGGCTATGCGCAGTTGCTGGAGAAGGATCCGGAGATCCCCAAGGGACGGCAGCCGGCGCTCGAGGTGATCCGGAGAAGCGGTGAGTATCTTGCCGACCTGATCGAGGGCCTGCTGGATATTTCGAAGATCGAGGCAGGCCGCCTTGAATTGCAGTTCACGGACGTGCGGATGGATCTTCTGCTCGATCAGGTGGTGCAAATGTTCGAACTGCAGGCAGCGAAGAAGGGTCTGAAGTTCCGGGTTCACTACACGCACGAAGTGCCGCGCTGGGTGCGCGCTGACGAAAAACGCGTCCGTCAGATTTTGATCAATCTGTTGTCGAACGCCATCAAATATACCCGTGAAGGGTACGCCAGCCTGACCGTGAAATACCGTGGTGGGGTGGCGGAGTTCTTGGTGGAAGACTCGGGGGAGGGCATCCCCGCGGCCGACCTGGAGCGTATCTTCAGGCCGTTCGAAAGGCTTCGGCAGCCT
>SL_5KL_010_SEDDRAFT_10001599_pt1 | contig 13454 bp, 11 predicted proteins | sample SodLakKL_010_SED_FD_9118 | JGI IMG/M metagenome (IMG submission 9118)
GGTCCTAGAACGAAGATGTGATCTGGGAAGTTCTCCATCTCTTCGATGATATGGCTGGCGATATCATGCTTAACATGATCTTCCTTTACCGACCGGAAGCTCTGTTTACCCAGCTGGATGTAATGCGGTTCGTAGATACTCCGTGCTTCACCATGTAGCTTGATCTCCCACTCACCTTCTCTGTACCTATCCTCATCAAGATCCATGATCTCTACCGTACCGATATCTGCTTCACCGTCTACTAGATCATTGAACAATCGTGCACTCGATTCAGGGTTGATGCCGAAACATCCGCTGTGCATCTTGACCCCTGCAGGTATGCCTAAGATCGGTACTTTCGTTCCGACTTCATTGTAAACATCTCTAGCAGTACCGTCCCCTCCGCAGAATATTATCAGTTCTACATCACAATCTAGGAATTCTCTTACTGCTTTATGTGTATCATCTGGATCCGTATCCCCTATATCCTCATAACCCGATCCGTAAACTACGTGGATAGGATCTCCTGGAAAATATTTTTTGATCGAGTTTTCACCCATGATGCCTCCTGCAGTAAACCATTCGTGTCCACTTTCCATCTCTTTGAGAGCCTTCTCCGCCCTATTCTGAGCCACCGGTTCAGCACCAAGTTCTACCGCCTTTTCGTAAACTCCGTCGGTACCCTTTAAACCGACTCTTCCTCCCATCCCGGCAATCGGGTTGATCACGAATCCTACTTTCATCTTATCTCACCTTTTCAAAGAACAGAATTTTTAATCGCATCCTCTAATATATCCAGTCCCTTGTTTATCACATCGGTAGATGTAATAACTGGACCACATATCCTTATAACATTTCCGTAAGCTCCGGATTTGAGTAGGATAAGACCTCTTTCTCTAGCTTTTTTTAACAGATCTTTGACGATATCAGGGTTGGGTTCGCCGACTCCGTTCACGAACTCGATACCTATCATAGGCCCTATACCTCTGATGTTATCTATGACTTCGTATTCCTCCTTCAAGTAATTCAACCGTTCGAGCATCAACTCACCGATCTCGACAATGTTATCTAAATTACCTTCTATTTCCTCTATGGTGGCTAGTGCAGCGGAACATGCTACTGGATTACCTCCAAATGTACCACCGATACCTCCGGGATTTACCGAATCGAGGATATCCTTCCTACCGACGACACCACTCAATGGAAGTCCGTTGGCTATGGCTTTACCGAAGGTGACTAGGTCTGGTTTTATTCCGTACTGCTCAAAGGCCCAGAATGTCCCAGTTCTCCCAACACCGCTCTGGATCTCATCTATTATCAGAGCGATATCATGTTTTTCCAGTAACTCGCTCATCTCTTTCATGAATCTTTCAGGTACCGGTAGATAACCACCTTCTCCTTGAACAGGTTCTATGAGCACTGCTGCAGTCTCTTCAGGATCACATTCGATCTCTATCAGATATTTCAACTTGTCGAGACAATAGTCTATGCATTCGTCCTTGGTTCCTGGAAAATTATGATGATCTGGAAATGGGGTTCTATATAGGAATGAGTCGTTTGCGAAAGAACCCTTTTTGTAAAGATTATTGGCCGTTAGTCCCATGGTCAAGGAAGTCCTTCCGTGGAAGGAATTTTCAAATCTGATGACTTTTGGGGCTCCTTTATAATTTCTAGCGACTCTAATGGCATTCTCAACTGCTTCAGCACCAGAGTTTCCAAAGTAACATTTTGCTTCGTCACCTTTTATCGGTGTGATCTCAACCATCTTCTTTGCTAATCTTACATAATTTTCGTAGGGAACTTTATAGGCCTGTGTATGTGTGAATTTTTCTGCTTGTTCCTTGATGGCTTTAACGATCTTTGGGTTTGAATGTCCCGCATTTATAACCGCGATCCCTCCTGCAAAGTCGATAAAGGTGTTCCCATCGACATCTCTTATGTAAGCTCCTTTTGCTTCTTTGGCTACTATCTCGTGGGAAAGGCCTATCCCATCAGGTACATATTGTTCTTTCATCTCAACTATCTTCTTCGATCTTGGCCCAGGTATCTCATCTGTTACTATATCTACTTTCCAATCTTCATTCATTATTACACCTTCCTTTATTTTCTTAAGAATTCAAGATTACAGCATCGGGGACCTCTACCACCCTTGATCAACTCGTCCATCTCGACCTCTATGATCTCCACGTTCCTTTTACTCAGCAGATCTTTGGTTTCCTTGTTTCCAGCAGCAGCGACGATCTTTCGTGGGGCTATTGGAAGAACGTTCGTATCCATATGTTTCATCTCTTTTCTTGATACTTCTATAAGCTCAAAACCTTTCTCGACCAGATATTCTAAAAGCCAGTAAGGAAGACCCTAGATAATTTGGAGTAAGTGCTAACTCCTCTACAGAGAGGAGTGATGGTCTTTTTATCCGTTTCGTCTAGATTTTCAGCCATTTTGCCACGTATATATAGTTGTTTATATATTACATAAATATTATGTTTAATAATTACGTTTGACCACAGAAACCAACTAAAAATGGTACAGATGTAACATAAGATATTAATTTCATAATATTGTACACGATGGATACTTTAAATAAAACATATATCATTTCAGAGTTACTATTTATATGGATCTTCTAAAGTCTTTTAGCTTCTTTGAGCGTCCTTTCTATAAAATCGGATTTCTCGTCGGTATATCTCTTCCTATTTTTCTTATGATCCCTCCATAACTGTAGTTTCAACTTTCCATACTCTTCAGCAGTATCTCTGTTGTTGATCAGATAGTTTCTGAACAGGAGATGATCCTCATATATCTGGCTGCCCTCTTCGAACATGTGTACATGGTGGGTCCTATTCTCCGGGGTCCCCTTTGTGAAATAGTATCTGCCCTTGACTCCTTTCTCACCCTTATATTCGTATCCGCAGTTCTCGATATCCTTTATTTGATCTATTGGTTCCTTAGCTTCAACAGCGATATCGACGATGGGTTTTGCCGGCAGCCAAGGTACAAAAGTGCTTCCGACGTGCTGTATTTCACAGTCATCTGTTCCCTTTTGGAGTAAATACTTTTCTCTTAGGAATTCTCTTTTCCACAGTCCAGTGTGCGGCATCAAAGAGATCTTATCGTTGGATAGTCCCAATAAAGTTTGCTCAGTGAACAGATCTGGTAGATACCTAGGTCTCATGAAGATATGAAAGTAATAGTCGTAAACGAGTAGAGATTCCTGAGGGTCCAACCACCTATAACTGAAAGTCAGTCCTTGGTCCTGGCCATCTCCTTTGACTACGTGGTCCCAGGTATCAAGATTTACATGCACATCACATCTGAAATAATATGCGTGGAATTCATTGCCATCAACAGCACTTATCACATCGGCTTCGCCCAGCATTTTTATATCGATAAGATCGGTCAATCCTGATTCCTCCCTCACCTCTCTCTTCAATCCTTCTATCGGATCCTCCCCTTCTTTCAGTGTACCTCCAGGTACTTGAAGAGGTACATCTGGAAAGTCTTTGTGTTCGAAGGCTAGAAGCTGCTTTTTTCGTCGATCTTCCCTGAGTATGTAGCCGAATACCTTCTCTACCATAGGAACGTATTCTTCGGTAAGCAGTTAAAATTTACTGAACATACAGAGGCGATCCAAATATTATCGATCTATAATGAATTGATCTTGAACACTGGTAAAATGATCCTTATTCTCCCTTTTCAAGAAGAGGACGAGATTATAATCCTCGCTACGAAAAAATATATTATCGGGATTTCTTATACACCTGACCGAGGGAACTCAATGACAGACAGCAGTGAACCTGTAATAGAGACCGTTGATCTGACGAAGATATTCAAACAGGATGATGTCACCGCAGTAGATAGGATCAACTTCGAAGTCGAAAAGAAAGACGTTTTCGGATTTTTAGGACCGAATGGAGCCGGTAAAACCACCACGATAAAGATGTTATGTGGTGCATTGGATCCTACTTCCGGTACCGCTTTCGTAGGTGGTCACGATATCATAAAAGCACCCCTTGAAATGAAAAAGAAGATCGGAGTCATGCCTGAGGAACCCGGATTCTATGAGGACCTGACCGGAAGACATCATCTGAAATTTTATTCTGAATTTCATGAACTAGAAGATCCCGAAAAGAACATCGAGAGATCCATGGAGTTGTCAGATATTGAAGGATACGTTGATAGAAAAGTCAAAGGGTATTCTCACGGTATGAGGAAAAGATTGGCATTAGCTCAAGCCCTTGTTCACGACCCCGAGATCTTGATATTGGACGAACCCACGGGAGGATTAGACCCCCAGGGAACGCATTTTTTTAGAAACATCGTCAGGAACTTGAACGAAGCAGGTAAAACGATATTTTTATCGTCACATATCCTCTCTGAAGTACAAGAACTATGCAACCGAGTTGGCATAATACATCAGGGGGAGATACTGGAAGTTGACCTTATCGAGAATCTTTCAAAATCCATGGCTTCAGAACAAAAAGGATATGAAGTCAGAGTCAGGGGTAAAGGTATAGATAAAGAGATCTTAGATAAGATAGCTGATATAAGTGGTGTACTATCCATCGAAAAAACAGGATATGGATTATCAGCTTTTGTCGAAGATGAAGACATTTCTATTAAAGTCAACAAAGAACTTATCGAAAATGATGTCCAGGTCACCTCCATAAATATCGAAGAACCGAAATTAGAAGAAGTATTCTTGAAGATAACCGGGGGGAAATAGATGGAGAAGAGCTGGATAGTTGGAAAAAAGGAATTTTTAGCCAATCTTTTGAGTATAAGATTTCTGATAGTCGTTTTGATCTTTTCAATTTTGTTCATAGGTGCGACCTATGGGCAGACTTTGAGCACTCGAAGACAGCGAGAGACAACGCATATCCTACTAGGTCATCACGTTGATCTTGAAGGAGATGGAGATTACGATGATATAGTAGTGTATTACAGCGATGAGTGGGGCAATCCCATAGAGGGTAGAGCGATATATCTACACGATATGCTGAACATCTCACTAGAAGAGGAAATCGGTAGGGAAGGCGCTCCTTCCGATTTTGGAACGGTGAGGATCACAGATGAAAACGGGATGGCGGTCTTTGAAAATATCAAAGATTTCGTTCACGAGGTCGATGAGGGATATCATAATTACACATTGGATATAGTTTTTTCAGTAGAAGACCAGGATAAGATCGACAGGGTCGATGACAGGGCGAGCATGCAAACAAACTTTAGAGATAATAAAAGTGTAGATGACTTTTTTTCTACAGGTAGTTTTTTCAACGTTGCATTCAGAGAACTAACTGAAGGGGCTTCAAACGATGCTCTTTATCATTCTGTGGAGCCAGATGGATCGCCTTCGTCTGATGCAGAATTATTTGTCAGCGAGTACTTGTTTAGTTTGGATCTTACAAGATATAATGAATATATTGAGAATGGCACTGTCGATCCAGTTTTGAAAGAGGCATTTGAAGACGAAGATTATCATATCGAGGATGATGCAGAACTTTCTGAAGAGGATGGGGAATGGGTTATCTCAGTGGACGAAGAAGATGTTTACTTCATGGAAGTAAAAATCGCACACGGAGAGCTTGAGATATACGGTGAAGAAACCAAGGTCGCTGAAGCTGACGGGTACGGTTATCTCGAGTATGGATTCCCCAAAGGGATTCATAGGGTAAGATTGCAAAATGAATATGATTCTTGGACCTACACGACCCATGAGATCCCTGAAGATCCAGACCGTGCTATCGAGATCGATAGCACATTGAATAATATGACATTCATAATGATATTGGTTCTACCGCTGATCGCCATAGCCTTATCCTTCGACAGTGTCTCTGGGGAGAGGGAAACAAACTCTTTGTTTTTCTTACTAGTGAAACCCATAGAAAGATGGAAGATAGGTCTTGGTAAATTGATCGGTAGCTTTTCTGTTATAGCTATCCCCGTCATATTGATCAATTCCATAAGTATATCTTTGATGTGGTATATGCTGGGAGATCCTCCGTCACTTGATTTAGTACTGACATTTTTCCTCGGATCCCTAGCCATTTTGGTGTTCTTTTTGACCCTTCAAACGATACTTTCGACATTGACCGACAGTTCAGTCACGTCTTTACTGGGCGGGCTAGGTTTTTGGTTCATATTGAGTTTATTCTATCCTGCCATAGAAGATGGGATCGCTATTTTGTTCGGATTTGAATATGGCAGCTACAATTATGAAGTTTTGATGAGTTACATGGTATTAGCGAACCCTAACATGATCTTCTTGGAAACTATGGAAATAGTTTATCGAGGAAGATTCGGCTTGGATTTTCTTCCCGGTATAACCGATCTCACATTGATCATAGCGATGTTGATCTGGACGGTAGGGTTCGTTGTATTGTTTCTCTTCGTATTCCAGAAGCGGTTGGTCCGGGATTGAGATGCATCTGGGTAAAATGTGGATGTAGTTCATCTCAAAGATCGGTTTGAGAAAGAACTCTATCTGGTACAATTAAAAAATTATCCTGAATATCTTTGAGAGATGGTCACCGATGATCTCTAAGTTTTTCGTTCTCCAAAAATGTTAATATGAACTTACTGTTCAAGGATTCGATGTGTTAGTGATGAATCTAGAAAAAAAACTGAATGCCCGGACCGTAGCCTTGAGTGCAGTTTTCGGAGCTGGAGTAGCTGTGGCAACCATGGCTATAGCTATCCCCTTCGGCCAGGGCTACTTGAATTTTGGTGAGATAGTCATCTTCACAGCAGCTTTTCTTTTCGGAGGTGTCGTCGGTGGGTTAGCCGGCGGCGTCGGTGCAGCAGCAGCCGATATAATATTAGGTTGGGGATTTTATGCGCCGATAACTTTAGTCGTTAAGGGATTGGAAGGTTACTTCGTTGGAGAGTTCAGTGGAGAAAGCGTGAAGAGTAAGTTGATCGGAGTCTGTATCGGAGCACCATTCATGATATTTGGATATACCCTAGCTAGGGCATACTTCGAGGGTGTACCCGCGGCCTTGTTCATAGAACTCCCTATAAATCTGGTCCAAGCAGGTGTAGGTGCTGCCATAGGTATCCCTCTAGCTGAAGCTCTTCAGGGATTCGTACCACAGCTCAGCCATGATTGATATCACTTCTTTTTCGATATTGGATAAGAGGGGAGATCGTCTCCTCGACGATATAGATCTGAATATAGATACTGATGAGCTTACAGTGATATGTGGTCGACCCGGATCTGGGAAGACCCTGCTCCTTAAAGCTATCAAAGGTATAGTAAGTGAAGGCTTGAAACATGAAGGTAAGATCGAAACCGAGGGGAGGATCGGTCTTATTTTCCAGGAACCGAGAAAACAGATAGTCAGAAGGAATGTAAAAATGGAAGCTGCCTTCGATCTAGAGAATCTCTGTTACGAAAGACGAGAGATAGAATCTAAGATCCATGAGTTTGCAAAGTTTCTAGATGCTGAGTACCTTCTGGAAAAAGATATCGATGAGGTCTCACACGGAGAGATGACAAAGATCGCTCTTTTATCCACCCTGGTTACGCATCCCGAGATAATCCTATTCGATGAACCTCTTTCAACTTTGGATCACACCAACAGAAAGATGCTGCTGGAGTTGATCAGAAGATTAAAACAGAACGGGACCTCTATAGTGATCGCCGAACATGATCTTAGAGATATAGTAGGTCTTTCAGATAGGATCATATTATTGAGGGATGGAAAGATATCGTGTGATGGACGACCAAATGATTTGAAAAAGGAACTTCACAGGGAGGGCGTCAAGATACCGTTCAGCTGGGAATTGGAAGTACTAGGGGGTGAATACGGTGCAGATCAAGATTGAGAACCTTCATTTCAGTTATTCTGATAGTCCTACTCTCCATTCCGTCGATCTATCCATCGATGAGGGAAAGAATTATGCAGTTATGGGTAGGAACGGGTCTGGAAAAACGACCCTTTTGAAGATTCTAGCAGGGCTATATAAGCCAGATTCTGGAGAACTGAAGGTTCCCGAAGGGTTAGAGATAGGGTTCTCCCCGGAAGATCCTGAACTGGGCTTTTTTGAAAAAACGGTAAAAAAGGAAATAGAGTTCTACCCAAGGAACCTTGGACTAGACCATGAAAAGCTGGCTGCAGAGACCTTGGAAAAGATCGGTATCTCTGGCCTGCAAGATAAATTACCCACGATACTGTCGTCGGGACAACAGCGTTTGGTCTCTATAGCTTCCGTACTTTCAGGGAGACCAGATATATTGCTCTTGGATGAGCCGACTCACAGCCTTCACAGGAAGGGAGAGAAGATACTGGGTAAATTGTTAGAGAAGTTCGAACAAACCATCGTTTTCACAACACATTCATCGGATTTCGCTCTAGAATTCGCAGATAAAGTCATAGTCATGGATTCTGGAACTGTTTTAAAGGTAGGGGACGTGAGAAAAGTCTTGAACGATGATAGGATTTTAGATAAGGCAGGTATCAGACCCCCAGGACCGGTGGCATGGGCTAGAAAGAACGATATAGATATTATCCCTCTGAACGCTGAGGGAGCTATTGAGATATTGAAGGGGGGTAAAGATTGAAGAAGAGTTTTATCGAAAAGTTAGATCCTAGATCGAAACTCTTCTTTTCACTTATAGTAGTGATATTGGCGATTGTTATCCCGGAGATCATATTTCTATCAGCACTTATCCTAGTCACTCTTATCATGGTGATCATCGGCAAGATGTTAAAAAAATGGATATCTTATCTCTCGGTTTTCAAGATATTGATACCTTTGTTGTTCTTCTTGAACCTTTTCTTCTACGCCGGCGGAAGAAGATATTGGGGTTTTGAGTTCTCCTTTTTGGAGCTTTATATCACCCAGGGTGGACTTATAGTGTCGGTGACGATCATCTTAAGGTTATTTTCTATCGCAGGCGTAGCGGCGATGTTCATAATCTCGACGGATCCCATACAGATCGAGACTGCACTTGCTGCCTTGAAGGTCCCTTGGAAACTCGCTTTCTTGTTTTCTCTGACATTAAAATTGATACCTGAGATGAAGACTAGGTACAAGAAGATAGAAGAGGCTCAGCTGTCCCGAGGTTTGAAGATCAGTGGTGGACCTATAAAGAAAGCAAAAAAGAAGATACCTATGATGATACCATTTTTAGCTTCTATAATCAAGTACGGTTACGAATTGACTGAAGCCTTGGAAGCTCGTGACTTCGATGATATACGGGAAAGAACGACTCTTATCCATCTCGATCATGGTGTTTTTGACTATATGATGTATATCTTTTCAATCTCACTGTTTACTTTGTATGTTTACCTCTATCTTTTTTGAGTAGATACATCGGGCTCAGTATTTTCTTACATTTGGATGACTATATCTATATAAAGATCAAGCGATTATGCTGATAGGGTCTTTAACTTGGATGTGGAAAAAAAGGAGATCGCGGTGTTTATTTCGGTCTTGTTGATCCTCGTATCTGTTACATGGTTCGTTCTGTCCGATAGCGATGTAGATTTCAGAGAAGACAAAGTGATCTTAATAGATTCTTATGGCGAAGAGATCGAGATCTCTGTGGAGATCGCTGAAACATCAAAAGAAAAACAACAGGGATTGATGGGCCGAGAATCGTTATGTGATAACTGTGGTATGCTTTTCGTATTTGAAGAGGATGTGGAACATGGGTTTTGGATGAAGGATACTTACATACCGCTTTCTATAGCTTTCATCTCTGAAAATGGTACGATAATCGAGATCCAGCATATGGAACCTGAAACGACTGATACCCACAAACCCGATGAACCCTACCGGTATGCTCTTGAGATGAATCAAGGATCCTTTGAAGATAACGATATCGTGGTGGGTGATACGGTGGTCATACCTGAAAAGTATATCTGAGATGGATAATCATCAGTCAGAAAGAACCGGATAAAATACCAGTTATAACATGATCTGTGTAGGGGGTAGGTGATCATGCCTGCTAGCATGTATGCAGTGATGTGGACCACCCGGGATGCTATTTTCAAAAACTTTGATGAATTTGCCGGTGAAGTTTAGAGATCGAAGTGAAAAGCCTAATCGATCAATGCTACAGCACGGACGGGAGATCCGTCTCCATGGTGGATATTAAGAGGTAAACCATAGAATGTGAATGTCTCGTTCTTTGGTATCAGTTCAAGGTTAACAAGGTCTGTATAGGTGACGATACCTTGGTTCAGTAATCTTCTTTCCAGTTCTTCAGTTATCTCACCTCCGATGAAGGGTGGATCCGACTCGATTATCTTATCGCTTATGTCTTCATCTATCTTTTCAGTAAAGAACAATCCGATACCCTTGGGAAATTTGTCATCTGGTCCTATAAGTTGTGCTTCACCGAAGAAACTTGTCAGAGGGATATCGTCTATGGACTTTCCTTCTTTTTTTACGTGGGAGAAGGCATCTACATGAGTGCCCGTATGGGTGCCTAGGTTTAATTCGCTCACCTTCCATGGATATCTTTGCACGGTTTTAATATTCACTTCTGGATCCCCAGGATAGATCTCCATACCGGTTTTGATCTTTTTTGTCAGGTCTATCACTTTCAAATATTCGTCCTCCTTGTATCATCCTCAGCTCTATATCGTTCCGAGGTAGATTACCCCACGGTTCTAACGTGGGGATGAATACAGATAGTAAGGTATATATCCCAATGATGTCATATATCTTTTGTTCGAGATAACTCCGAATCGGTTGGCCCGATAGGAGTAGCGTGGCACTACCTTCACCGCTTACAAAGGGACGGGAAATATTCGCCCTGTTGATAGGAAGATACACGGCTCTACCGTGTGGGAGGATGTCACATACATCTAGTGTTTAGAACTGTTCAAAAGGAATTATAATGGTGAGTAGATATGGATATCCAAGAGATTCGAGCTTTGAGGGGACCAAATTACTTTAGTCGATATCAAGTAATATACATGCTGATCGATATAGGTAAGTTCGAGGACCGACCATCCAACGAGATACCGGGTTTTATCGATAGGCTCAAGTCTCTTTTACCTTCCCTAGAAGTCCACAGGTGCAGCAGAGGATACGAAGGGGGTTTCTTGGAACGTGTTGAAGAAGGGACCTGGTTGGGACATATAGTGGAACACGTAGCCATCGAATTACAGTGTTTAGCAAACATGGAAGTCGGTTACGGCAAGACCATAACCACGGATGAAGATGGACTCTACGAGATAGCATTCAGGTACAGGGATGAAGATGCGGGTATAGAAGCCGGTAAACAAGCTGTTAAGGTCGTTGAATCCATTGCTGGAGGTGAAACACCCGACATCGACAAGATCGTGTCGAAGTTGAAGGATATCCGTGACAGTAATATGCTTGGTCCGACCACGCATTCTATCGTTAAAGAAGCCTACGAAAGAGGTATTCCATATATCAGACTCAACGAATACAGCTATATCCAGCTCGGGTACGGTAAAAACCAGAGAAGGATACAAGCCAGCATGACCGATAAGACCTCTGGTATCGGCATGGAGATCGCTGACGATAAAGAGCGGACCAAAGAGATACTCGACGAAGCTGGAATACCTGTACCAAAGGGAGAGGCCGTCAGGAGTGTCGAGGAGGCCTTGGAGGTAGCTAAAGAACTAGGTTACCCCGTCGCGGTCAAACCCAACGTGGGTAATCACGGACGGGGGATCTCTTCCAGAGTCGAGGACAGTGAAGATTTGAAACTCGCTTTTAAAGAAGCTAAAAGGGTCAACCCGCTGGTAGTTATCGAAAGATATCTTGAGGGGTCGGATCATAGGTTGCTGGTCATAGATGGTGAATTGGTAGCCGCCGCCAGGAGGGATCCGCCTTTTGTTAAGGGTGACGGTGAATCCACTATACAAGAATTGATCGATGAATTGAACAGCGATCCGCGTCGTGGTGTAGGTCACGAAAAGACTTTGACCGAAGTGGAAGTGAACTACATGACCAAAAGGATCCTGAAACAGAAAGATTATGATCTAGATACGGTTTTACCAGAAGGGGAGAAACTTCGCTTAAAATCCACTGCCAACCTCAGTGCAGGTGGTACGGCAACGGACGTTACGGATTCGGTACATCCTAAAAACAAGTTGATAGCCGAGAGGATCGCCGATATCATCGGTTTAGATATAATGGGTATAGATCTGATAATCTCGGACTTGAAAGAGCCTTTAGATCAGTGTAATTGCGGTATAATAGAGGTAAACGCAGCTCCCGGGTTCCGCATGCATCTAGACCCCTATGAAGGTAAAGAGAGGAACGTCGCAGAACCGGTCATCGATATGCTGTTCCCATCTGGTTCTGAAAGTACGGTGCCGATAGTCGCCGTAACCGGTACCAACGGTAAGACCACCACCGTTCGTTTGATATCACACATATTGAGGATGGATGGTAAAAGTGTTGGAGTGGCCTGTACCGACGGATTGTTTAGAGGTAATGATCTGTTGAAGAAAGGTGACTTCAGCGGGCCCCAGGGAGCCAAGTTCGTTCTTAGGGAGAGGAGTATCGACCATGCCGTGCTGGAAGTCGCTAGAGGTGGTATATTACGTAGGGGTTTGGGTTATTATGAAAGTGACGTGGGAGTTTTCTTGAACGTTACTAGAGATCATATGGGTCAAGGACGTATCAACACCGTAGAGGATATGGCCCGTTTGAAGGGTATAGTCGTGGAGACCGTGAAATCTTCCGGGAAGGCAGTATTGAACGCAGAGGACGAGAACGTGGTGAAGTTCAAAGATGTGGTGCATGGAGAAAGTGTGCTGTTTTCGTTAGATCCGGAGGTCAGGACCGTTAATGATCACCTGGACCAGGGTGGCATCGTTGTGACCGTTGAGGACGAGAACATAGTTATCAAGAAAGAGGGGAACACTTGGAACGTGGTTGGAGTTAAAGATATACCTATAACCGTCGAAGGTAAAGCTACTTTCAACGTCCAGAATTGTTTAGCAGCGGTGGCTTCCTGTTACTCTTTAGGCGTCGATTTAGGATGCATAAAGAACGGTTTGATGACGTTCTATTCCTCTACAAGTCATAACCCAGGTAGGATGAACCTCATAGGCAGGATGAACATCATCGATGTTGGTAAGATCAAGGTCATGATAGATTACGGGCACAATCGTCCTGCTGTTGAAGCACTTTCTGAGATACTCGATGAACTCACTGAAGGTAGGAAAGTATCGGTATGTCAGGGAACCGGTAATCGTCCTGTAGAAGATATTATAGATTTTGGAAGGGGTATAGGTAAGATCTATGACGAGGTTATCATAAACGATGCGGATCCGAGGTATCGGAAGTCAGGCGAGACTGCAGAGTACGTCAAGGAAGGTGTGTTGGAGGCTGGTTTACCCAAGGAGAAGGTGAGAGTGATATTGGACGAGTTCGAGTCAATAGATGCCGGTTTTGATATTGTAGAGGAAGGAGACTTACTGGTGATACAGCCGGTGGAGATACAAGCGGTGATAGAATACGTTCGATCTAAGAAGGAA
>SL_5KL_010_SEDDRAFT_10001600_pt1 | contig 13438 bp, 14 predicted proteins | sample SodLakKL_010_SED_FD_9118 | JGI IMG/M metagenome (IMG submission 9118)
GGGAAGCCGGTCCACCACTTGGAGATCGTCTGCCAGTGGACGGGCCGGGGATCATGGCGGCGGCGTGGCGGGCGGGGCAGGCGGTGTACGTGCCCGACGTATCGGCCGATGATCGTTATCTCGAAGGAAACAGCGATACGAAGTCGGAGCTTGCGATCCCCTTCTGGGCGGCAGAGCGACTGGTGGGTGTGGTGAATGTAGAGAGTCCGGACAAGCAGGGGATTCCGCGAGAGGACCGCAATCTGCTGGAACTGCTTGTTTCTCATATGGCACTCTCCCTGTCCGGGCTGCAGCGGCTGGAAGCTGTGCGGGACCTGTCGGCCAAGCTGGAGCGCCTGCATCAGGTGGTCGATGAGCTGCAGCGCTGCTCGACCGAGGAACAGCTGTGCCAGATTGTGGTACGTACGGCACACGAAGTCTTGGGGATGTCCGAGTGTAATGTGGGACTGGTGCGGGGGGAGTTCCTTGTGCCGGTGGCCAATTCAGCCGGTCGAGCGCAGCTGGGCTACCCCCGACGGCGGGGGGAGGGGGTTGCGGGAACGACATGGGAGACCGGGCGGACGTTGTGGGGACCGACGTCGAACCTCCCGTTCGCCGCGCCGACGGTTCCTGAATTGAAGGCGGTCATATCGGTTCCTGTAGGCGAGGAGGGGGTGTTTCAAGCCGTTGCCGGACGGGAGGATGCGTTTACCGCGGACGATGTCGCCTTGGCGGAGATCCTGGCCGGCCATCTTAGGGAAGAGCTCAGACGTGTGCGGCTGGAGGAGGAACTGCGTGAGCAGGCTACGCGGGACGCGCTCACCGGTCTGCACAACCGACGGTTCATGAGCGAGGTGCTAGAAAGAGAAGTCGCCCGCGCCAAGCGTTACGGACACCCTATATCAGTGATCATGGCTGATATCGACGAATTCAAGGAAATCAACGATCAAGTCGGCCATCTGAAGGGCGATGAGGTGCTACGCGAGGTGGCCAGAATCCTCCAAGAGGGGGTCCGCGAAAGCGACTATGTGTTCCGCTACGGGGGGGAGGAATTCGTGATCCTGATGCCGGAGACGGCCGACCGAGCGGGAGAGGTGATCGAGCGGCTGGACCGCGATATCGCAAGCTGGGCGGAGTCGGCTGATCTAGGCGATGTGGGGTTTGGACTGACCATGGGTTCGGCGATCTGGGACCCACGCTGCGAACAGGAGGCGACGCCCGAGTCGATTCTCCACCGGGCGGACCAAGTCCTGTACGGGTTCAAGAGAAGCAAGGGGCGCTAGCAATCCTGTGTCCATCTCGACGATTCCAAGGTCATCCCATCGGTGGCGGCGAGCACGGGTATCCCGAGTTTCTCGCTTGCCTGGTCGGCCAGCCTCCGCGGGCCGGCGCGGAGCATCGTCATGCCAAAGTGGGTGAGGACTGCCAGGCGTGGGTTCACCTGTTGGATCAGTTCTAGAGCCTCGGGAAGGGACAGGTGGTCCACATCGGGCGTCCACTCTCGGCGGACCGTGTTTAGAACCAGGAGCTGGCAACCGGCGTACTTCTCGGGGAGTTCTTGGTCCATCCGGCCATCGACCACGAACCCCAGCCGGCCAACGGTGGAGGCGAGCACAAGGCCGTATGTCTCCACCCCGTGCCGATGGCGGACCGGGGTTGCCGTGAACCCGTCGAACTCCACCGGCATACCTTCTTGCCATACCTCGATCCGGTGGGGGAACGAACGCACATAGCGGAGGATCACCGGATCTTCGCCTTCCAAAGCATCCGAGGGAGCGACCAGAGTGCCCCGGGGCCGCCGACCACCTTCGGCCATTGCCTCCAGCATGATGTTCACATCGGTGGAGTGGTCAAGGTGTTTGTGAGAGAGAAGAATGCCGGTCAGCTTCTCCGGGGCCAGAGGCGGGCGGGCACGCCGTGCCCGGGTCAACGTTCCCGGTCCGGGGTCCAGCAAAATTTGGGTATCCCCCAGCTCCAGCCATGTGCCGGCCGAATACCGAAGCTGGCGGGCGACGACGAATCGCGCCCCTGCAGTACCCAGAAGCCTGATTCTGGCTGCCGGAGGGTGATCGCCGGTCTGTGAGTGAGCGGACAATGGATGCCCCTACATCTGAATCCGGCCCTGCAGCGCTCGGCCTAGGGTGACCTCATCGGCGGATTCCAGATCACGGCCCACAGGGATCCCTTGAGCGATGCGTGATACCCGCACTCCGGCGGGTTTCAGCGCGCGGGCGATGTGCATCCCGGTCAGATCGCCCTCCATATTTGGCTCGAGGGCCAACACGACCTCCTCGATGCCCTCCTTCTCAACTCGCTCCAGGAGCTTGCTTACCGATAGATCGTCGGCACTCACCCCCGCCGAGGGGCTGATCAAGCCGCCCAGTACGTGATACAGGCCGTGGTACGCGCTTGTCCGCTCGATGGATTGGATCTCCCACGGGCGGGCCACCACACATACCGTCGTTCGCTCGCGCTTTTTGTCCAAGCAGATGGGGCATAGCTCAGAAGTGGCGAAGTTCCCGCACTGGGTGCACGCCTTCACCCTATCGTGCAGCGATACGGCTGCTTCCCCCAGTCGGCGCGCTTCCTCGGGCTTGGCCAGGAGGTAGAACGCAATACGCTCCGCCGAGCGACGACCGATCCCCGGGAGCTTGCTCAGAGCTGACAAGAGCTCTTCCAACGGGGGAATCACGGCATCATCCCTGGGGGGAGTCCTCCGCCCAGATCGGACATCATCTCCTTGGCCATCTGCTGGGCCTTGTCCTGTGCCTCCTGAACAGCAGCCACGGTGAGGTCCTGCAGCATGTCCACATCGGAGGGATCGATCACCTCGGGCGACACGGTGAGCTCCAGCAAGCGTCCCTGCCCTGAGACGACCGCGCGCACCATGCCCCCGCCCGCAGTGGCCTCAACACGAGCCTCCTGCAACTGGCGCTGACGGTCGGCCATTTCCTGTTGGAGGCGCTGGGCCTGTTGCATCAGCTGCCTCATGTCTCCAAAACCCTTCATGATGATTGCTCCTTCACGATTTCACCTTCCAAAATCTCGGCCGCGATGTTCGCTTTATCCTCCAGTGACGGCCCCGTGTTGTCTACACCCTCCCATTCTACATGCACGGCCAGCAGTGCACCGAAGTGTTCCTGAGCAGCTTCTTCCAGTGCGCGGCGCACCTCGGGCTCCTGGAGAACATCGTAGTTAAACCGGTATTCGGCGGGCAGGATGATGCGCAGTACACCGTCGGTCAGTTGGTGGTTGGCCGGCAGCAGGAACACGGCAAGGGATTTGCTCTGTGGGTAGCATTTTCTGACGAACTCCTGCCACTCAGGATCGACCTCGTTCGGCCGGCTGGGGGCCTTGGCGGCACAAGTTGGGGCGGACGGCTCGGCTTTGCACTGGGGCTGATCAGGAGCATCGCGGTCGCTGTCCTTTGTGGTTCGTGTTTTCGGGCTGTCCTCCGGGCGTGGGTCCTGCCGTCGATTTTCGGTGGGACGGCCACACAGCTCCAGGATGCCAAGTTCCACGTGGAGTCGGCGGGATACGGCACGGGGAAGCTCCGCCCGCCAGCGGACCAACGCTCGGGCTACGGAGATGAGCTCGCTTTCTCCGGCGATGATCCGATCACGGGCCCGGGTCGCGGCTTCCTCCAGGAACATCCCAAGATCGCGTCCACGTGAGGCTAGCTCCTCGACGGTCGACAGAGGCTGGCCGGCGTCGCCGTGGGCGAGTGCGCTGACGAAGCTGTCTACCACCTCGTCCGTGGGGAGGCCAAGCACTTCCTGGACCGTCTGTTGGGTGACCGGGGGGCTGTGGGCCAGTTGTTCGAGCAATACCTCGGCGTCGCGGAGCGCTCCGCCACTGCGGCGGGCGATCAGTTTTGCCGCGGCCGGTTCCAGCTCCAGCCCCTCGTCGCGGGCAATAGCAAGGAGTTTCTCCTCCATTTGCTCGATTCCCAACGGTGCGAACTCGTAGGCCTGGCAGCGTGACAGTACTGTGAGCGGCACTTTGTGCGGCTCGGTAGTGGCGAGGATGAACAGGACCCGCGGTGGGGGCTCCTCCAGAGTCTTGAGCAGGGCGTTGAACGCCTCCCCGGTGAGCATGTGTACCTCGTCGATGATGTACACCTTGCGCTGTGCCCCTGCAGGGACGTACCCCACTTGTTCCCGCAATTGCCGCATCTGATCGATGCCTCGGTTGGATGCGCCGTCGATCTCCACTACGTCAAGGGAGGCTCCGCCGAGGATCCGGTTACAGCTGTCGCAGGCGTTGCATGGTTCCCCCTCCTGGGGGGCAGTGCAGTTGACGGCACGGGCCAGGATACGGGCAACCGATGTTTTTCCCACTCCTCGCTGCCCGCTGAACAAAAGGGCATGGGCCAACCGCTGTTGGGCCACAGCTCGTCGAAGGGTGCGGACCGCAAGGTCCTGTCCCACCACATCGGCAAACCGCAGGGGCCGCCAGCGGCGGTAGAGGGAGAGTTCGTGGCCTTTCTCTTCCATGGGCATCGCCGATCGGGGAACAGCTTAAGCGAAAGCGCCGCGCTGGCAAACGCTGCCTATTGTCCAGAGCCCAAGCACAGCTCGAAGCCGGCCTCCCAGGCCAGCAGGCCTTCGGTGTCTATTTCGACGCCCGTCCTCAGCGAAAGGAAGCCGTTGACGTAAGCCCGCAGGGAGATGTCTGCGCGCGCCCAACCCCAGAGCGTATCGGGACCGCCGAACCATGTTGTGAGGGAGAATTCTGTGCCTTGGGCGACCGGCACCGAGAGACTGGACCTGACGTTATGCGGCTCCGGCACCAGCTTGTGGTCCCCCAGATCCACTATGACCTCTGCCCATGCATCTCCCAGACGACATCGCAGCGTTAGGCCCAGGAGGCGGAACCCGGTGATCAGCAGCGGAGGGTCCCAGGCGAGCGAAGAGTGCAGCGTCAAGCTTCCAGCCCCCAGCCACAAGCCGGGGTCGATGGTCAGGCTGCTTCCCTGCGGGGTATACAGGTGCTCGGTGTTCAGCCGGAATATCCCGAGCGCGACCTCGTTGGTCAGTCGGATTTCCTCGAGTCCGGTGGGTATTGAGAACAACGCCTCGGCCTTCCAGCTTGGTTGCCAAAGCGATAGGGTTACCCCGTGAAGGAGTAACCACTGTTGCCCTACAGGGGTGAATGGGCCGGTGTAGGATCTTCCGGGACCAAGGAGTTCCAGCTCGTCCGGAGTGGAACCGAAATCCGCAGCGATGGCCCAGCCGGCTGGCTGATCAGCTTTCCAACCCACACGGCCCCAGGCACCAAAGTTGAGTTGGCCGGTACCTTCGGGATCGGCCCATGCCCATACCCAACGGCCTGAGATGCTACCGGCGATCAACTCCGTCTCTGCCTGGGCATAACGGAGCGCGTCAAGTGTCAGGTCGGTGACGTCCCACACAAGCGACCAGCCGGCCGAGAACCCGTAGGCGCTCGCTCGCGCGGACAAGGCACCCCAGCGCGGCAGATCCCAATCGCCGGTTACCGTCACCTCGGTGGCCAGAGGGGGCAGGTGCACGCCTCCCGTTGCCTCCCAGGTAGTGGGCCCGTCAACCGGCATGTACCAGTCGCTTCCGATACACAGCCTTAGGCCGGGATCGGCCTGTGCGGCTGGGGCTAAGGTCAGCACCAACACCGCGGCAACAAACATTCGGAGCATCGCGGGGTCAGCGTAGCGGAAGAGCTATGGGTGTCAGGTCCCGCTTGTCCGTGCATGGAGGCCCCTTGGTCCCCCGACCAGGTGCTCAGTACCATAACCAACGTGCGAACATTCGTGGTAGTGAGTCATACGGTCCCGCTTGACGGGGAGTTCTCGTTGAACGATCTGCCCGGAGGGGCAGGGCGCTTGGATATCCTTTGTCGTTGCGCAGTGGAAGCGTTCCTTCTCTCACACGGCATCCGCAAGGATGCCCGGTTGCATCTTGTGATCCGGGATCAGTTCGTGATCACATTGGAGGGGCAACGGCTTCGCCATCTGAATCCGGACGAAAGATCGACAGCGGCCCTGCTGCGGCGAGCGCTTGCCTTAGGGGGGGAGCTGCGTCTGGGGGAAAGCGCGCGGTCGACAGCTGGGATCAACGTCTGTCGAACGGGTCTGGCGGAGTTGCTGGAGGAACTGCAGGCCGCAGGGGCAGCCCTTGTGCTGCTGGACGAGGGCGGTGAGCCCCTCAGAAGCGCGCCGCTAGCTGAACACGCAGCGTTTGTGCTGTCGGATCACCGGGACTTCGCACCACAGGAGCTCGAGCTCCTTGATGGGGTGCAGCGCGTGTCGGTGGGCCCCAAGTGGCTGCACGGCCACCAGTGCATTACATTAGTTCATTCAGAACTCGATCAGAGGGAGGCCGGATGGACCAATGGGCTAAGCTGACCACGGTGATGGGAGAGGTTCAGGCGAACTTGCTCGCCGGTTTTCTGGCCGGGGAAGGGATCAGAGTGAAGTTCCGCACACATGTGCCTCATTCTGTGTACCCGATCATGGCCGATGGGCTGGCCGAGGTACAGGTTATGGTCCCCACCGAGGAACTGCCCAGGGCGCAGGAGGCGCTGGCCGCCTACCTCTCCCCGGAGACGGAGGAGGAATAGACGCGCGGTGAACGAGGCCGATTATCGCCAGGCGCAGGCGCGGCTTGTGGAGGAACTCAAAGCCCAGGGGATCAAGGACCACCGTGTCCTGGATGCCGTGCGGCGCGTCCCCCGCCACCGGTTCGTCCCCCGTCATATGGCCCGCTGGGCCTACCTGGATCGCCCTCTCCCCATCGGTAGGGGGCAAACTGTTTCCCAGCCCTACATAGTGGCTCTGAGTCTGGAGGCCCTGCGAGTGACCTCCGGAGATCGGGTGCTGGAGGTAGGTACAGGATCGGGGTATCAAGCGGCGCTTCTGGCCGAACTGGGCGCTGAGGTGTTCACGATTGAGCGCTATGAGGAGCTGGCCGACAGTGCCCGCTCGCGGCTAGCCGAACTAGGTTACTCCGGGGTGCGCATGCAAGTGGGTGACGGCACCCTGGGCTGGCTTGAGGAGGCGCCCTTCCAGGCGATTGTGGTTTCCGCCGGGGCTCCAGGGATCCCCCGGCCCCTGCAGGAGCAGCTCGACTTGGGGGGGCGGATGGTGATCCCCACGGGCGACCGCTGGTCGCAGGACTTGTGGTTGGTGGAACGTGCCGACGACCAGTGGCGCAGAACCTACCTCTGCCCGTGTGCGTTTGTCCCGCTGGTGGGAAAGGAGGGATGGCATTGATCGACCTTCGGTCGGATACGGTGACCCGACCTACTGAGGACATGAGGGCAGCGATGGCCCGTGCCGATGTGGGTGACGACGTCTACGGGGAAGATCCCACGGTGAGGGAGCTTGAGGATCGGGCGGCTGAACTCATGGGGATGGATGCGGCGCTGTTCGTCCCCTCGGGGACGATGGCCAATCAGATCGCCATAGCTTGCCATACGCAGCCGGGGCAGGAGATTATCGTCGAGAGCGGTTCCCATATTCTGAACGTAGAGGTGGCGGCCATGGCCCGTTTCTCCGGCGTCATGCCCCGTGCGATCGCCGGGCAGGAGGGATCATTCACCGCCGAGCAGGTGGAAACGGCGCTTCGGCCGGATGTCTATTACTTGGCTCCTACGGGGTTGGTGTGTCTGGAATCGACGCACAACGCAGCTGGTGGAAGGGTGTGGCCTGGCGATCGTGTCCGGGAGATCATCGAGCTTGCCGGAGCAAAGGGGGTCCCGACGCATTTGGACGGAGCACGAATCTTCAACGCTCAGGTGGCCACGGGAACCCCGGCGCGGGAGCTGGTCGCCGGCTTCGATTCAATGATGTTCTGCTTGTCCAAGGGCTTGGGGTGCCCGATTGGTTCGCTGCTTTGCGGGGGCAGCTCGTTCATCGAGGATGCGCGCCGGGTACGCAAAACGCTGGGCGGCGGCATGCGCCAGGCGGGCATTGTGGCCGCCGCCGGGCTGTATGCCCTGGAGCACCACGTGGACCGGCTGGCCGAGGATCATGAGAACGCGCGTCTGCTCGCAACAGGGATTGCGGAACTGCCGGCCGTTTCTGTGTGGCCCCAGGAGACCAACATCGTGGTGATTGAACTCGACGGCCTCCACACAGCCCCCGACCTTTGCCGTCGCCTGGGCGAGCAAGGGGTCCTGGCCTCACCCGCCGCTGCGGGCACCGATCGGCGACGGATCCGCATGGTGACACATCTCGACGTTTCCCGCACCGAGATGATGCGGACAGTTGACCTCCTGTCGCAGGAACTGCGCTCCCCGGCTGTGTGACAATCCCGCCGTAGCATGGTCTGCCTTGTCCTCGCTCCAACCCCCGCGCGGCCGTAGCCTGCGTCACAGGGGAGGCGAGGAACCATGCGATGGTCGACGTTGAGGACGTTGGTGCTGGTCGCGGCGATAGCCGTGCCTGCAGGGGCCGGAACACTCAATGTGGGATCCGGTGCCCAGTGGTTCTTCTCTTCCTTCCCGGACCTCGTTGGCTACACCCAACTGGTGAACAGCACCATTTCGTTTGTTAACGAGATGGGTGGCGTTGATGGGCACGTAAATACGTTGGAGGAGCTGCGAGGGGGGCCGGGCGTGACCATATCGCAGTCCATAGGTCAAGCTTTCGGTATCGGCGCGCGGATGGTCATGCTTAGAGCCGGCGTGGCCACCGAGGGTGCGTGGGAGGAAGAGGACGAGAACCTAGAGGTGGACCTCTCGCTCGAGGTGGGAATGATCGCTGGACTGGCCCAAGTTTCTCTGGGCTTTGTGGACGGACTCCTGGAGATCAGCTTCGCCGGCGGTTGGGGTATGGCTTGGGTCGATCACAAGAGCGATTTCGAAGTCCTGCGGGATCCGCCGGGTGGATGGTCGATCCCCTTTGCCCCGGCCACGGACGACAGACGGTATCAGAGTGGGGGGTTTGTCGGGGAGTTGGGAATCCGCGCAGCACTCCCGCTGCGAAGTGGGCTGGCGTTGGGCACTGAGGCGGGGTTGCGCCTGGCAGCGTTTGGTGTTCCCCACTCCAATGGGCGAATGCTGGATCTGTCTAAGGATGGGAATCCCGAAGAGTTGGACCTCAGCGGTGTGTGGGTTGGTTTTTCTGTAACCATGAGATTCGGACTGTGAGCTGAGGAGGGTATGATGCGAAAAGGAAGAATGCTGTTGCTGGGGGCCCTGTCGCTAGCGATGATCGGATCGCTCGTCGGCTGCACCAACGGGTACGACACACAAGCGCCGAAGGCCCTGTTTGCCCTGCGGCCAGCAGAAGGGGAAGCGCCGCTTTCGGTAAGCTTTGATGCTACGCCGTCGTTCTCCGAAAACGGAAAGGTCACCGAGTACCTATGGGATTTCGGAGATGGAAACGTGGACGAAGGACCGGTGGTCTCGCACACCTACGAGCGTGGGGGAACCTTTCAAGTTGTGCTTCAGGTATTCAACGAGCAAGGACGGTCCGACGAGCGAAAGTACGAAGTCGTTGTCCATTTCCCGCAGCCCACAGCAGATTTCGACTACGCCCCGCCACGGCCGGCTACAGGGGAGTGGGTGCGGTTCGATGCAAGTGCTTCCCATTCCCCCAACGGTGAGATCGTCGAGTATCGCTGGGCCTTCGGCGACGGGCACACAAGCGATGAGGGCCCCAAGACAAAACACCAATACTGGAACGGACGGACCTACAATGTGAGCTTGACCATCACCGACGAGGCCGGTCAGACGGACAAGTTCACCAAAAGCGTTGAGATACAAGGTGGGGAGCCATGCAAAGCCCTATGACGCGTCTCGTCAGGTTGGGGGTCGCGGTTGGGTGTGGAGCGGCGATAGCCCTTCTCGCCGGTTGTGGAGCGGACAATCCCTCAAGCCGGGTCAACGCCGTGATCTCCGCTGAGCCGCAACAGGGCAGGGCGCCCCTTGTGGTCAGCTTCGACGCCAGTGCTTCCTACGATAGGGACGGCACGATCACCGACTATCGATGGGAGTTCGACGATGGTACGGGTTGGGTGGCAGGCAAACAGGTGGAGCACGAGTTCGCCCGGCCAGGCAGGTATAGCGTAACGCTCATGGTGGTGGGGGATTCGGGTGTAGGCAGGACGAGCACCACCGTACGAGTTCAGAACAACCCCCCGGTGGCGTCGTTTTCCTTCGATCCGTCTGATCCTTTTGAGGACGAGACGGTGCTTTTTTACGGCGGCGACTCCTACGACCCCGACGGCGACACGATCGTTCGCTGGAGTTGGGACTTTGGAGACGGGAATACCGCCACTGGAGAGGTAGTGGAACACGTCTACACCACCCCCGGAAACTTCACCGTCACGCTCACAGTGGAGGACGAACGCGGTGAGGAGGGGAGCACGAGACGAACGGTCACGGTGGACGATTGTCCGCGCGGCCGTTGCCGTCGCTAGAAGGTCGTTGCGGACGCAGGTCGCGAGAGCCCGCTCCGCTAACCTAACCGGGGACGAGGCGCCCCTCAGGGGGGAGGGGCGCCTCTTGTGTTGCCCGGATGGACGCCCCCCTCCCTCGGACGTACAATCACCCCCGAGATGAGGAAACGCATACTGCTTGCGATATTGATTGTTGCGACCGGGGTGCTCGCCGGGTGTTGGCGCCAGGAGACCCCGGTGGGGGACATTGCGACCAAGCCCAGCCCTGCTGAAGGACCGCGGCCGCTTCAAGTCGAGTTCGATGGATCAGGGTTTGCCGTTCAAGGCGCCAAGGAATATCGATGGGACTTTGGCTACGATGACGCCACCGCGACCGGTCAGGTGGTCACCCACACCTTTGCGGAGAGGGGAACCTACCAAGTTCAACTGACCGTGGTGGACGAACACAGCCGGACGTTCACAGCCGAAACCGAAGTCCTCGTGCGCTCGAAGCTTCCCGTTGCGGTGTTCAGCATGGATCCTTCGTATCGAACGGTGGTTTCCCCCCGGACGGTGTATTTCGATGCCAGTGAGAGCTATCACCCTGATGATCGGGAGATCGTCGAGTACCAGTGGGACTTCGGTGACGGAAATACGGACAAGACAGAGCAGCCTACTACTTCCAATCGCTACGTGGTACAGGACTTCCGAACGCGGGAGTTTGCGATCGAGCTCCGAGTGAAAGATAACGAAGGGAACTTGTCGAGCCCAGTCACCCGAAGGATCGAAGTAAGGCCTGGATGCCCAAGCTGTGGCTGACGGTACCCGTCTTTCGGTCCCTGACATCGTAGGCACGCTGCAGTCCCTGCTGCGACAGATCCCGCCGGGACGGGTGACCACGTTTAAGGCGCTGGCCGATGCCCTAGGCGACCCGGAGGTGGCCCGGTTTGTGGGTATGTGGCTGGCCGGGGCGGCAGGTGAAGGGCTTCCTGTTCACCGCGTGGTGTATGCAAGCGGCGAGGTGGCCCGCGGCCGGTTCGGGGACCAGCAACCCAATGTCCGGCGCCTGTCGGACGAGGGCGTGCGAATGGTGGGCACGCGCGTTCAACCCTTGACGGTGCACTTCTTCTGGGATTTTGTCACAGACCGCCCTCTGGAGCGGCTGCGGGAGGAGCAGTCAGAGCTGGCGGGCCGAGTGCGCTTGGAGCCGCTGCCCCGCCCGGCGATGGTGGGGGGGCTGGACATCGGGTACAAGGACGACCACGCTGTTGCGGTGTGTGCCTTGTGTACGCCTGAAGGGGAACTCGAAGACTACGTGTGGACAGAATGCAAGGTTCGCTTTCCCTATATCTCTGGATACCTCGCTTGGCGTGAGCTCCCACCCTATCTTGAGCTGTGGGAACGGCTCCGGGACGCCGGGCAGATCCCCGACGTGTTGCTGGTCGACGGGAACGGGATCCTTCATCCCCGGCGGCTGGGTATCGCCAGCCACCTGGGGGTGCTTTTGGACGTGCCCACAGTGGGGGTGGCCAAGCGTCCCCTGTGTGGCGAGTTCAACACCGCGGGGATGGGGATCGGAGAGTGGCGTCCGGTGGTGCTGGAAGGAGAGACCGTCGCCGCTGCCCTGCGGACGGGCCGAAACCGCACGTTGTTCGTGTCCCCGGGCCACCGCACGGATATGGCTTCGGCGTTGGACGTGGTCGACCGACAGGTCCAGGCCACCGAGCAGCCGGTGGCGATTCGCTGGGCTCATGATCTGGCCAGCGAGAGCGTGCGCGGTTCTTGAGGAATCAGTCTAGCTAGGCGCCTCGTCCGGCGACCTTGGGAACGTACACTCCGCGCTTGGTGGCCACACGGGTCGCCTTTTCGTAGCCAGCGTCGGCGTGTCGGGCCACCCCGAGGCCGGGATCCACAGTGAGAACCCGTTCCAAGCGGCGAGCAGCTGCCTCGCTGCCGTCGGCCACGATGACCATTCCTGCATGGATGGATTTCCCGATGCCTACGCCGCCGCCGTGGTGGACGGATACCCAGGTTGCCCCAGATACGGCATTTAGAAGAGCATTTAGGATTGGCCAGTCGGCGATCGCATCGGACCCGTCTTGCATCCCTTCGGTCTCCCTATAAGGGGAGGCCACGGAGCCCGAGTCCAGGTGGTCTCTCCCGATAACCAACGGTGCCTTCACCGCCCCGCTCTTCACAAGATCGTTGAACGCCAGGCCCGCCTCCGCGCGCTCACCGTAGCCCAGCCAGCAGATACGGGCCGGGAGCCCCTGGTGCCGCACCACCTTCTGCGCCCGCCGGATCCAGCGCTCCAGCGGTTGGTCATGGGGGAACAGCTTCAACACAGCTTCGTCGGTGGCGAGGATGTCCTGGGGGTCTCCCGATAGGGCAGCCCAGCGGAACGGTCCCTTGCCCTCACAGAACATTGGACGGATGTAGGCTTCCACGAAGCCGGGGAAGGAGAATGCCTCCTCCTCGGTCAGCCCGCCGTGTCGTGCTTGGGCGCGGAGGGCGTTTCCGTAGTCGAACACGATCGCCCCGCCGTCGGCGAACGCGGACATGGCACGGACGTGCTTGGCCATCGACTGATACGAACGCTCCACGTACTTGTCCGGATCGCGCTCGCGCAGGGACAGTGCTTTATCGTAGGTCATCCCGCCGGGGACGTACCCCTGCAGTTCGTCGTGGGCTGCCGTCTGATCGGTGACCACATCGGGAATGACTCCCCGACGGACAAGCTCCGGATGCACATCGGCGGCGTTCCCGAGCAGCCCGATCGAGAGAGGGTCGCCCTGGGAGCGGTGTTGCTGAGCCATTTCCAGCGCTTTGTCCAGCGAGTCGGTCCACGTGTCCAGGTGCCCAAGCGACATCCGGCGCTCGAGCTTCTCAGGGTTGACTTCCACGACGATGGCCACGCCGTCGTTGAGCGTCACCGCAAGAGGTTGTGCCCCGCCCATCTCCCCCAGGCCCGCGGTCAGGACCAGTTTCCCTTGGAGGCTGCCATCGAAATGCTTGCGTGCCACCTCGGCCAACGTCTCGTACGTCCCCTGGAGAATCCCTTGGGTGCCGATATAGATCCACGATCCGGCCGTCATCTGCCC
>SL_5KL_010_SEDDRAFT_10001601_pt1 | contig 13436 bp, 13 predicted proteins | sample SodLakKL_010_SED_FD_9118 | JGI IMG/M metagenome (IMG submission 9118)
CCTTATCGGCCTTAAAAATTGGGATTACAGGCCAGTTATTTGTTCTGGTTGGTCTGGTTGCTATTTTTTCGGGGTTTATGAACAATGTTGGGGCTCTGGCACTTTTTCTTCCGGTAGCCCTGAGGATGGCCAGGAGACATTCAGTTCCGCCATCTCTTTATCTAATGCCCATTGCCTTCGGCTCATTATTGGGAGGGCTTATGACCCTTATTGGAACCCCGCCAAACATAATCATTGCTATGTACAGGGCAGAAGTAGGAATGGAACCTTTTAAAATGTTTGATTTTACCCCCGTTGGGTTTGGTGTGGCGGTTTTGGGAGTAATTTTTATTAGCTTTATTGGCTGGAGGCTTCTCCCGGACCGAAAAAGCCCTGGAGAGGAAAATGAGCTTTTTGCAGTTGAAGATTACATAACTGAAGTTCTGGTCCCCTATGGTTCTAAGGCCGAGGGGAAAACTATAAAAGAAGTAATTGAAATGGGTAAAACAGAGGTATTAATTGCCGGACTGGTCCGCAAGAAATTAAGATACCCGGTCCCATCCATTTTTGAGATCGTAACAGGTGGAGATATTTTGATAGTTGAAGCAAGCCCGGAAAATCTCCAGGATTTTGTAGAGGCTGCAGGGCTTGAACTTGCTGCCAGCCATAAAGGTGGCAGGGAGTTATTGGGATCCGAAGAGGTTAGTCTTGTGGAAGCGGTAGTAACTACAGATTCTTCTCTCCTGGGTAAAACTGCCAGGGATTTAAATTTAAGGTGGCGTTATGGAATCAACTTATTGGGTGTTGCTCGCCAGGGAACAAGAATATGGGAACGCCTGGGGAGTATTACTTTCCGGGCTGGGGATGTGCTCCTTTTACAGGGAAGACAGGGAGCCATTTCGGAATCCTTAACCCAGTTGGGCTGTTTACCCCTGGCTCCCCGATTCCTTCGCCTGGGACAACCCCGGAGAATTTTCCTGGCCCTGGTTATCCTTGTTACAGCTGTATTGGTTTCTTCGTTTAATCTGGTTCCCATCCAGATTTCCCTTGTAGGGGCCGCCCTGGCAATGGTTGTAACGGGGATTATTTCTTTAAAGCAGGCTTACCACAGTATTGAATTGCCCATAATTATCTTGCTTGGAGCAATGATTCCAGTTGGCGAAGCCCTTGATGCAACTGGAGGGGCCGAGTTAATAGGCAGGGGTCTGCTCTTTTTAAGTCAACATTTGCCCCCGGTGGGTTCTATGGCAATAGTAATGGTCGTTACAGTCCTCCTTTCTAATATCATCAACAATGCGGCAGCAGCGGTCCTGGTTGCCCCCATTGCCCTCAGCATGGCTTTATCCCTGGGAATAAATCCGGATCCGTTCCTGATTGGGGTTGCCATTGCTGCATCTTCTTCCTTTTTAACCCCCATAGGTCATCAATCTAATATTCTGGTAATGGGCCCAGGTGGTTACCTTTTCGGGGATTACTGGAAACTGGGGTTGCCTTTGACAATTATTGTTTTGTTGACAGCCATTCCTTTAATAATGTATTTCTGGTTCGGGGCTTAATTGAAAAAGAAAGGAAGATAAGAAATGGCGGAAGAAAAACAATTTTCTGGGTTAATTTTTGTCGGGTGCATGTTCATTGGTGGTGGCCTCGGTTTGCTTTTTGGTCGTCCTGAGGTAGGGGGAGCAGTTGGTATGGGGATTGGATTTCTTGCCATGAGTTTATTCCGGATAAAGGGCCAGCCTGTTACCATTTCTCTACCAACCACAACCTCTGGTTATTTTATTATGCTCCTTGGGGCTTTTTTTGTTGTGGGAGGGCTCAGCCTCATTTATTTTCCGGGGATTATTTATCCCTATTTAATAGGCTTTTTCTTTGCCCTTCTTGGTGCCGGGTTTATCTTTATGGGGAATAAAATTGTCCGGATGGGAAAGTAAGCCCAGGCTGGCAATTGTTGTGGGAAAGACAGGTGTTAAGTCAGGACCATGGCTTGAGAAACTGGCAGCATTCTGTTTTCCAATAATTATACGTATCGAGGGAGCTGGAGCCCCAGTTTTTCTAACCAATTTGGAAGGCAAGAAGATGGATATTGTAGATGGATTTATCGGTGATTATAGCTCTCTGGCCCGTTGCCCTGAAGTTTTTGCCAAATCAATAAAAATTGATCCCAGGGACACCCAAAGCTTGGAAAAATGGGATGATTTTTTCTGTAGGGTTTTTCTTCGTTTTGACTGGAAGGAACACTCACCTGAAGAAAAAACCCTGGCATTGCAGAAGTTTCAGAAAAAACACAAATATCTCCTAATGTCTTTAAATCCCCAGATTAAAGATGAAATGGGGGGACTGGCGGCCAAAGGTGGAGAAAACTATGAAAAATATGGTGACCTTTTAAAAAGAATAACCCGATTTCCTGCAAGGCGGGGAAACCAGGTTAATGCAATCCAGCATATATTCGGTTATTTTTCCTCCCAGTTGTCCAGTGAAGAAAAAGAAAGGTTTTTGGAAAAGTTGAAATTATTCCAGAATGAGAAATTAGAGTTAAAAGAAATAAGAATGGAGTTAAAAAGCTTATGTAAAAAGTATACCCGCCCATATATCGAGGAACAGAGTTTTTTGGAACCTTTTCCCCAGAAAATTTTATCAATAAAACCCGAGCAATCTTCCGGCAAGTAATAAAACCCCAATTACAAGAACTACTTTTATCCAACGGTCTCCGCGCTTAATAGCTATCTGTGAACCAAGCCAGGCCCCCAACCCATTTCCAACGGCAAGGGTTAACCCTAAAACCCAATCCACCTGCCCATTAATTATAAAAACTAAAAGTGAAGAGAGCATGTAAATGGCAATAATAATTACCTTAAGGCTATTTATTTGGACCAGGGAAGACCCGGTCAAAAAAGCAAGGATAGCAATAATAAAGAATCCGACTCCAATTTGGATAAAACCTCCGTAGGCCCCAACAAAAAAGAAGATAATAATACCCAATAACTTATTATTACTGGCAATTTTTTCCGCTGCAAGATGAGGAGAAGTTTTGGGTTTCCAGATAATTAGCCCCAGGACAAGGAACATAACTATGGCCAGGATTCGGTTAAAGGTTTCTTCAGGGATGGAAATTGCCAGGTGTGAACCTGCAATAGCTCCAAAGAGAGCAGGAATTCCCCAGATTAACCCCAGCTTCCAGGGAAAAAAGCCCTTGTGGCGGAAATTACTAATAGCAACCATGTTCTGCCACATTAAAGCGATGCGGTTAGTTCCATTTGCTACAGGGGCAGGAAGCCCAAGGAAAATTAAAAGGGGCAGGGTAATTATTGACCCTCCCCCAGCAAGAGTGTTGAGGAAGCCCCCGGCTGTTCCGGCTAAAAGGATTAAAAGTACCATCAATGGCTCCATAAAAAGGTGGCTCCTTTCGGGTTTTTGTTTGTCTCCTTTTATATTCTTTATCAGAAAGAAAAACCCTGTCAGGGGGAAACAAAATGGAAGAAAAATTATTTAAGGTTGCTTTGGCCTGGGAAAAAGCCGAAAAACCAGTTGTTTTTACCGGGGCGGGAATGTCCGCAGAAAGTGGGGTTCCTACTTTCCGAGGACAGGAAGGGCTCTGGAGGAAATTTGATGTTGAAAAAGCTGCTTACCTGGATTCTTTTCTTGATGACCCAGAACCCTTTTGGGAAATGACCCGGGAACTCCTTTTGAAAAAACAGGTAAAGCCGAACGCCGGCCATTTTGCCCTTGCAAAACTTGAAAGGGAAGGTTTTTTGCAGGGAATAATAACCCAGAATATTGACGGGCTTCATCAGAAAGCAGGAAGCAGGAGGGTTTTTGAACTGCATGGATCCATGGAGAAACTTGATTGCCTTGATTGCAAAAAAGTTTATGACTGGGAAGGTGTCCTTAAAGGGGTTGAAAAAGGTGAAGTAAAATGTATTTGTGGGAGCAAAAAAGTGAAACCCAGGCTTGTTTTTTTCGGGGAAAGTTTGCCCCAAAAAGTTTTGGAGAAAGCATCTGAACTGGTTGAGGATTGTGACCTCATGATTGTGATCGGGTCTTCTCTTCAGGTTTATCCTGCCGCAAGTCTTCCCCAGATTGCTTTCCATAAGGGAGCGGAAATGGTTTTAATTAATTCCGAGAAAACTCCTTTTGATTATTATTTTAACTGGATTTTCCGGGAAGCGGCTGGAAAAGTTCTGCCTGAACTGGAAGAAAAAATTCTGGGAGGGAACCAAAAATGAAAGGTTTTTTTGTTTTGTTCCTGCTGGTTTTCCTTTTTATTTCACCAATGGTGGGAGCCGTTGAACTCCCTTCTCCCAGCCTGGAAGGGGAGGTAGATTTGGAAAAGGTTATTTCTAATCGAAGATCTATCCGGGAGTTTTCTGATGAGCCACTTACTCTTAATCAAATCAGCCAGCTTCTATGGGCTGCCCAGGGGATTACAGATCCCGATAATAATTTCCGCAGCGCTCCTTCGGCGGGGGCTCTTTACCCCATGGAAGTTTTCTTGATCTTGGGAAATGCGGAGGAATTAGATGCGGGTGTTTACAGGTATAAACCGGAAGATCATTCTCTAGAGATTGTAAAAGAGGGAGATATCCGGGGGGATTTGAGACGGGCTTCTTTGGGGCAAAGAGCCATTGAGCAGGCGCCAATAAATATTGTTATCACAGCAGAATATACCAGGACCACAGGTCATTATGGAGCCAGGGGAGAAAGATATGTGCACATGGAAGCAGGCCACATAGGGCAGAATATTTATCTCCAGGCAGCTGCCCTTGGTCTGGGAACGGTTGCTATTGGGGCTTTCAATGATGGGGATGTTGCAAGTTTACTTAATATAGAATATAATCCATTATATATTTTCCCGGTTGGTTATAGTCAGGAATTTAATGATTAGGAGGGGAAAAAATGCTTCCTTTTTACCTGGTAGATGTATTTGCCATTGAAAAATATAGTGGGAATCAACTCGCAGTTTTTCAAGGGGCGGAAAATGTTTCAACTGAGGAAATGCAAAAAATTGCCCGAGAAATGAATTTCTCTGAAACAACCTTTATATATTCAGGACACCCCGATCCTGATGGGTACCGGGTCCGGATTTTTACCCCCGAGGAGGAAATCCCCTTTGCAGGACATCCCACTCTGGGGACTGCCTTTGTTATCCGGGAAAAAATTGAAAAAAAACCACTTGAAAGCCTGAGACTCAAACTAAAGGTGGGCAGTATTCCAGTCACCTTTGCTAAAGAAATGCTCTGGATGGAACAGAACCCCCCTGATTTTGGGGATAAATATTCCCCTGAAGAAATTGCAACAATAGTCGGTTTGAAGCCCGATGAAATTGATTCTCGCTTTCCTATTCAGGATGTTTCTACCGGTCTGCCTTTTATTTTAATCCCATTGAAGGATAGGGAAACCCTTTATAAGGCTTCTGTAGATCGGAAAGAATACCTGAAATTTGTGGAAGGAAAAAGGGCCAAATCCCTTGTTGTGTTTGCTCCCGGAGCAAAACAGGTGGGAAATGATATGAGTGTCAGAGTTTTTGCTGATTACTATGGTGTTCCTGAAGACCCTGCAACTGGAAGTGCCAACGGTTGCCTTGCAGGTTATCTTGTGGAGAACCGCTACTGGGGAAATGAACTTGTTGATATTCGGATAGAGCAGGGACTTGCAATCGGAAGACCTTCTTTATTACACCTGCGGGGATTCAGAAAAGGTGGTATAATAAAGATTGAAGTTGGCGGAAGGGTTATTGAAGTTGCCCAGGGAAGCCTTTATTAAAAGTAGTTTTGAGAGGGGAGAATTGTTTTGATTAGAATGTTGATAGGTATATTAATTGCTCTCCTGGCTATTGCCTTTTCCTGGTTTTTTGTTATTCTTGTAATCCCATTTGCAGGGATTTTAACGGGCCTCCCTGCTCTCCTTTCCTTTTTGGTTGGGATTGGCGTGGTAATGGTTTTACCAACAATAATAATAATCGGTATTGTTTTTCTTTTTTTCCTTGTTCCGATTAAGTTAATCCAAAACAGCAGAAAATAAAGGGGCGTTTTTGCATGGAAGATTTGGCAATTGAATTTATTGAAGTTTCCCGGGGAGAATTAAAAGATTTTTCTTTGAACATAAATCCGGGGGAACGGGTTTTGGTTCTCGGTTTATCCGGGGGCCTTTCTCTTGAGCTCTGTCAGATGGTAATGAACCTTAAAAACCTGGATGGAGGAAAAATCAGGGTTTTTGGCAGAAACCATCGGACAAATGAGGCTAGAACAAAATTACTTCTGGGTTATGTGGGAAAAGAAATTTCTTTTTACCCCGACCTTAGGGCTGATGAAGTTGCTTCCCTTTACTCTCCTTATTATTCCAACTGGGATAACGGAAAATGGGAAGAGCTAAAAGCAAAACTAAAAATTAATACCGGAGATCCTATCAGAAATTGGAAGGATGAAGAAAGGGAACGTTTGCAGCTTGCTCTGGCCCTTGCCCGGAAAGCTGAGGTAATAATTTGTGCTGGAACAGCTGCCCTTGCCTGGCAGTACCGCAGCTTTTTTTCCGATGATCAAACCCTTCTCCTTGAAGGTAATGGGATAGAAAAATGGTTGAAAGAGGCACAAAGGATTATTATTTTCGGCCAAGATGGGAAGTGGATATCCGGGTCGAGGAAAGAATTGGTTGAAAAACTCCGTAGGGTGGAGATAAGAGGGCAAATTCCGGATGATTATCCCAAAGAATTTTTCCTGGAATATCGGACTGGTGAGGACTTTCTGCATGGAATAACCCATGATTTTGAGAATTTCCAGGAACTTATGGAAAATAATTATCCGGACCTGAAGGTAAATGAAAAAAATGTTGACCTCGTTGAAATAAGTCGGAGGTTTGCTGGGGGGAAAACAGATGCTTAACCTGGTCTGGCAATCATTTTTCCTGCAATGGAAAAGTGCTCTGGTTTTCTTGACAATTCTTGTTCTGGCTTTCTTTGTGTTTTTTTTCATCTGGCAGCAGGATATTATTTTTATCCTGGCAGTTTTTTTTGCTCTTAAGCTTTCTTTCCGTTCTGCCCAGCTAGATGGAGAGAAGGGGGGGCTTTCTTTTCTCTTAATTCTCCCCTTTGGGCGGGAACATATTGTAATAAGCAAGTTTCTTATTTCTTTTATTGCTACCTTTTTATCCTACGGCTTGGGTGTTCTGGCTTCACTGATTTTATATGGACCTCGGATTTCCCTTGACAATCTGATTTTTATGGGGCAGTTTTTTTCGGTTTTGCTTGTCCTGAAAGGGTTTTTCTGGTTGTTTTTTTTCAAGGATGGTTATGCCAAGGCCCGGGATAATATCCGCCTTGTATTTCTGGTTCCCCTTTTCTTTTTGCTCTTTTACGATATCCAGGCCGGTCAGTTTGGAGGGCAGGTAATTGGAATTTTAGGAGCTCTTTATTTCTTGTTGATGCTTCCTTCAATTAGGTATTTTAATATGAATGATCTAGCTTAAATCTGGGAGAGAGCACTTATGGTAATGGATAGGCAAAAAAGATATATAATAGGCAGGAGGACTACCTGGATTTCCCTTCTGGGGAATGTTTTCCTTTCCTTTTTTAAGCTTTTAGCAGGTTTTTTGGGTTCAAGTGCTGCTATGATTGCTGACGGTGTCCACTCCCTTTCCGACGTTATTTCCACAATTGTGATTATGGTTAGTTTAAAAGTTTCTTCCAAACCACCCGACGAAGAACATCCTTATGGCCATGGGAAAGCTGAGGCAATAGGGGCCAAACTGGTGGCCCTTCTGCTTATCGGAGCAGGGATCTTCCTTGGCTGGGAGGGAATAAACAAAATTGTTTCCGGGGAGATTTCTGTTCCGGGAAGAATTGCTCTCTGGGGAGTTATTGCTTCTCTGATAGTAAAGGAAGTTCTTTTCCGTTATGTTTATAAGGTGGGGAAAATGATTTCTTCCAAGGCCTTAATTACCGATGCCTGGCATCACAGGAGTGATGCTTTTTCCTCCCTTGCTGCTTTAGTAGGAATAGTTGGGGCCCTTTTAGGTTGGCCTTTCATGGATCCCCTCGCAGCAGTTGTAGTGGCTGTTTTTATTCTCAAAGTTGGCTGGGGACTGGTTTCCCGGGCCGTAGATGAATTGATGGATGCAGTTCCTGATTTAGACCTACAGGACAGGCTTGAGGATAAAGCAAGGGGAAGTGAGGGAGTAATTGGAGTTGAAAACCTTAGATTGAGAACAAACGGCCCTTATTTTTTTGTGGATCTCAGTTTGGTTGTAGATAAAGGTTTAAGTGCATATGATGCCCATGAAATAGCAGCCAAAGTAAAGCAAATTATGTTAGAAGAGGACGACCGGATCCAGGATGTTCTTATCCACGTTGACCCGGCAGAAATAAAAGAGGACTATCCTTATCAGGAATAATTAGCTCGAAAATTTTATGTTTAAGGGAAGAATAGCCGATAAAAAAGAGAATCTAATTGAGAAAGATTTTATGAAGAAATTTGGAAAGGTAAAAATTTCTGAGTGAAGAATTATAATAGGACATAAAAAGGAAATAAAAAGGAAATGAGGCGAGGTCAGTATGGATAGAAAGAAATTATTAATTGGTATTCTGGTCGTTTTGGTAATTTTTCTCGGTCTCTATGCAGTTGGTTTGAGTCTCTTTACTTTGAGACCTGGCGAGGTTACTGTGGAAGAAAGCTTTGATAGAGCCTCTCTAATGAGGACTGTTTCTGTCCAACCTGAAGCAATGATGGATTCTCCCGAAGATGGACTGGAACAGAAAATAATATACACCGGGCAATTGGAAATGGATGTGGATGATGTAGAGAGAACCCTGGAAACAGTAAGTAATCTGGTTGAGGGAAGAGGAGGTTACATCAGCGAATCTCGTTTCTGGGAGCAATTTGATGGGGCTCAGAAAAACCTTCGCCTGGTTTTAAGGGTTCCGGCTGAAACCTTTGATAATACTCTTTCAGAGTTAACAGAACTTGGCAGGGTTGTTGACCAATCTACCCAGGGCCGGGATGTAACCGAACAGTATTATGACCTTGAAGCCCGCCTGAACAACAAAATCAGTCAGGAAATAAGGTACCTGGAAATCCTTGATATGGCAACAACAGTTGAAGAGGTTCTCAAAGTTGAGAGGGAGCTAGAAAGGATTCGTGGTGATATTGAAAGTATGGAGGGTAGGATGCGCTATTTAACCGATCAAGTTTCCCTGGCGACAATTACTCTCCTTGCAAGAGAAACTCATACCCCTTCTGCCCTGATTTCAACCTTTAAAGAAGCTTTCACCAAACTTTTGGAAAGCATTCAAGGAATGATTATTTTTGGAGCTACAGTTATTCCCTGGTTAATTGTTATTGTTTTACTGACCTGGGTGGTTATTGCCATTCTGCGGAGCAAAAGAAGCTAACCTATTGCAAAGCATAAAGGGCTATGATAAAATTTAGGTGAAAAAAAGGAGGGCGGACATAGCTCAGTCGGTAGAGCGTTGGCTTCCCAAGCCAAAGGTCGCGGGTTCGACCCCCGTTGTCCGCTCCAAATAATTTTGAAGTTTTTGCGGGCTTTTTGCTCGCTTTTTATTTTTCGGAATAAACCTGGGGGAGATAAGTTATTTGTTGAAGGGGTTTTTAAATTGAGATTTCCTACCATCCATCTTTCGTGGCAGGAAAATTAAAATAGTTGCTTTGCAGGGAGTTAAGTGATAATATTTTTTTAGAAATATCAGCTTTTAAAGAGGAGTGGCCATCATAAAAACAACGTTTAAACCTTTTAAAAAAAGCATTTTGGTCCTGTTAATTTTGCTACCCTTAATTTTAAGCAACTTTTTTGCCCTTGGCATGGACAGAAAAGAAGAACCCGAAATGGTTATTGTGAAAGCCGGTTATTTTCTCATGGGAGATGAAATTGGGGATCTCTGGGAGGGAACACGACCGGTTCATAGGGTAGAGCTTACTTATGATTACTGGATAGGGAAATATCCGGTAACCTTTTCCGAGTATGATGCTTTTTGTGAGGCAACTGAAAGACCACCTGCCAATGATCAGGGTTGGGGAAGAGAAGACCGGCCGGTAGTCAACGTGACCTGGCGAGATGCAGTTGCTTTTTGCAATTGGTTGAGTGTAAAGGAAGGCCTGCAACCCGCTTATAATGAAGCGGGGGAACTTCTTGATTTTATGGGAAAAGTTACAACTGATATTACAAAGGTAGAGGGTTACAGGTTGCCTACTGAAGCGGAATGGGAATATGCGGCATCTGGAGGACATCAAAATATTCCCGGTACTCCAAGATTTCTTTTTTCCGGCAGCAATGAGATAGATGAGGTTGCCTGGTATTTTGAGAACTCCGGGGAAGAATTAATTTTTACCGGAACTCCCTTAACTGTCGATTATTCCAGCCATGGGGCTGCAAAAATTCAAGGGAAATCCACTCAACCTGTGGGACAAAAAAAACCAAATGAGCTTGGAATTTACGATATGAGCGGGAATGTCTGGGAATGGTGCCATGACCGGTTTGGGTATTACTCAGAGGAAGAAAAAATCAATCCAATTGGGGCTGAAGAAGGTCATGTCCGGGTAATGCGTGGCGGAAGTTGGATTTTTGGTGCCAATGACTGCCGGGTTGGTAACCGTCTTTACCGGCCTCCTCATGAAAGAATTTTCCGACTGGGTTTTCGCCTTGCCAGGACGGATTTGTGAGAGGCTCCCCCGCAGAATGAATTTTTCGGGATGGTTTAAATAAATTTTATAATAGTTTATTTTTCCCCGTTTTAAAAGTAATAGAAGCGGGGAATTTTTGTTGAGTAAAAGGTAAAAAAAGTCCGGTGGAGAAATAATTAACAAATCAAAGCCGGGAAGGAGAGTTCTGTTTTGAAGTATTTTTCTATCGCCATTATTTTACTTTCCTTAATATTTGTGTTTGGTCTGGAAGCAATGGCCCAGGATTTTTCGGCTCAGGGTAGTGCTTCTTATTGGGCCGGGCGCCTATGGATTGGGGCCTCGGCAAGGGCTCAATTAACTGACAACATTACAGCCCGGGCTTCCCTTGGTGTTGCTGCCAATAGGTACATCAGGGTTTCCTTTGATGGGACTTATAATTTTAAGATAACCGATGAATTTGATCCTTTCCTGGGGGCGGGTATTAGTTACAGCACCTTTGCTGGTCCCAGCCTCGACCTTATTGGCGGATTTAACGTCAGGGTAGAAGGATTTAGGCTAAATGCTGAGGCAACATACTCAATTTTCTTTGGGGGTATTGATCCAAGACCCCGTCCCTTAGGTTTAAGGGTTGGAATGAATTTTTCAATTTAGAATTCGGTTTAAGTTAATTTTACCTGCCGGGGAATGTACTTTCCCCGGTAGTTTTTTTTCGAAAGATTATTTTTTTAATGCGAACAATTGTTCTAGGAACAAATGTATGATAAAATATAATTGGTGATGAAAATGGAAATCTCTCATCTACACGTACACAGTGAATTTAGCTTTCTGGATGGTTACTGCCGCCTGGAAGGATTGGTAAGGGGGGCCAAAGTCAAGGATATTAAGGCTTTGGCCCTTACTGACCATTTTAACATGAGTGGAGCAGTTCCTTTTTATCAACTGGCTAAATCTGCTGGAATCAAGCCCATTTTTGGTGTTGAGATCGCCCTTGCCCCCCCGGGATATTATCACCTGGTTCTTCTTGCAAAAAATAACCAGGGTTATGTCCATTTGATGGAACTCGTCACAAAGGCCTTAATGCGAAAAAAGGATAAAGCTTATGTAAAATGGGAAGAGTTACGGAAAAAAAGCCCGGGACTTGTAGCTTTAAGTGGCTGTCGTAGAGGAGAAATTCCTCATCTACTGATGTTGGGAAAAAATAGCCTGGCCCAGAACAGGGCTCGGGCTTACCGTAATCTTTTCGGACAGCGCAATTTTTACCTTGAGATTGCTGCAAGTTTCCCACCCCTGTTAAAAAAGCGGATGATTAAGCTGAGCAATGACAGCGGTTTGCCCCTGGTGGGAACAAACAATGTCCATTACCTGAAACCAGATGAAGAGCAAGAGCACGAGAGGTTTTTGGTTTTGCAAAAAATTTCCCGGGGTGATTACCCTGTGCATGATAAAGGTCAGTATTTGCTAAATGCATGTGAGATGCAAAAAAGTTTTCAAGTTTGTCCTGAAGCTTTAATCAATACAGGAGAAGTTGCCGACAGGTGCAATGTAACCCTGGATCTTTACGATCTTCACCTGCCCTCTTTAGAGCTTGCAGAAGGTTTGATTCCTGAAACGGCCCTGGAAAATCTGGCCCGATCTTATCACAATATCTCGGGGAAAGAATACGAAGAAAGGCTGCAGAAAGAACTTGATATTATTAAAAGAACTGGCTTTGCCGGATATTTTTTAATTGTGCACGACATTGTTTCTTTTTGTATAAGGTACAATATCCCCGTTACTGCAAGGGGATCAGCAGTGGGGAGCTATGTCGGTTATCTTCTGGGCATGGGGACAGTCGATCCCGTGGCTAATAATCTTTATTTTGAAAGGTTTTTAAACCCCGAAAGGTCTTCCAGCCCCGATATTGATCTTGATATAAGCCATACCGGACGGAAAAAAGTATTGGAGTATTTATATGATAAATACGGAGAGGGTAAAATTGCCCATATTGGAGCTTTTTCTACTTTTGCCGGGCGGGCAGCAGTACATGATGCAGCCAAAGCACTGGGACTAGATGAGGAAGAAGCTTCTTATTACAGCAGCCTGGTTCGGAGCTCTTATTTCCCTCTCGGTCAATCCGTGGAACTGGCTTTACAATCCAATGCCCTGCCCCGAAATGACCATAGGGTTCAGGAGGTTTTAAGCCTTGCAGGATCTTTTTTGGGAAGAACCCGTCACCTTACCCAGCATTCTTCAGGCGTGGTTCTGGCTCCTGAAGGTTTGACAAATTATACTGCCCTTCAGTATTCCCGGGATGGGGAGATTATTACTCAGCTTGATATGCACGGGATTGAAGCTCTGGGACTTTTGAAAATTGATCTTCTTGGCTCCAGGTTTCAGAGTGCAATTCAGCTTACTCAGAGTGAAGTAAAAGATGGCCGTAACCTGGAAATCAGGTCTCGCTCTCTACCCTCTGATGATCCGAAAACGTATGAAATGCTGGGGAAAGGCCACTCGATGGGTGTTTTCCAGTTGGAAAGTACGGGAACCAGGTTATTAATGGGGCGCATGAAACCAAAAAACTTGCAGGATTTAATAGCTGCAACTTCTTTATATCGACCGGGTCCTTTGAAATCAGGGATGGCGGAAAACTATTTGCAGCGCCGACAGCGTGGAGAAGAGGGGGATCCACCTCACCCTGCTCTGAGAGAGGTGCTCAAGGATTCCCTGGGGACTATTATCTGGCAGGAACAGGTGATGGAAACTGCTCGAGTTTTAGCCGGGTATTCATTAGGACAGGCCGATATTCTGAGACGAGCCATGAGCAAGAAAAACCCAGCTGATATGGCCGGCGAA
>SL_5KL_010_SEDDRAFT_10001602_pt1 | contig 13434 bp, 11 predicted proteins | sample SodLakKL_010_SED_FD_9118 | JGI IMG/M metagenome (IMG submission 9118)
GAGACGGTGGCGGGCATCGGCGGCTGCCCGTTCCATGGACCGGGCCTCCCGGCTACGGGCCTCAGCGGCCTGCACCTCCTCCTCCACCGCATTCAGCACCGACTCCTGGGTCCGCAGAGCCTCGGTAGCCTCGTCTCGGAGGGCGAAGAGTCGCTGGATCTCCACCTCCCCTTCTGAGCGGGTGGCTTCCGCCTCCTTGAGTCCCTGGCGAAGCCCACCTTCCTCTCCATCCAGGGCTTCCAGGCGTCGCTCACTGCGCTTGGCCAGTCGCTCCAGCTCAGCCAGCCGCTCCTTGAGCCGCTCCACCTCCCCTTCGGCTCTGGCCTCGGCGACGGTCAATTCCGAGAGTTGCGTGCGGGCGGCCTCCCACTCCTCCTGCACCGACTCCCAGCGCTTGCGAGCCGCGTCCCGATTCCGAACCAGATCGCTCTCGCCCGTAGAGAGTTCCTCCAGCTCCGCCCGGGCGGCGGTGGCTCGTTCACCGGTTCGATCCAGAGCCCCCCGGGTGGCCTGAAGCTGCCGATCCACCTCTTCTAGGGCACGCTCCCGGCGCGCCAGGTCGGCGGACTGCTCCCTGGCCTCGGCCTGCGCCTCCCGCAGGCGGTCCTGGGCAAGCCGGGCCTCCCGTCGAGCCTCGTGATGCGCCGCCTCCGCCTCCTGGACCTCAAGGTTGGCCGCTTCCCGCCGATCCCGGGCGGCGTCGGCCTCAGCTCGGGCTCCGGTGGCGGCCCGCCTGAGTTCCTCCAGTTCGCCTCGACGTTCCAGGAGGCCGGTGGCCCCCAGGGGGTTGCCCACCCGTACGAGCCCCGGGCGTGTGAGCACGAGTCCGGCAGCGCTCACGGCCTCGGCGGTAGCGGGGAGAAGGGTCGAGGGATCGCCGTCTCCATCCTGGTAGTCCACGTCGGTGAGGAGAGCCCGGAGCCAGGGGGCCCCGACTCCATGGACCTCCAGCCGTTCCAGGAGCCCACCGCTCCCGGATGTTTCGGGAACGCGATCCAGGGGAAGGATCACCAGCCCCCCTCCCTTTCGCCACTCCTTGCGAAACCACTCCACCAGCCGGAGGGCGGCGGTCTCATCCTCCACAACCACTCCACGGCTCAGGACGCCCAGGTAGGCCTCGACCGCCGCCATGACCCGGGGAGGGGCTGAGAGAAAGTCAGCCAGGACCCCCCGGACGCCCGCCGGCGGATCCGACAGGAGCGACTTGAGCACCGGGTCCATCCCTTCCCGGTCCCGCTCCATCCGCTCCAGCGCCCTCAGGCGGGTCTCAAGGGCGGCGGCCTGATCTTCCGCCTCCAGTTCACTCCGCCGAACCCCATCAGCCTCCGTCCGCACACGATCCACCGCGGCACCGGCGACCTCCACCGCCTCCCGGGTGCGGTCCGCCTCCACCGTCAACTGGGCGATCCGGTCGGTGAAGAGGTCTCCCTGGGCGGCCAGATCCCGGAGGGCCTCCCCGGCCCGCTCCCGCTCCTCCTCCAGATGCTGGAGGCGAAGTTGGAGATCCTGGGTTTGCGCTCTCGCTGCGTCGATATCACCCCGCAACTGGGCAATGCGACGGGCCAATTCCCGTTCCCGCTGCTCCAGTGATTCGAAGGCCGCTCGAGCCTCCGCCAGTCTTTGCTTGACGGCCTGGGATGCCTCCCGTCGTTCCTTCAGCTCCCCCCGCAGGGAGTCTAGCGCCTGGACCCGCGCCACCTCCACGCCCCGCACATTCTTCGTCTCGGCCCGAGCGCGCTCCATGGCGTGTTCAGATTCCCGCCGCTCCACCGCAATGCGCTCAAGTCGCCGGCGCGCGTTCTCTTCCCTCTCCCGGCCCACGGCGACCTCACGCTCCAGCCCCACCAAGCGAGTGCGGAGGTCTTCGGCCCGGCCGGCGGCCTCCCCCCGGGCGCGCTCCGCCTGCATCCGGGTGGCCCGGAGCGATTCCAGGCGACTCTCGAACTCCGCCACCCTGGCCTGGAGGGCTTCGGGGTCGTCGGCCGACTCCAGATCCCTGACCACCTGCGCCCGGCGGGCTTCCAGCGAATCCAGGTCCCGCCGAGCCAGGGTGACCTCGAGATCCAGCCGGCGCTTTCGGAGCTCGGTGTAGCGCTGAGCCCGGCCCTTCTGTCTGGCCAGGGAGCGAACCTTGCTCTCCACTTCGCCGATGAGGTCTTCCAGCCGCTGCAGGTCGGCCTCGGCCCTCTCAAGGCGGCGGGAGGCGGCACGGCGACGGTCCTTGTACTTACCGATCCCCGCGGCCTCCTCGAACAGCCCTCGCCGCTCCTCGGCGCGGTCCGAGAGGATGGCGTCGATCATGCGATTTTCGATCACCGCATAGGCATTCGCCCCCAGCCCAGTGTCCCGACAGAGCTCCTGGATATCCCGGAGGCGGCAGTTGGACCGATTGAGTCGGTATTCGGAGCCGCCATCCCGATAGACCGTGCGGGAGATCTCCACCTCCTCGAAGGGGACAGGTAGCGCCCCTCCGGCGTTGGACAGCTCCATGGTCACCGAACCCCGGTGCACCGGCCTGCGCCCCACGGTCCCCTGGAAGATGGCCTCCTCCATGCGAGCCCCCCGGATGGCTGTGGGGCGCTGCTCGCCCAGAACCCAGCGGATGGCGTCGGAGATGTTGGACTTGCCGCATCCGTTGGGGCCGACCACGGCGGTGATCCCTTGGTGAAAGGTGATCTCGGTGCGATCGGCGAAGGACTTGAAGCCGTGGATCCGGAGGGCGGTGAGCTTCATGGGCTCCGTAGAAGCTCCGTCGGCGGCAATACCCCGGCTGACGCCTCCGCAGCCACGGGCGTGATGCCTGGGATCTCCACATACCCCAGGAGCGCCGCGACCACCAAGCCCAGTGCCACCAAAAGCAGGATCACCAGGAGCCAGAAACCGGTCCGGGACCCGGGTGTCTCAGGTGCTGCGGCCGGGACAGGGGGCGATGGAGAGGAGGCAGAGCCCTGAGAGGGGCGGGCGGCGGAGCCGGTGTCGCCGGCAGGAACCGCCTGCGATGCGCCGTCCGATGGAGTGGGAGCGGAGTCCGTCGCCATGGGGGCCGCCTGTGCGCCGACCGGTGCACCGGCCTCCTGCAACTCTTCCCCTTCGGTGGTGCCTCCAGCCGGGGCGGCCTCGGTTGCCGCGGGGGCGGTTGGGCGCTCCGACGACGGCGTGGGGGTGGAACGCGCCGGGTGCAGAATGACTCCGGAAAGGCCTCCATCCATCCCTGCGGAGAGAGCGCTCTTGAGGCGCACGACCCGGTCCGCTTCGCCTGCCAACCCCTCCGCTCCCGACAGACCGGCTGGGAGATACAGGAGCACCAGAAGCCCGGAATCCCGGCACTGGGACAGAACGGCGGACCAGCGAGGGTGACGTAGCACGGCCGACGGATCGGCCACCACGGTGCCGGCGGGGGCGAAGCGGAACCCACCGTCGTGGGGAAGAGCGATCCGGTCCGGCGAGACGCCAAAGAGCACAGCGTCGGCCACACCCTCCCCGTTGCCCACACGCAACTGGTGGTGAAGGGCTGGATCCGCGGCATCTCCGTCCATCAGAAGAACTTGCCGCTCCAGATCGGCCAGGCCTCGGGCCAGCGCCACGGCGGCACGGGGGGCCCAGCCACTCTCTCGGGTAGCGGGATCAGCCAGTAGCGCCACCACCTGGACCCTGGGATCCGTCAGGTCCTGGAGGGACTCCGGTAGGGAGCTGGAGTCAGGGTCGAAGGACTGGACCACGGGAGATTGGGAGGCCATGGGATCACGGGAGAGGGGGTTCCCTGGAACCGGGGCGAAGGTCCCCGGGGCGACTCTGGGGCGAAGGTAACGCCGCCCCTGATCGTCGGGCAATCGAAAAGGCGCTACCCCTCAAAGGACCGGGTGGGGGCGTCACCCCAGAGGCCTTCCAACTGATAGAACTCCCGGGCGGCGGTGTGGAAGACGTGAACCACCACATCGAAGTAGTCGATGAGCACCCAGCGACCCTCCGCCAAGCCTTCCACGTGACTCGGACGGACTCCCCCCTTCTTCAGCTCGTCGATTACGTGCTCGGCGATGGCCTGCACCTGGGTATCGGACCGACCAGTGGCCAGCAGGAAGAAATCGGTGGCCGAGGAGATATCCCGGAGATCCATGGCCAGGACCCCCTCCGCCTTCCGCTCAAGGGCCAACTCCGCCGCACGGGTCAGATGGTCCGGCTCACCCTCCCACCCGGTCGCGGCGGAGTCGTCCCGACTCAGCCTTCCTCCCGGGTGACCCGGACCTCTACCTCCACCTCAACCTGGGAGTGGAGCCGGACGGGGACCTGGTAGACGCCCACTTCCTTGAGAGGCTCTTCCAGAATGACCTGACGACGCTCCACCTGGAAATCCAGATCGAGGGCGTTCAGCCGCTCCACCACATCCTGCGCGGAGATGCTGCCGAAAAGACGGCCCTCTTCCGAGGCCAGCGCTTCGAAGGTGAGGGACACCTCATCGATCTGGGAGGCGCAACGACGGGCCTCCAGCATGTCCCGGCGAGACCGCTCCTCGGCCTGCCGCTTCTCCTCCTCGATCCGACGCAGATTGCCGGCTGAGGCCTCGTAGGCCAGTCCCTGCGGGAGAAGGAAGTTCCGGGCATATCCGGGCTTCACGGTGACGACGTCCCCGGGCTGCCCCAGGTTTTCCACGGACTCCTTCAGAATCAACTTCATGATCGCACTCCTTGCAGATCTATCCGGACCCCGTGGTCTCGCCCGCCGCCCCTCGGGCGCGCAGGTCAAACCAGGAGTCACCCACACCAATGATCAAGGCCCCCGTGATCAGGATGGGTGGAGCCAACAGCGCCACCCCCACCAGGATCAGCCAGGCGGGCCAGGAAAGCCCTCCTGAGAGGGCCAACGCCACACCAACTCCCCGGAAGGTGTACAACCCTCCCATGAATACCGCGAGGTTCGCCCCCGCTCGACCCCATCCCTGCTCCCACCCGAAGGCCAGCACCAACGTCAATCCGACGATGAGCAGCCAGATCAGCGGATCCGGAAACCGGAATCTCGCCAACGGGCCCAGGCCGGCGTCCGAGCCTGTGGAGGCCCGGATGTAGAGCCACCACGCCGTTCCCAGAGCCGCCAGAGTCGCCAACCCCAGGAGCGCGGGGAAGAGATCTGCCTGGATCTCCGCCGTCCGCTCCATGGTTTGCACCAGGGCTCCCACCATCTCGCCCTCACCACCGTCGGAGAAGGCCCCCAGAAGCGCCCCGGTGGCTTCCGCCCCGGCCCGGAGGCGCTCTTCCACCAACGTCTGGATCCGCGCCGTGCCACCGACCCCCAGCAGGATCAACCCCGCTGAGCCAAGGGCCCCGGCGACGGCCATCAACCCTCGTTCAAGTACCGACCGGTGGGGAAGCGCCCAACCCAGGGCGAGGAACCACCCCCCTGCCAGGATGGCCCACCCCCGCTCCGCGAACCAGAGCCCTTCCGCGGAAGGACCCGGAAGAGGGAAGAGGAGGATCAGGAGGGCCAAGCCCAGGATCAAGCTTCTGAGCCTCCCTCCCGGTACCACCAGGGCCAGTAGGATGAAGGGCACCCCCACAAGGATGAAGGGGTGCCCGATCCCCAGCGCCAGGACAAGGAGGAAGAGCCCCAGAGGGCGGAGCCACCGTCGCTCGCGTCCTCTCACCTCTTCCACCGCTACTCCTATCGGTCGTGGTCCTGCACGTACGGGAGCAGGGCCAGGAATCTGGCTCTCTTCACCGCAGTCCCGAGACCCCGCTGGAAGCGCGCCGTGACCTTGGTGGTCCGCTTGGGCAGGATCTTGCCCTGCTCGGTCACGAAGCGGGAGAGGGTGCCCACATCCTTGTAATTCAGAAGCTCGATGCGGGGACCCTCGACCCGGCGACGACGCCCCCGGCCACCGGAGAACTCAGGAGGGGAAGTCCCATCATCCTCGAACTCGTCCTCGTCTTCGTCCTCCTCGTCATCATCGTCATCGTCGTCGGAGGAGGCGGCCGACTCAGGCTCGTCGGCGAAGATGGACATTCCGGTGGTGGGTTCTCCCTCGTTGATCACCACCAGGTGGCGCATCAGATCTTCGTCCAGCTTGAGGATCCGCTCGAACTCGGGGAGCGCCGAGGCCTCGGTGGTGACGTGGGCGACGACGTAGTATCCCTGGCCCTGATCCTTGATCTCGTATGCGAGGGCACGGACGCCCCAGTGATCCACCTCCACCACCTCAGCTCCCTCCGCAGCGGTGAGAATGCCGTGGAAGCGCTCGAGCTTGCCGGTGACCGTTTCCTCGTCGAGGGCCGGATGGAAGATGTAGACGATCTCGTAGTTTCTCATGAACTCTGTTGGTCCCCATGGTCCGTCTGTGTGAACGGGCCCCGCGTCGACGCGGAGCGGGCGAAGCTAAGGAAGATAGACCCGCCGGGCGGACACTTCAACCGGGCAGCGGATTCAGACGTTGAAGCGGAAGAGCATGATGTCCCCGTCCCGGACCCGGTACTCCTTGCCCTCCGATCGGATCAGTCCCTCTTCCCGGGCGGCCTTGAGCGACCCCACTCCTTCAAACTCCTCAAACCCGATGGTTTCGGCGCGGATGAACCCTCGCTCGAAGTCGGAGTGGATCGTCCCCGCCGCTTCCGGGGCCAGTGCCCCGTCTCGCACGGTCCAGGCCCGGGACTCCTTCTCACCGGCCGTGAAAAAGGTGACGAGACCGAGAAGGTTGTACGTTGCCCGGATCAGACGGTGCAGGCCGGGCTCCGGGATGCCCAGGTCAGCAAGGAATTCAACCCTGTCAGCGTCGTCCAGTTCGGCCAGTTCAGCCTCGATGGCCGAGCAGAGTGTGACCATACGGGCGTCCGGCTCCTCCTTCGACAACACCTCCCGCACCTTCCGGGTCCATTCGTTCTCGCCGTCAGGCAGGTCGCCCTCGGTCACGTTCCCCAGGTAGAGGACGGGCTTGGCGGTGAGAAGCTGAAAGCCCTTCAGCGCCTTTCGCTCCCGGTCGGAGAATTCCAGGGCGCGGACCGGGCCACCCGAGCCCAGTTGCTCCTGGAGTCGTTCCAGAAGGGCGTGTTCTTCCTGTGCCTCCCGTTCCCCTGACCGGGCCCGGCGCACGGTCTTCTCGAGGCGGGTCTCCACCGTGGCCAGATCCGCCAGGGCCAACTCGGCGTTCACCACCTCCCGGTCCCGAAGGGGGTCCACGTCTCCCAGGACATGGGTGACGTCCGGATCGTCGAAGCAGCGAAGCACGTGGACCACCGCGTCCACCTCCCGGATGTTCCCCAGGAACTTGTTCCCCAACCCCTCTCCCTCCGAAGCCCCCTTGACCAGCCCGGCGATGTCCACGAACTGCACTACCGTGGGGACCTTCTGGCGCGAGGCCACCAGGTCGTGGATGCGGTCCAGACGGGGATCCGGGACCTCCACGGTACCGATGTTGGGATCCACGGTGCAGAATGGGTAGTTCTCGGACGGTGCCCCCTGAGCGGTCAGGGCATTGAACAAGGATGACTTGCCCACGTTGGGGAGGCCTACGATTCCTGCTTTCAGCATGAAGTTGGATTCCTGGGGAATGGAGAGAGCCGGGGGCCGGCCACAGGGCCGTGAAGGCGCCCTCGGGAGTCAGGCGGCCCGGTGAAGCCGGGGATACCCTCCCATGGCCGAGACGTAGCCTGGAAAGTTACTGCTTCGGCAGTATGGAGGTCAAAGGTTCGCGCCCAGCCTCTCCGGCTCCGTTGGAAAGGACCACCACTTCCCAGGCCTTCTAGCCCCCTTGCGGGAAGTCGGCGTTACCTAGAGCTTTGTCGGGTTATCGGATCGTTACCGGTCGGCGGCCCGTCGGGCCGGGCAATCGCCATCAGCCGAAACACCCTGGAACCTCATGGATTTTTCCTTCGCCGGACACTTCGACCAGCCCCGCTTCCACTGGTTCGTCAAAGGCCTCCGGGAGGTGATGGCTCGCAAGGGGCATCGCTTCGTCGCCGACCCTGATGACGCATCCCTGGTCATCAACTGCTTCCCGCGGGAAACGGCGCGCCCGTTCCGGCGCCGAGCCCAGGCGGTGTTCGTGGTCTCGGTGACGGAGGTGGAGCCCGGGGTGGAGACGGTTCACGAGGCGATTCCCGAGATCTACCCCCTCCTGGTTCGTTCGCTGTCCAACCTCCTCATCGGACTCACCGGTCCGGGCGAATCGAATCCAGACGCCCACTTCGTGACTCCCGAGCAGGGGTACTACAAGGTCCTGGGTGATGAGGACCGGACCCGCTTCTTCGAGCGGGTCTATTCGCGCATCGAGCCCCTGGCCACGTCGAGCCTCATCATCGACAACATCTTCGAGACTGATCTCCCGGAAGAGCTCTGGTCCGGAGACCGGATCACCCGCTCCATCAGTGAGGCAGGGAAGCGGCTGGACGCCATGAACCTCCTCCCCGCTCCCTTCCCCATCGACGAGATCCTCTCGGAGCGGGACCGCCGCCACCTGAAGCGCCTCTACGGACTTGGCGGCCTCTCATACGGCAACATCTCGGCGCGACTCGATGAGGACAGGTTCTGGATGAGCGCCTCGGGCGTGGACAAGTCCGACCTGAAGGAGGTGGGTCGGGACATCCTCCTGGTGAAGGACTACAATGAAGCCCAGGGGGCCATGGTCATCTCCGTGCCTCCTGACGTTGAGCCCCGCCGGGTGTCCGTGGACGCCATCGAGCACTGGATGATCTACCGGGAGCACCCCGGTGTCGGCGCCATCCTGCACGTCCATGCGTGGATAGACGGCGTTCGCTCCACCGAGTTCAACTACCCGTGCGGAACGTACGAACTGGGCAAGGCGGTGGCGGACATCGTCCGGGAGCACGACCATCCGGAACGGGCTGTGGTGGGCCTCAAGAACCACGGCCTTACCATCACGGGAGAGTCTCTGGAGGAGATCTTCGATCGGGTGGAGGGACGTCTCCTTCAGTACGTACCCATGAGCTGAGCCCAGGGCTCAGCGATTAAGGCGGTTCATGGCCGCCTCAAGCCCTTCCTGCAGCCAGACCTGCAGCCCCGCCGGGATCAGGCTCACCGCCTCCAGCACCTGATCCTCGTCTTCCGGAGGCATGGCGTCCAACACCCAGGAGGCCAGGTCCACTCCGGCTGGTGGTTGGCCCACACCGATGCGAAGACGGGGGTAGCCCTTCCCCAGAAGCGCTTCCAGGCTCTTCAGCCCGTTGTGCCCACCTGCGCTCCCCGATCCCCGAAGGCGCAACCCGCCCGGGGGGCGTGTGGCATCGTCCACCAGCACCATCATGTCGGAGGAGGGGTCCAGGCTTTCCGCCATGAACCGGGCCAGGGCGGCCCCGCTCCGGTTCATGTAGGTGGTGGGCTTCACCACGACAACGGGCTGGGAAGCCACCGAGCCCCGGGCCACCAGAGCGGCACCCTCGGCCTCGAAGCCTCCCAGCCCCCAGTCATCCGCCAGTCGATCGGCGGCCCACCATCCCACATTATGGCGAGTCGCATCGTAGCGCGGACCGGGATTTCCCAGCCCTACGACGACCTTCACACCACCTGACGCTTCCTCCGGAGGGGAGTGGGACTCGCCCACTCCCGGCTCGTCAATCGTCGGTACCCGGCGAAAGAGCGTCCGCCTCATCCTCACCCACCACGGTGGGCTCTTCATCGGTTTCTCCCTCCGGTGCGGCGGCGACGCTCGGTGCCTGAACGGAACAGATGGCCAGCTCGCCATCCATGAGCACCCGGACGCCCTGGGGAATGGTCAGGTTCTCCACCTGGAGAGAATCACCGATGGAGAGGCCGGACACATCGATCTGAATGACCTCGGGGATGGCATCGGGAACGCAGGCCACCGGAAGCATGTACTGGGTCTGCTCCAGTACGCCGCCCTGGTCGGAGACCCCGGTGGGCGTACCCGTGAGCTCGATGGGCACCTCCAGCTCCACCTCGACCCCTTCCTGGATTCGGAGGAAGTCCACGTGGACGATCTCCGACTTGTAGGGGTGGACCTGAATCTCCCGAATCAGCGAGGGGACCGGGGCCTTAGCCCCTTCCACCTTCAGGTTCACGATGGTGTTCTCCACCGAGATCGACTGGAAGAGAAGCTGGGTCTCGTTGGCATCCATGGCGAGAGGGACGCTGTCCTTGTCGCCGCCGTAGAGGATGGCCGGCAGCTTGCCGGCGGCACGGAGCTTCCGGGCCACTCCCTTACCGGTATCATGGCGGCGAGCCGCCTTGAGGGTCACCTGCGTACTCATGGATCTACCTTGCTGTTGAGGGGACCCCCGCGGGTCCGTGGTGTCCGGGAAGTCTGAGGTGCAACTCCCGAGGCTGTTGTCATTCTCCGTCGGAACGGATCTAGAAGAGTTGGCTCACCGAGTCATTGGAATGGATGTACTCGATGGCGCGGGCCAGAAGCCCCGCCACCGAGAGCACCGTCAATCCGGGGAAGGAGCGCTCTTCGGGAAGGTGGATCGTGTTGGTCACCACCATCTCGGTGAGGGGCGCATCCCGAAGGCGACTCACTGCCTCGCCCGACAAAAGCGCGTGGGTTGCGGCGGCGTAAACCGCCTTCCCCCCGCGCTTCTTCAGGGCGTGGACCGCCGAGGCCATGGTGCCCGCCGTGTCCACCATGTCGTCTGTGATAAGGCAGTTCTTCCCTTCCACATCCCCCACGACCGTGAGCACCTCGCTCTGGTTGTGGGCCGGGCGCCGCTTGTCGATGATGGCGAAGCTGGCACCGAGACGTTTGGCGAAGCCTCGGGCCATCTTGGCCGAGCCCACGTCAGGAGCCACTACCACCAGATCCTCGAGCTCCTTCTGCCTGAAGTACTCGGTCAGAACCGGGGCCGCGTAGAGGTGATCAACGGGGATGTCGAAGAATCCCTGGATCTGATGCTGATGGAAATCGATCCCCAGCACTCGGTCGGCGCCCGCCTTGACCACCAGGTTTGCCGCCAACTTGGCCCCGATGGCCACCCTGGGCTGATCCTTCCGATCCTGCCGGGCGTACCCGAAGTAGGGGATCACTGCCGTCACCCGAGCCGCCGAGGCCCGCTTCGCCGCATCAATGAGGAGCAGGAGCTCCATGATGTTGTCGGAAGGCGCCACGGTGGGTTGGACGATGAACACATCCCGCCCCCGGGCATTCCGGTCGATTCGGACGAAGATCTCTCCGTCGGCGAAATTCTTGATGAAGGCCGCGTCGACGTCCTCCCCCAGGATCCCACCGATCTCACGTGCCAGGGGCCGGTTGGCCCGGCCGGCCAGGAGAAGGAGAGGACCGCGTCCGCTGGGATCTTCCATTTCGGACCCGCCGATCTTTGTGTAACAGGAGTGGAAAACAGTCGCAGCCTTGGAAGGTAGGCTCGAAGGGTGCCAAGGTCAACGGGCCGGGAGAGACTCCTCTGACACCACGACCCTCCGCCCCACGGTGACCGGAGTCCGCCCCGGAGGGGTGGCCGTCAGGGTCACCTCGTATTCCCCCGGATCCAGACTGGAGAGGTCCACCACCACCGACCGCCGGAGGGGCGATCGNCCCGCCACTTCGTCCCGGGGCACCCCTTCCCGCCAACCTACCCCCAGGGGCTCGTCACTGCCCAGGAGGCGGACCGCCTGCCCCAGGCGCCGCAGGAGGCTTCGCCCTTCCCGCTCCACCTTCAACTCGAATCGCACCTCGCCTTCGGTCCCCTCCAGGCCGTAGACCTCCCAGAGCACTTCCACGGGACCCTGCGGGAGGACGAGGGAGGAATAGGCCCGAGGGAGCATCCCGGTGGGATCAGGTACGGCAAGCGCCCCCTCCGGATGACCTTCGGGAACCGGAGTGGGAGCCAGGAGAAGGAGGTCCGAGAGAGTGATCACCCCCCGGTGCGGCGAAGTCTTCTCGACCCCCATCCTGGTTCGCCATGCCCGGGCCTCCCTGGAATCAATCCCCTCCATGGAGAGGAGGTAACGCCCGGCAGGNACCCGGATCAGTGCGAAACCGGTGGAGGCCGGACCCTCCCCTTCCCTGTGCAGCTCTGCCTGGACCCCCAGTCGCTCACCGGTCTCCACATTCACGACGAAGAGGTGAGCCCCCAAGGAATCGGGAGGGAAGGACCCGCCGCTGAAGTCGAACCGAGTCTCCGCCCCCGCGCCGGTCGCATGGGTGAGTCCCACGCCCGCCGGGGAGTCGCCGGCTCCCCCATTGGTGTCTGCGGAAGGGGTGGGCACTTCAGCCGTCGAATCGCCCGGGGGGCGGATCAGCGCCCAATCCACACGGAGCAGGAGGTCTTCCCCGTCCAGGAAGCGGGTGACCTGGGCGTCCATGGCATGGATCCTACGGGCCGAGGACGGCGCATGCCTGGATGTAGTCCTTCGCTGGTGGGTCAGCCAGTCCCGGGGTTCCGACATGGCCGGATCCAGGATGGCGTCGAAGGAGGGGAAGAGGTTTCGGGGAACCGGATCGTAACGCCCCACTACCAGCGGGGGTCCCACGTAGCTCAACGGCTCCCGCGTCCGCTCGTAGGCTACCACCGGGCCATACCGGACCAGGAGTTCGGTCATATCCCGGCCCCAGCGCATGGCATGGCCGTTCCGGGCCGTCTCCCGGGTGGCCGCGAGCACCCGGCGGGAGAGGTGCTCGGTCCAGAGGGGATTGCCCTCCAGCATGAAGAGCGGGTCAGCCAGGCTCCACATCCGCTCCTCCTCCCGCATCCGTTCGTCCGGATCCAGCCGGCCCAGATGTCGTCGCCACTCCGCTCCCCCCAGGATCCCAGGATCGACCCACTCGTCCCGTTCTTCTGGCTCCAGCGCCTCCAGAACGGAGCGGAAGGCATCTTCCGCCTCGAGGGTCCTGCCCATCCCATGCAGGGCGATGCCCTCCAGGCCCCGGCACCACCACCCATCCGCCCGACAGTGGGTCGCGGCCTCCAGAGCCTCGTCCCATCGGCCCACTTCGGACAGGTAGGCGACCCTCTGGCCCGACACCCAGGGATCGCCGGGAATCCGGTGGGCGATGTCCGTCAGCGTGGCGATGAGGTCTTCCCGGGCTTCCACCACCTCAGGCGCATCGGGAGGAGGGATCCAGGACGGACGATCCTCTTCCTCCTCCTCGCTCTCGCGACCGAACCGGAGACAGAATCGTCCCACCCGCTCGTCACACGGACCGGAACCGCTCCACCACGAGATGGGGGCGTGGCGCACGCGTAGCCGCTCGAAGCGCTCCTGGGCCGAACGGGCCTCCCGGTGGAGGGAGAGGGAATCGGGCGGAGCTGGCGGCGCCGGGACCATGAGGACCAGAGCCGTCACCAGCGGAGAGAGAACCATCGTCACGCGCTACCTGCCGGGAAGGAACCTACGAGCGGAGTCCTGGGACTCCGAAGCCCCGAACCGATGGATGTCGGATGCGGGGTGGTACTGAGTTGGCCCGGGTGGATTCGAACCACCACCGCCGGTTCCAAAGACCGGTGTCCTGCCATTAGACGACGGGCCATCTGCGGCGGG
>SL_5KL_010_SEDDRAFT_10001604_pt1 | contig 13430 bp, 12 predicted proteins | sample SodLakKL_010_SED_FD_9118 | JGI IMG/M metagenome (IMG submission 9118)
TTCCGTAATATGAACCCCGGTTCCCATCTGGCCTGCCTGCCCGCTATTATTCATGGCGGGAAGGGACTTGGGGTGATGGGTTCCCATTTCTGCCCTCTGGCGGGCATAACCCGGTGTATTGGCATTGGCAATATTGTGGGCAGTTGTATCAAGGGCCTGCTGATGGGCCCGCAGGCTGCGAAGTCCTGTTTGGAATATTGCAAAGTTGCTCATGTCCAGACCTCCTAAGCTCTCTTATCCAGGAAAGAACGGGTTTCTTCCCGGTTTCCCTCCTTGCTGTAGGTACTGCTTCCCCTGATTTTAGCCAGGGAGTTAACCAGGTTGTTGTTAAATTCCAGGGAATCCTGGATTAAACGATTGTTGGTTTCATTAACCTCCCACAACTCTTCAAGGACCAGGAGAAGCCCTTCCCGGGTTTCTCTGAGGCTATTAGTCAGATCTTCTGGAGCCTCCTGGCACAGGTCGGCAAAAGATTTGTCTTCACCTTCAATCTGGCCCAACAAATCCTTCCTTTTTTCTTCTTCGCCGGAAATCTTTTCCAGGATTTTTTCTTCATCTGCAACGGCGGTCCCAATTCCTTCCAGGTCATTCTGCACCAGTTGCTCCTGCTTGGTTTTGGCGAGTTGAACCAGTTCCCGGTAAAGTTCCTTTTCCCGTCCCAGGAGGGAATTTAGTTCCTCAAATTGGGCTTTCATTTTTTAACCTCCTCAGTCGTCCTTGTTCAGAAAATGGTCAACAGCCATGCGCTGGAGCATTTTCTCGGCAACTTGCTTTCCGTCAACCTTATATTCACCGGTTTCTATTGCTTTTTTAAGTTCATCCACTCTTTCCTTGCGTACTTCGGGAATGAATTTTATTAGATCGCGCACTTCATTTACCGCCTTTGCATCTCCTGATAAGGACAGAGAATCTTTGCGCTGTGTTTCAGTTTGTTCCGGCGCTTTTTGCATCTGGCTGCGGTAAACAGCCATTACCTGCTCAAATTGTTTGGGAGAAATTCTCATTCCTCTCACCTCTTTCTTTTCAATCAATCGCGCTTTTTGTTCCTTCTATTGGCAGTATACATCTGCCCGGATTTTTTTAACTCTCTTTTTGGGGGTTCCTTTTCTCGGGCCGCTTCTTTTTTTACCGGCCTTTCCAGTTCCTGGCGAATGCTTTTTGAACATTTCTCGCAAAACCTGCCTTCCTGAATCGGATCCCCGCAACTTTCACACTCAACAAAAATCTCAAATGGTTCCCCGGAATCTGTAAGAAGGCGTCCCTGGCGGATAAATTTTATTATTCGTCTTTTTTCTACATTTGTTTCTTCGTGGACCATTTCAATGGTAGCATTTTTCTGGTTTCTTAAAAAATTAAAAACCTTTTCAAAGTCTTCTTCTTCCTGTCTGCGGCAGTCCTGGCAAACGGTGTCTGAAGGGTGGGCAAAGACTTTGCCGCACCAGTTACAATTTTTTAACTGCACCAACAACACCTCCTGCTATTCTTTTCGGCACAATTCCCTTTTTGTTTAAATTATCTTTGAATCTTTTTTTCCAGAACACTTCCGGCAACCATAATCGGGTCAATTGGTACAGAATATGGAGGTGCATAACCCAGGTCAATGGCTTCCAATTCATCCACCCACATTCCGTTGTGGATTGCTGTAGCCAGCACATCAATTCTTTTATCGACACCCTTAAATCCAACGGCCTGGGCTCCAAGGATCTTGCCATCGGGAGCCGCAATTATTTTCAGATGCAGGCTGCCAACATCAGGGTAGTAACCCGCATTGCTGTGGGTTTCAATCTTTGCTGAGATAACATCTATTTCCTGGGCTTTTGCTTCTTCTTCTCCCAGGCCTGTCCTTGCTATGTCCAGATCGCAGACCTTAACCTGGGCGGTTCCCAGGATACCCCAGAAAGTCATTTTTCCACCTGCTGCATTTGTTCCTGCTGTTCTTCCCTGCTTGTTGGCTGTAGTACCCAGGGGTATCCAGGTTTTTTCTCCCGTTAAAAGGTGGATTGTTTCGCAGCAGTCTCCCGCCCCGTAAATATCGGGGTGAGAGGTTTCCATATACTCGTTAACCCCGAGGGCCCCTCTTGCTCCCAGTTCAAGACCTGCTTCTTCAGCCAGGGATGTTTCGGGCCTTACTCCCAGGGCAAGGAGGCAGATATCTGCGGGATAGACTGATCCGTCATCGGTAATTACTTCTTCCACCCTTTTTTCTCCCTTTATTTCTTTTACTCCCTTACCCAATTCTATTTTCACCCCTTTTTCCCGGAGGTGGTTTTCCACAATTTCGGCCATTTCCGGGTCAAGGAAAGGCAGGATTTGTTTTTTCTTTTCTATTATCGTAACTTCCCTGCCAAGTTTTAAATAGGTTTCGGCCATTTCACATCCGATTGACCCTCCTCCGACAATTACCACCCGGGAAAATTTTTCTGCCCCGGCAAGATCCAGGCCATCCTGAAAACTCCGCAGGGTAAAAACTCCTTTTAGGTCTTTTCCCTCAATGGGAGGTACGAAAGGTCTGGCCCCGGTTGCAATTACCAGGCGGTCATAATTTTCTTTATACTCTTCCCCTTTTTCCAGGTCCTTTACCAAAACTTCCTTTTTCTCCTTATCAATCTTTAAAACCCGGTGTCCTATCCGAACTTCCACTCCCCGGGTTTCCTGGAATTTTTTCGGGTCTAAAAACTTTAAATCAGAGGCTTCTTTTACATCCCCCGATAGAAAATATGGGATGCCGCAGGCAGCATAGGAGATATGCGCACTTTCTTCAAGCATTAAAACACTGGCCTCGTGGTTATGTCTTTTAGCTCGGGCGGCGGCACTCCCTCCCCCGGCTACTCCACCTATTACAACAATTTTCATTATCATCTCCCCTTTCTGTGAGAATTGAAATTTTCCCAAACAATTTACGAAAATCAAAAATTAATCCATTTTTTTTGCAGGACTGAGGTAATTAATATAGAAGGGCTAATGTTGGCGTTATAATTTAGGAGGTGAAATTAATGAGCGTAAAGGATAAAGCTGCTGAACTGGCCGGAGCAATCAAGGAAACCGAAGAATTCCAGAACCTGCAATCCGCAGAGAACCGGATCAGCCTTGACCCCAAAGCCCAGGACCTGGTTGAAGAAATGCAGGAGAAACAAAACCAGCTGCAGCAGGCCCAGGCTCAGGGACAGCAGCCCAGTTCGGATGTTATTCAGGACCTGCAGCAACTCCAGAACCAGATGAAACTAAACACCACCCTGCAGAACCTGTTTAAAGCCCAGGAAAGCTTCAATGAGCTGATGCAATCAGTAAACCAGGTAATTACTGAAAACCTTCAAGACAAGTAAAAACAGACAATACAGCAAGGAAGGGGTTACCCCTTCCTTTTTTCTTGCCCAATTATTATCGCGGTCTGCTTTGCAGAACCCGCGTTTTTTTCTTTAAACTCCCTTGCCCTTTCTTCCAGGCCATTGTATTCTTCTTCTTCCCCTTTTATAAAATCTTTCCAAAGGTTTTGAAGTTCTTCTTTATTCTTTACCTGAAAGGCCAGTTTTTCCCCGCCCAGAAGGGAAGCCATTTCCTGCCAGTTTATCATATAAGGTCCAAAGAAAACAGGTTTACCCAAAGCCTCCAGGGGGTTATGCCCTCCTTTTGGGACAAGGCTCCCCCCAATAAAAACCAGGCGGGCTTTTCTGTACATTTCAATGAGGTGCCCCATAGCATCCATGATGGTTACGGAGTTTTCGGTGTTATTCTCACTCCAGAAAGAAGGAGAATAACCCTTTTCTTTTATTACTTCAACCACGCTTTCTAATCTATCCAGGTGACGGGGAGCAAGGAGGAGTTTTAAACCGGGATCTTCTTTTCGGAGTTCCTCATATATATCCAGGAGGACCTCCTCTTCTCCCTCGTGGGTACTCCCCCCAACAATGATATTCTCCATTTCTCCTGGCGTTAATACCTCCACTCCATCAAGTTTTAAATTTCCGGGAAAGTAAAACCTTTCCGGACTAACCCCCAGGGATTTAACCCTTTCCCCATCTTCATGGGATTGCAGGCATAGGGCGGAAAAGGATTCAAGTAGGGGGCGGTAAAGCCAGTTAAATTTCTTGTACGAAGGCATTTTCCGAGCACCCAGACGCCCATTGGCCAGGAAAATTTCCGAGGTCCTTTTTCCCCTGGTAATCAGATTAGGCCAGAGTTCTGTCTCCATAACAACAATCCTCCAGGGCTTTAACTTCTGGAAAAGAGAAAAAACTGAAAACGGAAGGTCGAAAGGGTAAAAAAAAGTGTCCTCGACCTGGGGAACCTTCCTTGCCCTTTCCTGCCCTGCAGGGGTAAGGGTTGAAAGATAAACAGGTTTTTCCGGGACAATTTTTTTTAGTTCTGCAATCAGTGGCTCAGCGGCCTTAACCTCCCCAACCGAAGCGGCATGGATCCAGATTCCCCCGGTTTTAATTGAACGGGGTAAATAGCTTCTTTGTTTTCCTTTCCTTTTGGCCCACCTATTTCCCAGGAAAAAAACCAGGTTAACGGGAATAAGAAAAAAATTGTATAAAAACAGGAAAAATTTCAAAAAATACCCCTCCCCAAATCATGACAGCTATTGATTTTCTTTCTCTTCAATTTTTGTTATTAAAGCCCTTTCTTTTCTCCCAAGCTAATCCTATCCCAAATTCTCTCAGCAACTCCCTTATGCTTTTTAATAAAATCCTCTGCCTTTTCCTTCAAATCTTCTTTTAGCCTTTGTTTTTTCCTGATTTCTTTTATTTTATTATATAGTTCTTCTGGGGATTTTACTTCCTTTAATAATCCCTCTTGTATTAATAAGTCACTAATCTCCTGACAGTTTTCTCGATATTTTCCAATAAAAAGTGGTTTCCCAAGCCCTTCCAGAGGGTTATGCCCCCCCACGGGAACAAAACTCCCTCCGATAAAAATAAAATCCCCAATACCATAAAAATCTACCAGTTCTCCCATAGTATCGACGATCATTATTTCTACATTTTTCTTTTGTCGGTCAATCTCGCTCTTTTGAATTACAGGAAATTTTTCCCCAATCATTGCTTTAATTTCTGAAGTCCGCTGGATATGCCTTGGGGCAATGATAAGTTTCCAGTTCTCTTCTTCATTTTTAAGTTGAGAAAAAGTTGCAATTAAAAATTCTTCTTCCCCGGGATGTGTACTTCCCCCAATTAGGATTGGATCCTGCTCAGAAAATCCAATCCTCTTTTTTAAACTTTTCCCTTCATACCCCATATTTATCAAGGTTTCCCCATCTAATTTGAGGTTGCCGGGGAAATAAAAGAGTTCTCTTTTTACCCCTAACTTTTCCATTCTCTCACCGTCTAGTTTTGATTGCAGTCCTATACTTTTAAATTGGTTTACAAGTGGGCCAATCCAAAAACGCAGCCTTTTGTATGAAGAAAAGCTGTTTTTGCTCAGCCGACCATTGGCCAGGTGAATATGAACCCCAAAAAGCCTGGCCATTAGTATTAAGTTTGGCCAGATTTCCGTTTCCATTATTATTATCCTTTTCGGTCTAATACGAAGAAAAACCCGAAGCAGTAACCAGGGAAAATCATAGGGGAGGAAAAATGTTGCACTAACTTCATCATTTCTTTTTGCCTGATCCTGTCCTGTTACTGTTATTGTGGAAATATATACCGGTTTCTCTGGCTCCCTTTGTTTTATTTCTTTTACCAGGGGGTTTGAGGCTTTTGCCTCTCCTACCGAAACAGCGTGAATCCAGGTTCCCCCTTTTTCCCTTGGTAAACCCCAACCCAATTTTCTCCAAAATGGTTCCTTTTTTATAAAACTCCTCTGAGCCAAAAAGAAAAGAAAAATAATAAACAATGGGAGCAGCAGGATATTATATATTAAGAAAACTATTCCGAGAATGACCATTTCATTACCCTCCCAAAAATTTCAGCATACCGGGGAAGAGGCAGAGTCTCCTGACAATTTTTCCAAAAAACCCGGGTTTCTTCTAAGCTCTGCCGTTGTTTCAGTTTAAAGGCTCTCCGAACAGCAAATCGTCCACACCATCTCCGGTAGGTCTCTTCATCTAACTTCTCTTCCCATCGTTTAATAATTTTCAGATCATGAAGGTATTTTTCCAATCTATTCCCCGTTAACCTTTCCCTGGAGCGGTAGCACAGTGCAAGGACGCTATCCATTCGAGGAATCGGTTTTTCAAAGGCAATACGCAGCCAAAGATCCCAATCCGAAGCAATTTTTAATTGAGGATCAAATCCTCCGGTTTCCAAATAAAACTCTTTATTAAACAACATAGTTGATGGAGCAAACCAGGTTCGGCGGGTCTGGCGCTCAAAGCCAATCTCGTGGAATTTTTCTGGATCAACCCTTACATCTAAATCCATTTGAGTATCGGGAGCCACATATTTTTTCCTGCCCCCAATTACCGGCGCCTTTAATTTTTGCATTAACTCAACTTGAAAATTCAGTTTATTTTTTACCCAGCGGTCATCAGAATCAAGAAATGCAATTACTTCTCCTCCCGCTTTTTTCACAGCATTATTCCGGGCAAGTGCCACCCCAAGGTTTTCCTGGTAATGGTATTTTACTTCGGAAAAAGATTTTACTACTTCTTCCGTTTCATCACTTGAACCATCGTCCATTACCAGAATTTCCATTTTGGGATAATCCTGAGTAATTGCACTTTCAATTGCCCCTCCCAGATATTTTGCCCGATTATAAGTAGGTATTACAACACTAACCAGTGGTTTCAATTTCTGTTTCCTCCTCAGGTTTTCCCCCCCAGAATATTAAGGCCAAAAAGAACAATATAATCATGGTCAAACTCCGGTTAAAAACAGTAAAGTGAAACTGTAGGTGAACAAAAAGGGACGCTAAGCCTCCAAAAATTCCAGCAACCAACCAGTAGCTTCCCCTGTTTTTTTTGAAAAAAGAAACGCTGCTTTTTACTAAGAAGTAAATCAGTAAAAGGAAAAGGGAAAAGCCCACCAGACCCATTTCAATTAAAATTTGGATGAATAGGTTATGGGAGTGGTTTATATTTGGGGCTCTACTGCGCTGAAAATATAATTCTGGATAAAGATCTGAATATTCATCGTAAACAGGTTTAAATGAGCCTCTACCGCTCCCAATTATCAAATTATCTGCAATCATTTTTGCACTGATTCTCCAGATTGTTATTCGGGCCGTATTATCCTCGGGATTAAAGATACTTTCAGCACGTGAAATCAGGTGACCAGGAATAATGGGATATATTAAGCTTATAACCAAAACAAAAATTGTTATCCCCGTTACTGCAACCTTCCAGTTACGAAGAAGGAAAACAATTATTAACCCTACAGGGAGCGCGATCCAGGCTGATCGAGTCATTGTTTGGGTTAGAACAAAAATTCCCAGGATAAAAAAAACTATTGCCGGGAGGCGTAATTTCCATTTTTCTTTTGCATCCAGGAAAAGAGCCAATAATAGGGGTACCAATAAAACTATTACAGCCGCAAAAATATTGGGGTTTCCAAAAAATGAAGCCACTCTGTAACGGGCCCGGGTTGCAATAAAAAGATGCTCATATAAACCAAAAACAAGGGAAAAGGCCAGCCCAATTAAAGCCAGTTTTACCCAAAACTTATATTTTTCCGTATCTTTTAGCAGAAAAAGAACAGAAGCAAAGAAAACAATAAAATAAAGGTCTTTTTCGATTTCCTCAACCCAGGTTCCAATTTCCGGGGTCCACAGAATCGATAACAGGCTCCAAAAAAACATGGCCAAAGCTGGAAAAAAGATTGGATTTTTCATTAAACTTTTTATTTCGATAGGTTTTTTTACCAGGGAAATTACAAGCAAAATCGCCAGAACCAGATAACAAATATATGTTACGAGTTTTACGGGAAAAAACACAAGGAAAATTCCCATAAAAATTAACATTACTTTTTTTAAGGGTTCTGATTTTCCCTTTGGATTATTGTCCATGAATTTTACTCCTTTTTTAGTCCGGAAATTAAAGGCACATTTCGGCATTCGTCAAATAAGTTAAAATCCCTGCTCCTTAAGCAACAAAAACCAATAAAAGGACTATTGAAATTCAAACACTTAAAAAAGCCAAGTAAATTTAAAAATTAAACCTTTTTTACTTTTATACTAAAAACAGGCGGGGTTTCCCGCCTGTTTTTAAATCCTTTGTTTTGGTTTAATAATGTTTATCTCTGCTTTAACTGGGGATCAAAAATATCCCTTAAACCGTCCCCCAATAGGTTGAAGCCCAGAACCGTAAACACAATTGCGATACCCGGGTAAAGTGTCATGTGAGGTGCCGAGCGAATTGCTTCCCTTCCCATGGCCAGCATCCTACCCCAGCTTATCAGTGGAGGCTGGGCACCAAGACCAAGGAAACTTAATCCTGCTTCAACAACAATGGCAGTTCCCATTCCCAGGGTTGCTACAACCATAATCGGGGCAAAACAATTCATCAAAATATGCTTGAAAAGAAGCCTTCCATGGGAAAAGCCCAGAGCTTTTCCTGCCTGGACATAGTCTTCTTCTTTAATACTTAAAACCATACTCCGGGTAACCCTGGCCATCTGGGGGATCCGGACAATAGCAATTGCAATCATCGCATTAACCATACCCGGCCCAAGGGTAGCCACAATAGCTATTGCAAGCAAAATTGACGGGATTGAAAGAATTAAATCCATAAAGCGCATAATCAAAGCATCGGTTTTCCCCCCTACATATGCACCAATTGCTCCCAGGAAAACTCCAATTATCAAAGATGACCCGGTAGCAACAGCTCCAACAAGGAGGGAGATCCGGCTGCCCATAATTATCCGGCTTAAAACACAACGCCCCATATCATCTGTCCCCAGGATATACTGGCTATCCTCACCGAACCATTCCGGTGCACCATAGCTAACCCAGATATCCATTTCATACGGGTCATTGGGAACAACAAAGTTGGCAAATATGGCAAAAAAGAGCAACAGGCTTATTATTATCAGCCCTACCAATGCACTCCTGTTCCTCACTAATTGCTTCATCGATTAGCTCCCTCCTTTCTCAATCATATCTAATCCGGGGGTTTAATACTGCATAGCTTAAATCAACCAGGAGATTTACCATGGTAAAAATCAGGGCCATCATTAAAACTCCACCCTGGACTATGGGAAAATCCCTCTGCTGAATGGCGTTAACAATTAAACGGCCTGCTCCAGGCCAGGCAAAAACAGTTTCCGTTATTACCGCTCCACCAAGCATGGCTCCAAACTGGATACCAACAATAGTAACAACAGGAAGTAATGCATTTCTGAGTCCATGCTTGAAAACAACTACCCGCTCCCCAAGTCCCTTGGCCCGGGCAGTTCTTATATAATCCTTACCCATAACCTCCAGAAGGCTGGAACGGGTTAACCGGGTAATTATTGCCATCATCGCCGTTCCAATGGAAATTGCGGGGAGCATAATATAGCGTAAACCTTCCCACAGCTCACTGGCATCAAAGGCTGTAAACAATTGAGTCAGGCCGTAAAAAACTGACCCACCACGGCCGAACATCGGGATCCATCCAACATTTAAGGCAACGTAGGTTAAAAGAACAAGGGCGACCCAGAACCCGGGCATGGAAACCCCCAAAAGAGCAACTACCATGCTGAAAAAATCAACTGGGGTCTCCCTTTTTATTGCCGCAAGGACCCCAAGGGGAACCCCGAGGATTACAGCCAGAAGAACTGAAATAAATGCAAGTTCAATGGTTGCCGGCAACCTGGACATAATCAGGGTACCTACCGGAGCCCCCTGCCGGATGGAAACTCCCAGATCTCCCTGCAGGGCATTCCCCGCCCAGCGCAAATATTGCTCATGGACAGGTCGATCAAACCCGTAAATTCTCTGCAGGCGAGCATAATCTTCAGGAGTTGCATCCTCACCCAGCATCATCAATATGGGATCACCGGGAGCCAGATGGACAATCATAAAAACTACAATCGATATTCCAATTATTACCGGAATAAGCTGTAGAAGGCGGCGGATAATATATTTAAACATTTTCCATCAGCCCCTCCTTTTCAAAAAATTAGCCAGGTGGGAAGCCCCACCTGGCTATGGCTTTCTCCATCTTAGTTCTTATTGATTAAGTGGACATCCTGCCAGGAATTTGCACCGTAAGGATGAACGGTAATTCCTTCAATGTTAGGATGATAGAGAAGAACCTCTTCAGAGAAGTTAATGAATCCGTAAGGGGCGTTCTCAACAACAATTTGCTGAGCTTCCTTGTAGGTCTCAAGGGATTCTTCACTTTCGGGATCAAGGGTCCTTCCGTACTCTAACAGCTCATCCAAGCGCTCGTTGGAGAAGAAGGTATAGTTATTGGGTCCGTCAGTGTGGAACTGGCGGTACATTGCACGATCGGGGTCAAGCTGGCCAACCCAACCAAGGATAAAGATATCATAGTCATCAGTATCCTGGATCCGGCTCAGGTAAGCACCCCATTCTTCAATGGTTACTTCTACATCAATTCCAACACGAGCAGCTTCAAACTGGAGAATTTCCGCAATTCTAATCCGCTCGGGGTTTTCGTTGGTGTAAAGCCTTAGGGTAATATCTTCACCAAATACTCCAGCATCCTGGAGAGCATCACGAGCCCGGTCGATATCATAACCAAGGTCATAAACTTCGTCGGTAAACCAGGGAAGATCGGGAGGTACCGGCCCTACTCCGGGTTCACCAATTCCGTTGAGTACCCTTTCAACAATTCCTTCACGGTTAATTACCCTGCTGATTGCCTGGCGAACTTCCTTATCAGCAAGGGGTCCCGATTGGGTGTTGAAGCCAAGGTAATTGTACCCGGTTCCGGGTGTTCTCTCAACAACAATGTTCGGGTCATCTTCCAGGCGGGGCAGTTCTTGAGGTACTACTCCACCCTGATACATATCAATTTCCCCTGCTTCAAAAGCAAGAAGTCGGGTTGAACCTTCGGGGATAGCCCTGAACTGAACGTAGGGATGATTTGGTTCTCCACCCCAGTAATCATTAAAGGCTTCCAGGTTCATTACATCGTCCCGGGTCCAATTAACAAAAGCATAGGGACCGGTTCCCACAGGATTTTCACGGAAATCTTCTCTGTCTCCATGATGGGCGGGAACTACAGGCATTCTTGCCATATTGTTGAGCAAGAATGAGTTGGGATTATCCAGGTGGAAGTGAATCAGGTAATCATTTTCCACTTCAATTTCTCCAATGTCAGCATAAAGGGCACGGTTAGGAGCGGCATTGTCTTCCTCGAGAACCCACTCAAAGGTGTATTTTACGTCTTCGGCGGTGAATGGTTCACCATCGTGGAAAGTAACACCTTCCCGCAGCCAGAAAGTCAGGGTCATCCCGTCATCGGAAAATTCCCAGTCAGTGGCAAGTCTTTCAACCAGCTGCATGTCAACATCAAATGTGACAAGGGGTTCAAGAATGACGTTGATCCGCTCAAACGAGGGGACATCAGTTTCCAAACGAGGATCGAGTCCCACCGCTTCTGCTCCTGAACCGATTACAATGGTATCATCTGGAGCAGCTCCGGCCATGGCTCCTAAACCTAAAACCAAAACCATAGCTAAAAACAATGTTCCGATTTTCTTGTGCATGAATCACCCTCCTTGATAATTTCACTTTCGTCCACCTAATACCCTACTAGCATTCGGTTTTTTGAGCAACCCTGTCTAATACAGTTATAGAGCCGTCAGTTTTATCAAAAACAGGCTACCCCCCATCACGTTTTTAATGCTTATTTATTGGGCATTATTTTCTTTAATTCTCCTTCTTGCTCCTTTTTCTCCCCTTTTCTCTTCCATTTGAGGAGTAAATAATTCCTATTTTCAGTTATACAGCTTTACTAAAGACTGTTTCAGGCATAAATTTCCAAAATATATTGGAAATGCTTTAACATTCTTGGAAATTCGAAAATGGAAAAGGACCATTCTCGACTTCTCGATCCTGGTCCCTGGGTTTTTTCATTTTAATTTCCTAGATAACTTTAAATAAAAACTGATTACCTTTCCTTAAGCTGGGGATCAAAGATATCCCGCAAGCCATCACCAAGCAGGTTAAACCCTAACACCGTAAACACAATTGCGAGACCCGGATAAAGGGTCATGTGAGGTGCGGAACGAATTGCCTCCCGGCCCATGGCCAGCATCCTTCCCCAGCTAATTATCGGGGGCTGAGCACCAAGGCCAAGGAAACTTAACCCCGCTTCAACGACAATTGCAGTCCCCATTCCCAGGGTTGCAACAACCATAATCGGGGCAAAACAGTTCATTAAAATATGCTTAAAAAGAATACGGCCGTGGGAAAAACCAAGGGCTTTTCCAGCCTGGACGTAGTCTTCTTCTTTGACACCAAGGACCATACTCCTGGTTACCCTGGCCATCTGGGGTATTCGGACAATGGCGATGGCAATCATGGCATTTACCATTCCCGGTCCCAGGGTAGCAACAATTGCTATTGCCAGGAGAATTGAAGGGATGGAAAGGATAAGGTCCATTAACCGCATGATCAAAGCATCGACTTTCCCGCCAACATAAGCACCAATCGCTCCCAGAAAAACACCCAAAATCAGGGAAGATCCAGTAGCAACAGCACCCACCAGGAGGGAGATTCTGCTGCCCATAATAATCCTGCTCAGGACACATCTTCCCATGTCATCCGTCCCGAGAATATACTGGCTTCCTTCACGAAACCATTCCGGGGCCCCATAACTAACCCATATATCCATATCATAGGGGTCATTTGGGACGAGGAAATTAGCAAAAATTGAAAAGAAAAGTAAGATTCCAATTAAAATCAAACCAACCAGAGCGCTTCTGTTTTTCACAAGTTTCTTCATTTACTGGCTCCCTCCTTTCTCAGTCATATCTTATCCTGGGATTTAATACCGCATAGCTCAAATCAACAGTAAGGTTGACCAGGGTAAAAATCAGGGCCATCATCAAAACCCCACCCTGGACAATGGGAAAGTCCCTCTGCTGGATGGCATTTACAATTAAGCGCCCTGCTCCCGGCCAGGCAAAAACTGTTTCGGTAATAACAGCTCCCCCAAGCATGGCCCCGAATTGAATACCAACTACGGTTACGACTGGTAACAAAGCATTGCGAAGGCCGTGCTTGAAAACAACAACCCTTTCAGTTAAACCCTTTGCCCGGGCGGTTCTGATATAATCCCTGCCCAGTATTTCAAGCAAGCTGGAACGGGTAAGGCGGGTAATAATTGCCATCATGGCAGTCCCAATTGAAATAGCGGGTAACATAACATAGCGCAAACCATCGTAAAGTTCACTGCCGTCAAAAGTTGTTATCAACTGCCAGAAACCGTTGAATATTGAACCCCCCCGGCCAAACATTGGGATCCAACCTACATTTAATGCCACATAGGTTAAAAGCATTAGGGCCACCCAGAAACCGGGCATCGAAACCCCCAATAA
>SL_5KL_010_SEDDRAFT_10001606_pt1 | contig 13412 bp, 7 predicted proteins | sample SodLakKL_010_SED_FD_9118 | JGI IMG/M metagenome (IMG submission 9118)
GTCGAGATGACCTCTCGGCGACTTGGTTCAAACTAGCGGTAGGTGTCCGCTTTAACAAAAGTAAGCACGAACCATCTACCGACGTAAAATGAGATAACTCTGAATTGGTTCGCCCAATAGGAGTAACGGTAGCGTGGGACTGCCTTCGCCCGTCGGTCGTAAACCTTAGATGACCAAAGGGGCAGGATGTTTTCATTCTGTCGGTAGGGAAGCCCCACGGCTCTGCTGTGTGGGAGAATGTCACATGTGCAGGACTTATTGAAAAGTTGAAATGGAAAAAGGGAACATATTGTTGATAACAGCAGATTCCCTGCAATGGGGCTCGATCTCTGATATGCCACATCTGGAAAATTTTGCCGATAAACAGACCAAGAGTTTGAATTATGGGATATATCTTATTACAATCTAGACATCCTAAAGGAGTTCAAGAAGAAGCTGGATATACGATAGTAAATTTAGAGTCGATCTTTTTTGATAGTGTTCATGGTGTACCAAAAGAATAATTTAATCTCAAACTATATCTATCCGATGATGAAAGTCCTTCACGTCTGTTCCGAAGACGCTACTCCCATGCAGAATATCATCAAACTATATAAGAAAAAGTTCAAGAAGAAGAACGTCCAGATCGATATGAGTTTTGGTGATAAGTCCGTAAAGGGATACGATGTAGTGCATGGACACTATGCTTTGACAAAGCCTATCATAGATGCGAACAGAAAAGCTAGAAAAAATTCCATACCGTTCATACTGCATTCCCACGGAAGCGATGTTCGAAGGATCATGGGTAAAGGTGCTGTAAAACTTCCCTTCCATCACCGCTGGATATCAAAACATATCAGGAAAAAATCTGATATGGTATTGTTAAGCACTCCTGACTTGGAAGAGTGGGCAGAGGGGATCTACGTTCCGAATCCAGTCGACCTAGAGATGTTCAAACCTTTAGATGTAGAAAAGACCGGTAAGATACTCCTTCTAGGTAGGTTCACCGAAGGGGGAGGGATCAAGAAAGTTCTAGATCCTGAGAAACGGTACGACTGCATAAACTGGGGGAACGATATCAGGTTTCCAGATAATGTTGATACTTTACCTTTTTTAGAGCATGATGAACTCCCGGAACTGTTGAATCGATACGAGATGATGATAGGGCCTATGGTAGATCCGGTTTCCTTAGCTAGATTAGAAGCCATGGCCTGCGGACTGAAAACTTATACGGACTTTCCGAAGAAATATACTAGTTATTACGGTTTCGAAAACCCGGATGAAGTCAAAGATCCGAGAAAATTCGTTGAAAAATATCACGATTCAGATAAGATCACTGGATACTTACTCGACATCTACGAAAGTTTGGTTTGAGCTCTACTGTTCACAGATTATATCGACTATCTTTTTACCGGCATCCCCTTTCCCATAGGGACCTTCTTTTGGATCCCAGTTCTCTTTGTTGAACTCCTTGATCCTATGTAATATCTCTTCATCATCGGTTCCGACGATCTCTGCGAAGTCCGCTTCAACAGCTTCCGGTCTCTCCGTGGATTTCCGGAGTACGAAAACCTTCTTCTTGATATTCGGAGCGGTAGCTTCCTCCTGGATACCGCCGGAATCCGTCAAGATATATTCACAATCTCTCATAAGAACTAAGAACTCAAGGTAGCCCTGGGGTTCAACTAATTTCATACCTTCGATGTTTTTTAAGCGGTCGTAGAGATCAAATTCCTTGAACATCTTCTCGGCCCGGGGATGTATCGGGTAGATCTGTGGAGTATCTAGGTTTTCGAACACGTTCAACAGACCCTTTAGAATCTCTTTATCATCGACATTCTCAGCCCTGTGAGCAGTGACTAACACATACTCATCTGGAAGTTCGAAATCGAACTCCGCTTTCCTTTCAGCGATCTCCATGTTCTGTAAACAGGCGTCGATGACGGTGTTGCCCGTTACATGGATGTCACCCCATACACTCTCACTTCTAAGTATCTCTGCACTGTTTTCAGTGGGAGCGAATAGTAGATTTGAAGCGTGGTCGGTCAACCTGCGGTTGTACTCTTCGGGCATACGGTAATCATAACTTCTAAGTCCCGCTTCGACGTGCCCTACGTTAAGACCCATCTTGATACCGGCTAGTGCCCCCGCTAGTACGGTATTCGTATCCCCCTGAACCAACACGGTCTGGGTATCAAGTTCTTCGAAGGCTTTTTCCAAACCAATCAGGGCATTACCGGTCTGTTCCCCCTGACTACCTGAACCCACACCCAAGTACCGATCCGGTTCTGGTAGTTCCAGTTCTTCGAAGAATATCTCGGAGACTTCATGATCGTAATGCTGCCCGGTATGTATTATATCGTAATCTTTACCTCGTTCCTCCAGTTCTCTGATTATCGGACTCATCTTGATTATCTCAGGTCTCGTCCCTACAACCACGGCGATCTTCATGATCTAAACGAATGTTTACTGGTAAAAAAGATTATTGATTTATCACACAATTATTAAGTAATATATCTCGTTAATTCATCTGATCTATATAGGATGTGTTGATGATGAAAGAGGCAGTAATAGTCGAGGGTGTTAGAACACCACAGGGAAAATTTGGTGGATCGCTTAAGTATAAAAGTGCAGCAGAGTTGGGAAGTATTGTCATTAAGGGGTTGTTTGAAAAGCTGAAATCTAGACCTGCTGTTTCCGATACCAAAAAAGCTTACTCGCCTAAGAAATTCAAAGATATCGGCCTTTCAGAAGTGGAAGGAAAATACTCGGATTGGGATGAAGGATTAGAGACCATCCATCTAGATGAGGTTATCTTAGGGAATGTACTCCAAGGAGGCCAGGGGCAGAATCCTGCTAGACAATCCGCTATAATCTCGGGTTTACCCGTAGATGTACCGGCTTTCACCGTCAACAAGGTCTGTGCTTCAGGTATGAAATCCATAGAACTGGCAGCACAGAAGATCTGGACCGGAGAAGCCGATTCCGTTATAGCCGGTGGCATGGAAAATATGAGCAGTGCTCCTTACGTCCTTCCAAAAGCTAGATGGGGGTATCGTATGAGTATCGATGGTCAAGGTGAGATGACAGATATGATGGTCAAAGACGGTCTTTACGAAATATTCTACGACTGTCACATGGGAGTTACCGCAGAAAATTTAGCCCAAGCCTACGATATATCAAGGGAAGAGCAGGATCGGCTGAGTGTTGAAAGTCAGAACAGGGCTAAAAAAGCTCTTAAAAACGACATATTCCAGGACGAGATAATTCCGGTACCACTTAGAGATGGTGAGATTAAGAAGGATGAGAATCCACGTGATACAAATCTAGAAGCATTATCAAAACTCCCACCGGTGTTCAAAAAGGATGGAACTGTAACCGCTGGAAATGCGTCATCGATCTCAGATGGTGCCGCCGCTATTTTGATCACATCTAGAGAATATGCTGAGGAGAACGGACTGGATATAATAGCATCGATATTGAAATCCACATCCGGTGGACTCGATCCGAAGTATATGGGCCTAGGACCGGTTGTATCCACGAACAAACTATTCGATGAAGTCGAGTACAGTGAGGACGATGTTAACGTTATCGAAGAGAACGAGGCCTTTGCAGCACAGATATTAGCTACCATGGAAGAGATGGACACACCGAAATACGGTGTAGGTATGAACGAACCCGGTAGTGAACGGATCAATCCACACGGTTCAGGTATATCACTTGGACATCCTATCGGATGTACCGGAGCTCGGATAATGGTGACCTTGATCCACGAGATGGTTAGGAGTAAAGAAGACCTAGGATTTGCCAGCCTGTGTATCGGCGGGGGTATGGGGATGTCCATGCTTGTAGAAAGAGGTTAAAAACCTTAATGATAAATAGTTTGAAAAAAATAATATGATTGGAGTGAGATAAGATGGAGATAAAAAAGATCGGAGTGTTAGGCGCTGGTACCATGGGTCATGGGATAGCCCAGGTACTAGCTCAGAACGGTTATGATGTAATTATAAGGGATATCGAAGAGGATTTACTTGAAAAGGGTATCAGTTCTATAGAACGTTCACTGAATAAAGCCATAGAAAAAGATAAGATCACAGAATCCGAAAAGAACCGAACCTTAGATCGGATCGAAACCACCGTCGATTTAGAGGATTTACAAGATTGTGAGCTCATAATAGAAGCGATAGTAGAGAACGCAGATATCAAGAAAGAAGTGTTTCAAAATCTGGATAATATCTGCCCTGAAGAAACTATATTCGCATCGAATACTTCTACGATCCCGATAACTGAGATGGCCTCTTCCACGGATAGGCCGGAAAAGTTCATCGGAATGCATTTCTTCAATCCGGTCACTATGATGAAATTGTTAGAAGTTATAAGAGGTCTAAAAACCGATGACGAAACAACCGAGATCATCACTGCTCTTGCAGAAGAGATCGGTAAAACACCCGTTCAAGTAGAGGATTCGCCAGGATTCGTCGCAAATCGATTATTGATACCGATGATAAACGAAGCTATTTTCACACTCCATGAAGGAACTGCATCAAAAGAAGATATCGATAAGGTCATGAAGCTAGGTGCCAATCATCCTATGGGACCACTCCAGTTGGCGGATCTCATAGGTTTGGATACAGTTCTACATATCATGGAAGTTTTATACGAAGAATTCGCAGATCCGAAATATAGACCATGCCCACTACTAAAAAAGATGGTAAGAGCAGGTAATTTAGGTAGAAAAACCGGGAAAGGATTTTACGATTATCGATAGAGGATGATACTATGATAGAACTTGAAAAAGAAGATGAGATACCTATCGTAAAACTGGACAACCCTCCCTTGAACGCCATCTGTACCGAACTTTTAGACAGCTTAGAAAAAACCTTGGACCTTTTAGAAGATGATGAGGGTATTAAAGTAGTCATCATCGAAGGTGTAGGAAAAGCGTTCGTAGCCGGTGCTGATATTTCTGAAATGAAAGACATGTCCCCGGAAGAGGCTGAAGAATTCTCAAAAAAAGGACAGGAACTCTTCAATAAGATAGAGAATTTCCCAGTACCTGTCATAGCGGCTGTTGATGGGTACGCTTTAGGTGGGGGGATGGAATTAGCCATGGCCTGTGACATGATCGTAGCCTCGGACCGATCTGTTTTTGGTCAGCCTGAAGTGGGATTAGGTATCATTCCAGGTTACGGTGGGACACAAAGATTACCTCGTATAGTAGGTCACAAAAAAGCTAAAGAGTTGATATTCACCGGTAAGAAGATCGATGCAGAAGAAGCGTATGAGATCGGGTTGATCAATAAATTGGTAGATACTGAAAATTTTACAGATGAAGTTATGGAACTCTCTAAAACTATCTCAAAGAATGGTCCTTTAGCTGTAAAATATGCTAAAGAAGCTATTAACGAAGTATCTCATCTTGACAAGGGCTTTGACAAAGAGGTCGAGATGTTCAAAAGGTGTTTTGAAACTCAGGACCAAAAGATCGGTATGGATGCCTTCTTAAATAAAAAAGAACCAGAATTTAAAGGAAAATAAAAAAAGGGTTTTTTACCAGGGTCTTCTTCTCTTCTTTCTTTTATGCTGGTAGTAGAAGAAACCTGCGATTATTCCCACGATTAGCAGTATGATTAAAGCTGAATATATCGTGTGCATCGTATCATCGGGGATGTAAACGTTCTTCTCAAGAATCAACTCGTCTTTGTTGAAATCATTCTCTTCTACGAAACCATAGTCAACCCAGACCTCCAACTCGTGCTCGCCAGAACCGAGATTTTCTTTGGACCAATTGAATTGTATTTTCCGTTCACTATTAGCCTCCAATCGACTAATACGCATCGTTCTTTTTAGTTCACCACTTACGAACAGGCCTACTTTTAGATCCTCGATATCCGTATCGGTGGGATTGTTCACGACTACAGAAGTTTGGGTCACCTCTAGTACATTCACTTCCAATATCTGTACATCTTGTCTAGTTTCATCATCTCCGAAACATGTTCCTTCGAACTCTATCGAAACCGTTCCAGGCTCTACAGCTGTCATCTCGACTGTGAATGTGTTACTGGTATTGGATTCTTGTGTCCTCGGTGCAACTGACGCTTCTCCTTCGATCACATCTGCGTTCAATGTCCAGTTCTCAGCATCTTCACCGAAATCACCGCCTATGGTGACTTCATAGATATTGTCCTCGTCGACAAAGACCTCATCTTCTCCAGTTATCTGTATATCGACACCTCTGCTGGAATATTCCTGAGAGGTCGTCACCCCTGAGAAAACCATAGAAAAAAGGAGCAAAGATGTCAAAAGGATCATCGGTAAGAATCTTTTTAGATCCATCTAGATCCACCTCTCTTTTTTCATGACATATAGGGCTATAGAACCGATCAGTACCACGATAAATGCCCACTGCCACGTTTCTAGTGAAAATTCAATCCTGTCGAAGGATATGTCTATCCCTACTAATTCTGCTCTATCAGGTTCACTTGCAAGTGTCGGTATTTCAGCTCTTATCGAGGTAGAATCAGATGCTGAACGATCGTTTACACTAGTAGCTGAGATAGTAACTTCAACGTCTCTTCTGGGATCACGTCTAGTTGGTTTTAAGGTAAGTGTTATTTCTCCGTCTTGTTGTTCCCCAATAGTAATCTCTTCATCGGATAAGGTCGCATTCCACCCTCTATTAAAGAGCTCATCTCTGTTCAATATATTCAATTTGAATTGGTCTTCTAGGTTCCCGGTGTTTCTAATATCTATAGTGTACTGTAATGTACCTCCTCTGAAGGTTTTCTTTTCAACTTCCGGTATCACATCGACTCCGTAAACTGGATCTATCTGGAATGGGATCTCCTTTTCCTCCATCTCTTCTGAATTTAGAGAGGATACCTCAAAACTTATCGGTGGATGTTGTGCGCTAGCTTCCTCATCTACGTGTACAACGAGTTCGACCGTCTTTGTTCCTCCAGCGCCGACTTCGAAGGTTTGCGGGGAGAACTCTATATCCCATACTGCTTTCTCAGCCGACATCTCGAATTCGTCTCGAACATTCCCGGTATTTGTGATTTCTACATCTAATCTGACTTTTTCACCTTGTGATGCTCTTATAGTTGTAACATCTCCAATCTTGATACCGTATTCTTTTACCAATCTGAGGTTGAGATCCACTGTTCTGCTAGATGTGATCTCTATCTCTCTAGTATGACGATATGTATTCTCACCTATTGTCTTTTCAGAAGTGATCTCGTAATGATCTCTAGGTAGGACTATCTCATAATAACCTAAAGAATCCGTTGATATGCTCTTTTCGGCCCTATCTTCCGGTCTTTGGAATCTGATTTCGCTTTCCACACCGGTACCTGCCCGTTTTACTCTTCCTTCCACCAGAGAAGCACGTCTAAGCTCTATGTCTAATTCTTCGTCCTCTTCTCCCATAGCGAAGGTTTCAAAGAACGAATAAAGTCTAGCTCCTCTGTAAGAAACATATATAGTATAGAGTCCTTGGAACAATTCGAGATCAAATTCACCGTTTTCGCTTGATGTGGTGGACGTTGAAACCGCTTCAGGACTATTGGCGATGAATTCGATGTCAACATTTTCTACACCAACGCCATCCACTGATACTCTTCCTGACAGTGTTGCATTGTACAGTTCCCTGTTAAGATGTATCCTAGTAGAGAGTTCTTCAGCATATCTTACTTCATTGTAGAAGTACCTAACTTTACTCAGGACACCTTCTTCGGGTTCTTCTTCGATGAAGTCTATATTGAGTTCATATTCTCCTTGACCCAATGTGAAAGAAACTTGTCCTTCTTCATTGGTTTCGTTGGTATAAACAAAACCACTTTCTTTGTTCTCCAATTCGATGGTAACACCGGATTTCTCCATACCTTCGTAATCTATTATTGCGGAGTATTCGTAAACATCTTCCAATAAAATCTCTATGTCTCTTGGCTGCTCTAGATCAAAACTAGTGTGTCCTATTAATCCTTCTTCGAGATTCGCGGCTTTCAGGCCATAACTACCTGGTAATAGATATACTTGGAAATCACCATCTGTTGTGATGGTTTTGGATTCAGGACCGATAAAGGTCACATCTCCTTCAATGATATTGTTGTCCATATCTTTCAGTACACCTTCTAATAATAATTGTTCTTGGAGGTGGATGTCAAATTCCTCATCTTTGCCTGGCTCTAATTCTATTTCCTCTGAGAAGTGTAATCTCCTGTTTCCCGCGTCAAAGGTTTCATCTACGATTATATCATAAACGCCGGGTTGAAGACTAACAGAATACTCTGAATCCGTGAACACTGTTTCCTTATCTACAGCTCCACGACCGATGGCTTCAAATTTCACAGGTAGATCTTCTGGTACGTAAGTATCGTAATGTATCTCTCCGGATATATTGACATCTTCTGCTGAGAGCGATATTTGTTGTTCGAAATCTGTTTGAGGCATATATTCGATCTCTTTAGTGACAAATCCATCTGCGGAAAATCGGATAGTAGATCTTCTTTCAGGAACTATTATCTCATATTCTCCCTCTGGAGAAGTTCTACTCTTCGAGATGCTCATACCGTCTATCAAAGTCTCTATTTCACTTCTTACACCCATAAATTCAGGTCCGATAGCTTCTTCTTTGAATTCTCTTGAAACTGTTCCTGATAAAACATTTCCAGTCTCAGGAGTCATGTCCAAATTTGTATCCCGATCCACTGTAATACGATCCATGGAAACAAGAGTTCTATACGTTTCGTTCTTCCAACCATAGACATCATAAGTACCGGGGATCAGGTGTGTGCTGAATCTTCCTTCAGAGTTTGTTATCAAAGATATTTCTTTACCTGATTCGTGTGTGAATAAAACATTGTATGATCCTTCAGGCGAGTCTTCGTATAGTACATCTCCCTTTACTCTAAATGCTTCTTTGAATTCAGCGGTGATCTCTTCTTCAGAAGGTATAGTTATCAGATCCATATATACGAATGCTTGACCACCGGTCAAAGTTTTACCGTATAACCTGTATTCATCATCAGGCAATCTTACGGAAAATTTGCCGTCAGGATCTGTTCTAACTGTGGTTCTGAAGTCAGGGTCACTCGTACTCGTTATAGTGATACGCTGACCGCCCAATGTTCTCCCATCCAATTCCGCAACACCTTCTATGAACTCACCAGGGATGATGTAAATTGTTATGTTCTTTTCTCCTTCCCGTTCCATATTGAACCTGAATCTACCTTCTTTTAAAGTGAATTCTTCAGTCAAAATCCTTAGTTCATAATTTCCAGGAATCAAATTGTCTATTTGATAGGACCCTTCCCTTTCTATGGTCTTCTCATAGAGCTCACCTATTTTTTCATGGTAAGTTTCCAATGCTATCTCTTGAGATGGATCTATAGTTTCATGATATTCAACATTGACGGTGATATCTCCTGTTACTATCTTCAGATCTTCTGTTTTAGAATCACCGGGGTCCAATTTTATCTCATCTATATAGTCGACTCCATCGACATCGGTTTCCAATGAATAAACACCAGGGGCTAAACCGCTGAACTCGAAATAACCCTCAGATGTCTCCATCTCGAATGTTCTTCCAGATCTTTTATGGGTGAGTTCGACTATACCGTCGATGGCTGTATCATTTTGAGGATTATATTCCGATGTTTCATCATTATCGATGAATATATGTCCGTCTATCTCAGCACTATCCACTTCAAAATCTTTTTCGATAAGATAATCCCATCTACCATCACGATTCCTATCTATTTCCCTTCTCGCGGCCATCTCATCTGTTACTTCGAATTCGTGTATACCTAATTGTACTTCTCGAGTCTTTAGGACTGGTCTATCTAGATTTCCTTGACTCACGATCATCGTGTTGTCTCCAGGAGGAGCAATTGCCCGATAATACCCGTCATCATCAGTTGTAGTTACATGGCTGGGAGTCATATGTTCATCCAATATCGTAACGGATGCACCTGGGATAGGTTCTCCATCTTCGGTTTCCACATGCCCCTCCACTATAGCTCCATCATAAAACTCTAGGAAGACTACACCTTGGGTCATATACGCTCTTCCACTCAGATCTACAGTACCTATCTCTTCACGCTGTTTCTCTACAGCTTCCTCATAAGAGATAGCTCTCCAAGCATCGGTGTGATTCTGGAAGTCTTCATATGGGTTGAAATAGGCGGTCCGATATGCCATCTTGAAGTAGGTCATATTCCATCCAGGCATCGGTGGAGCATCCATGTCGTCTATACCGGGGATACCTTCCTCAACGGGTTCTTGTCCTGGCATACCCATACCAGGGTCCATGCCAGGATCTTCCATATCCATATCACCTGGATCCATCTCGATATCACCAGGATCTTCCATATCCATATCACCTGGATCCATCTCGATATCACCATCGGGGTTGTCAGGATTCTCCCCATCCATGGTAAGGCTACCATGTGTCTCTTCATTTTCTGAGTTGTCAGGATTCATTTCTGTGGTATCTGTTTCCTTTTCAACCATAGAAAGACTATTGGTTTCTAGTCCCTCATCGGGATTGTTTGTCCCTTCCATCTCCATGTCACCTGGATCCATCTCCATGTCACCTGGATCCATCTCCATGTCACCGGGGTCCATTTCGAAGTCACCTGGATCCATCTCCATGTCACCTGGATCCATACCGGGGTCCATACCGGGATCCATACCAGGATCGATTCCATCCGGACCTACTTCCTGGATGCCATACCCTGCAAATGTTCTGTAAAGAGTTGTATTGAAGAACATGGGTTTATGTTCGATCCGTTGGTCCACTATCTGAGCTCCTTCCGGTATATCATCTGGATCAGAATATACATTTTGTTCAGCATCTATGAAATTGATATCGTAGAAGTCTATCGGTGTTCTCATACCGTGTGAATCATCTATCCTATGTCCTGAGAGTTTAGCAGGCGCATAAAACACACCCGTTTGTCTTCCAGAAATCGGGAACAACCTCGTATCTACAGCGAGGTATTTTATCCTGTCATCGAGTTCTAAACATATCTCCCTGTAAAGGTCTGCAAGGTCATGAACACACTCGTAGGATAATAGCCCCATAGTGTAAGCATATTTCGTATTTTGAACATCTATATCTTCTGCTCTGGGATGGTATCTATCAGGGTTCGAAAGTACCTCTTCTCTATAATAATCATCTCCAGGATTCTTCATAGCCCTTTCAAGGTCTTCGGTTTTTTCTTCTCCGATATGCCTGATCAGGATTTCCCTGATGTTATCACCGAATTCTCCTCTTTCTCTCAACTCTTTCTCAAGCATCCTCACATTCAAAAGAGCGATGGTTTCGGATTCGTTCTGGGCCATCAAAACGTTGCCTGCAAATCTGAAAGCTGTCTGGAAGTTGTCCGCTACCGAAGGATGTTTTCCTTCGCCTGCTGCCTCGAAACCGTAGTCCCACCAACTCAGGAAACCAGGTCTATCTTCAGGTCTAAGGTCGGTGTTCTGATCACTTAACCAACTCCATGCTGCGGGCCAGTAATCACCAGGATCATCTAGAGAATATCCAAAGGCTCCTAGATACCAGGTATCTCTTTCTTCTACATCATACTCTGGTGGTCTCAAGAACTCAGGTAAACTATGGTATATCTGATCATCAAATTCTCTTTTCCTTTCGAATGGTATTCCAGCATCAAATGCATGTATCGTATTCGGTAGAAATATCAAGAAAAGTACTATCAATATTATAGATATGTGTTTGATCTTGAAAGCCTCATATATGCCTTTAAAAGTACTTCCTTTATAGGTTTTGATCCGCCATGCAACTTGTGGGAAATCTGCTTTATCAACTGCTAATGCAATAACCCATCCTGCTGGAATAGCGAAAGCCGGCGCCGCGTTGAACATGAAACGACCAGCGGATACTGCCATATATAGAGCAAATGCTGTCCAGATAAGAACGAATATGAAGGCTGGATTCCATCTCTTTTTTAGATGCCAGATAGCTAGACCTATCCCTGTTAATGTCAGGAAAAATGTTAGTACACCAGTAGCTAAAACAAGGTTGCTGAATCCCGGAGGCTGTGCTTCAGCTATAGTAGCATAAACAGGTGTTTGTATGAAATAACCTCCTCCGCCGATCAAGGTTTCGATGAAACTCCTAAAGAAGTAGAAACCTGCGACAAGGAATGAGGCTGCAGCACCTGCGAAAACACCGAGCACGAACAACCATGGTAGATCCCTAGTAACGGTGAAATAAATCCCTACTACCATCATACCTAAGAAGAGTAATAATGGAACATCGAAGAACTGACCGATACCTTGTGGTAATCTTGCTCCGACACCTGTACCCACATAATAGGGTGCAGCCAGTAAAAATGTGATCGAAAGGGCCACCGTCACACACATAGTGACACCGAAGGAATCTCTTCGCTTAAATTTGTCAATGAAAAGCTGGATACCATAAAACACCAGAATAATAGCGATCATGTAGGCATAACCCTGCCATGTCAAGGCAACGGCCCCGAAGGAAACACCGGTCATAGCTGCATAAAGCAGCTGTTTCTTGTTTTCACCTACGAAATCTGCGAATCCCTTCTTGATCTCCTTCCTATCAAACCAATCTTTGATCCAATTCACCTTTGGATCGATGCCTTTCAAAGCTCTCATGAAAAAATAGAAGCCAGTGACCCCGAAGAACATGGCGAAAGTATCGTGGTCACCGTTTGTGATAACACCCCTTTGAAGATGAGCTGCACTTAAAGCCAATAGCAATGCTGCAGCTAATCCAGCTTTCTTACCAAATATATCCCTTCCGATCAGGTATGTAGGGAAGATAGTCAAAGCTCCCCAGAAACCAACCGAAAGCATGAAAGTATATTCTGCAGCAACACTTACATCACCTACTAAAGGTGATAGTATATATGCCATCACAGATACTGTCCACCCGAACAAAGGTGGCCTTGGATTGATCCTTCCAAGAGGATAATTTAACATCTGTTCGTTGAGAAGATGACTATTGTTAGATATAATATATTGAATGATCCTTCTATGATAATATGCATCTGAACCACCTGAAATCAGTAGAGGCGATCCATAGCTTGTGGCTAGATCGAAGGCAAAATAACTGCGCACAAATAAAGCTATTATAAATATCCCTATAAGGGAAACTATCGTGCCCGAGTGTTCTCTTAACTTCGATGAGCCAGAACTTTTCGTTTGCTCTTTCTTCCCGAATGGATTGGATAGGCTAAATCTCATCAGATATCACCAGTTAATACTGTGGCCATTCTCATGATAGCACTCCTATATATAAGTTTTTCAAAAACTTTTATTTAAATCCTTCGCTGAGATGGCTCAGTAGAAAACCTTTTCTTGAGATGGAATTTCTTTTATCAATATTTTTAAATATAGAAGTAGATAAGTGCATCCGAGTGCTGGCTGTCTGACGTCCA
>SL_5KL_010_SEDDRAFT_10001607_pt1 | contig 13411 bp, 6 predicted proteins | sample SodLakKL_010_SED_FD_9118 | JGI IMG/M metagenome (IMG submission 9118)
AGACAAAAGACAAATTGGCCAGATCCAGCAAGGCTTCAGGAAAGGTTTTACCGCTTTAAGGAATCTGCTGGGTAATTTTTGACTGAGGATAAAGCCAATTTTTTTACCAAAAGGATGGTTAAAGTGACTCCAGAAGAATTAAGGAGAAAAATTAACTCTTTAAAAATTTGGAAAAAGGGGGGCCAAAGAGCCCCACACAAACCTCTTTTAATTTTGTTATTTCTTGGAAGATTAACAAGAGGGGAACCTCGTCTAGGGCTTTATGAAGAAGTTAGGGAGGACTTAAGAAGCCTTTTAGAGGAATTTGGGCCTCCTCGAAAACGCCATGAACCTAGACACCCCTTTATTCGACTCACTACTGATAGCATTTGGGATTTAAAAGCAGAAAGTAAGATTGAAAGTCCCACAGAATGGGGAGAAAGNACATTAATANACAATAAAGTTCGNGGGGGTTTTAAAGAGGAAGTAGANGNACTTTTTAAAGAAAANCCAGGTTTAATAAAGGAAATTTCGGAGATGCTTNTAGAGAGAAACTTCCCAAGTACCCTTCAACAGGACATTTTAAATCANGTTGGTCTAGATTTAGATGGTTTTGAAGAAGGGGCAATAAAAAAGAAGCCTCGTTCAAGGGACCCTAAATTTAGAGAAAATATCCTGCGTGCTTATGAATATAGTTGTGCTGTTTGCGGTTTTAATGTTAGATTGGGAAACAATTTAGTAGCTGTGGAAGCTTCCCATATTAAATGGTACCAAGCCGGAGGACCTGACTTAATTAATAATGGAATAGCCTTATGTACAATGCACCACAAGCTTTTTGATCGGGGTGTTTTTTCATTTAATGATGAATTAATCTTTAAGGTTGCAGAAAATGCTCATGGCGCAAATGGTTTTGAAGAATGGCTTATGAAGTTTCATGGTGAGAAAATCAGATTTCCTCAAAGGCCTGAGTATGTTCCAAATGATGAATATATTGGCTGGCATATTAGGGAAGTTTTTAAGGGGCCGGCAAGGTATTGAAATAGGTCTTTGTAGTTTTCAAAAAATGTTTTTGGGGCAAATTTGGTATGGTCCCTTAGGGGTATATTAAATTTGGAAATAATTGCTAATAAAGAACAAAGGGAAAGAGCTTTTGGATTTTGTCTAAAGTAATAAAAAAACATAAAGGAGAGGAATCTTCCCCTTTTATGATGAATCGAATTAATTAAAGGAATGAAAAATGGGTATCTTCCCCAAAAATTTTAAACTCAAAGGGCTAATTATTTTATTACAATAAAAAAGGGGTTTTTTAACTCCTTTAGGAGTGAATAGTTTGAGAAAATCCGACCCTGAAATTCTTTCGTCATTATTAGAAGAAATTAAAAATCTTAAAGTACATACCGATAAAAGATATGGAAAAGCAAGAAAAAAACCATTACTTGTGCTATTAATTGTGGCTAAAATTGCAAGGAAAGAAATTATCCAAAACCAGTTTTATTTTAGTAAGTTTGAGAAGGAATTATCAGATTTAATTTATAAATATGGGCTTCGTCCACAACCAAAATCACAAGCTTGTCCCGAACAGCCATTTGCCTTTTTGGCTTCGTCTTCTTTTTGGGAAATAAAGAGCAAAGAGCCATATAAAAGATTGTCTGATATTTCTTTATCAATGTTAAGAGAAAATTCAACTTATGCAAAACTTAAGGAAGAGTATTTTATTTTGCTAAAAGAGTCCTTCGATGCTGTAGAAATTGTAATCGATAAGATGCTAGAACATTGGTGGCCAAAAGAATATCATGAAAGAATAAGAAAAGATTTAGGAATTTTTCCTAAATCCAAAGTTTCAAAAATGGGTTTTGGGGAAAGAGAATTTTCTAGGGAGGTTAAAATGGATCAAATTACGGATTATCTTGTATCACTCTCTGCTTCATCAAGGCATTCTGTTGTTACAGAAAAGGCACAGAGCAAGTTGCAAAAGGATCTTTACATTGAAACAGACTTAGATTACTACCTTGTTGATGAACTTTGTAAAGAAGATAAGGAAAAATGGGATCTGATAATTTTGGCAGGGAATGCGGGGGATGGGAAAAGTGCTTTAATTCAATACTTATACGAGGTAATTAAGGGCGAGGAAGAAAAATACAATTTGAACTGGGATGCAACACACAGTAATAATCCGGATGAAAATCAAATTGATATTTTAGGGGAATTTTTTCATTTTTTTCAGGATCCTAATTTTGAAAGGCGCCCAGAAAAAACAAATATTATTGCCATGAATACGGGGATGATTGTCTCTTTTTTTGAAAAGATAAGAGAAAGTGAAGTTTATTCTTTTGATATTTTAAGAGAGATAATATACAATTTCCTTGATTTAGGGAAAATAAGTTCTAGCCCGGATCATGTTTCTTGGAAAATTCTTCTTGTTAATTTGGACCAAAGGAATATTTTATCTTATTCAGATGAAGAAGAAACTGTTTTTTCAAAAATGGTTGAAAAAATTAACGTAAAAAACCCTGAAAGTTTGTTGTATGACCCTTATAAAGAAACTTGTTTGGAATGCAAAGAAAAGGGTTATTGCCCAATTTCTTTTAACCTTGAGGCTTTAACTAAGAAGAGGGTTAAAAACCAACTAGAGAAGATATTGTTTAAAATATGTGTTTCAGAGGATATCCATATTACTCCAAGAGCTGCATGGGATTTCTTATTCAATGCCATAACGGGTGGAGAAATTCCAAAAGGGAAAGAAGGAGAATGTCCCTATTTAAGTTTTGTGGAAAATTGTTTGAGGGAAAATGATTTTTGGGAATTAGGGGAAAACATTTTTTTCCAAAACCTTTTTAATAAGAATCATGGTCATGACCTGATAAAGCATTTTGTTAACCAGGATCCTTGTTTAGTTGGTGGCAAACCAATTGATGAATATGGGATCCAAATATCATTAAAACCCCAATTGGATAATATTGATGGATTAGATGGATTAGAACCTGATCTTCTTTTGGCGATTAGAGACAATGTAAATACCGAGGAAAGAATGGATGGACGTAAATACTCAGTTTTTGGAATTAGGCGGCAAATGTTTTTCCCCTCAAAACAAGAGATTGCTGAATGCTTTGGTGAATTTGATATAGATTTCAAGTTGTATCATGAGGTTATTAATGAATACTTAGAATTTGGGCTAAAAGAAATAAACGGATCAAAACAAAGTTTTTTTCCTGCATTGGAAGCTTTAATTGAAAACTTGAATACCGCCATTGTTAAAAGTTTTGGGGGTTCTCATGACAAATACTTCGAAATCCAGGATTTCCGGAATACTGGGCAATTTAGGCTTTTAGTTGAATTGAAATTACCAGAGGATATAATGCCAAAAGTTGACCTAAAAATAAAAGATCCAAGATATTATCAAGCCCTGTTTTTTAAACCCCGGGAAATTAGTGTTGAATTTAAAGAAGGAATAGATCATATGGGGACTTTTAATATTAATTTTGGGTTGTTTAAACTACTGTTAATGATCCGAGATGGTTATAACCCATCGAGTGTGGATTTGGGGAGGTTTTATCATTTTAAGTTTTTCTGTAATCAATTGTTTACCCAATTGGCTGAAAAAGAATCTTTGAAGAAAATTAGAGTGTTAAACCGATCAGATAATTATTTGATTTTTCTTTCTAAGCCCTATGGGCTAAAAACAAAATTTGAGGTGATAGGGGAATAATGGAAAAAGAACAAATTGTAAGTTGGGTATTAAAAGAAAATGGTGTTGATAAACAAATTGTTTTTGACGGGAAGGTTTTCAAAAATGATCAGGAGGGTTGGGATTACAAAATCCCAAATTATTCTAGAGAATATCATGAAAGAAAGTTAAGAGATATATTTCCGTTATCACCCATGGCAATTAAAAGGGAGGAGATGTGGGCATCGGTTCTGAATTCATTGTTGGAATCGGACCCAAGTCTTGACGTTCCTAAGCTAATTGAGATAGTTGGAGAAAGTGAGATTATTGATTATAAAAATAATGGAAATTTAAACAACAAGTTCGTTTCAATGATAAAAGATTTATATGCAATAGATGCCAAATCTGCAAGAAAAAACAAAAGCTATATTTTCCCCTTCCACCTTAGTATTGTTGCTAATGTTAAACCTTCAGAACCCCGGGATTTTGATAAATTGTTTTTGAAATTATTATGCGATGATAATGGTGATTACAATAATGAAATAATTGATAAGCTATATGGGTTATTTGAAAAAGAGGAAGCTTTAACACCCATTGATGCTTTAGTGGTTGAGGTTCTAAAAAAAGAGGTTGGGGAGGAAAATCCGGATCTGATCAAGCTAAAAAAAGACGATTATATTAATGAGGGTTATGGTTTTTTCTCCTTACAAAGAAAACTTTTTCAAGAAGATTTAAAAAGGATATTTGATATGAAGGTTTCGAGAGCCGAGAAAATTCATTATTTTACCGTCTTAATGGGTTTTCACTTTTGTATTTACACGATCAAAGTATGTTCATTTTTAATTGAAGAGGGGGAAAAGTTTTTTGAAGCTTTAAAAGGAAAAACTGTTAATTGGGGGGATTTAGACCGATTCGAGGATGGTTTTAAAGGTAAAATTCCTTTTACTTTCAGGGACCTCAAAATTCCTATGGCAAGCAGATCTTGGACTGCTTATAAGAAAATGAGTGAAAAAACTATTTACAATGGTTACATTTTTATGGTCTTATTAAATACTCTTCGGAAAATGGCTGGAGATGAATTTGCAACCTTTGAGGGGATTTATAAGAGAATGCAACAAGAGAAAAATTTTGAGGAATGGGTAAATTCTTTATTGAAAGCTCAAAGAGGAGTATATATTTATGATGTAATGGGTCTTAAGGGGCAATTCCATGAGATGTTTAAGAATTTTACAACCTCTTGTGAACCAGAAAATTATTTAAATTGTATAAAAAGGTTTTATGCGAGTCAAAAACCTGGAAATAGGGCACCAAGGACGGCTGGAATTCAGTTTATTAACCAGTTTGCGGAAGCCGGTTCAAGCTACAGTTTTATTGGGAGGAAACCTGGAATTGGAGGGTTTTATGCTATTGGAGATGACCTTCTTATTTTATTGACCCACTTGTCAATTGATTTTGGGATGAAAAAAAGATTTTCAGATTTCTTAGAAAGAATAAGTTGTTATGGTTTTTGGCCAGACGAAGGTGTAGAAAGTGTATTGATGGATAAGTTGGACCGAGCTGGTTTGCTTCAAAAATATTCTGATTCGGGGGACGCTGTCTATGTTAGATCAATCTTTTAATAAAATAGATCATTTTTCCAAAACTATAAGAGAAATTTTTGTGGAATTAGCAAGGAATTTTAATATTGATTCGGATGGAGAGAAATGGATTATCGAGAAGTACTCCGATGAAGAGTTAAATTTATTATTTGAAAGTTTATATAATGATACTAATGATGAAGTAGAGATAAAAATTGACAATGAAATTTTTAAATTCCGTTATATTAAAATTGGGGAATCAATAATAATTCCTTGTCGGGCAAAAAATGAATTTGGTGGGAACCTTGAGGATATGAACCCAAATTATTGTACAAGGGAATTTTGTGCCAAATTAAGAGATTTTTTCGCTTTTAATAATGGGGAGCAAGCCCAGAATAGAGTTTTACTTATTATTGATAAGTCACCAGTTGAGACACAAAAGGCTTCAAGGAACTTAACAAATTTTGGCCAGCCCCTACATCCAGAGAAAATTATTCAGAAAATAATTTTTAGGGAAGAGAGCCATGAGATCAGGGACCTCTTAAAAACGATCGTTGAGTTATGGAAAAAAGAAATTCCCTTTATTGGGGCTAATGAAATTACAATTTTCTCCTATTTTGTGGGGAAAATAAAAGAAAGTAATGAGCCTAAAAAGAAAATGGGAGAATTACTTGATAGTTTGGGTATTTTTCTAAAGATGCAAGAGGTTTCAAAAGAAGGCCTAAAAGAAAATATTTCAATTAAGAAAAATTTGGAAGAATTAGATGATCCCCAGAAAATTCCTGAAAATGAGATAAAACAAATTTACCGCGAAAAATTTGGAGAACAATTGTTAGAAGCTTATAATGAAGGAAAAGTTGAAGAGAGGTTTTTTTATGAAGATTTTAAGAAAAATGAGCTAAAGCAGCAATCAAAAAAGGGGTTAAAGGTTCTTGATACCGAAATTGTTTCTGGGGGAAGATTGGTTGAAAAAAGCTATGATTCTGACAACGCAACTTTAAAGTGGGTTTTGGCAACTCCAATTAATAATAAAGAAATTATTGTTAAAATGAAGATCAATAGGCCTATAACCTCAGATGAAACCATCAAAATTGAGAATTCTAATGACCAGGTTTTTTTGAAAGAAAATGAAATCAGACATAATCAAGATAATATTGAATTCCCCATTTCTTTTGAAAATGGTCCCAGAATGGAATTCTTTTTTACCAAAGTGGTTTTAAAAAAAGGTAGAAGAAGAAAGCCAATTTATGAGATGGATTTGGCTATAATAAAAATTCCGAATGAGATGGATGTTTATTTTGAAAAAAGAATAGCTCTTGATACAAAAAAGCAAGCTTTTTCGGTTTCAAATGAAAACATTGCATACTTAATTTCAGAAACAAATGAAAGCACAATGGAAAAAGTTTTTTATTGGGATGGTTCCTCGAATATTATTAAGATTGATGGACCAAGTAAAGCTATTGTAAATGGTATTCAGGGCGAAAGTGAGGTCATTAATTTTAAGGTTACAATTAAGGATGAGGAAATTACTATACCTGTCTGCTTTGAACAAGCGGATGAACAAACGGAAGTTTTTGAAGCAAATAGTGTCTTTGAGATTTTTATTGAAGAAAGGCGAAAAGCCATTAGATCCGGTCAAGAAGACTGGGTAGAACCTCAATATTATTGGGAAGATTGGACTTTAAACGTTGGAAATAGGAAATACGAATTTGCAGATTTTTCTTCATTATTAAGCATTGAGAATAAGATTTTGAAAAACCCGGATGTTTTAATTTGGAAATATACAGGAGACGAAAATTTAACAAAAAATCCTTTGTTGGATGATCTTCAGAATTGGGAAGAAATGGAGTTAAAAGAATATCTTGAGAAAAGAAAAGAATTTTTTGAAATCCTTATAAAAAAAGAGTTTGATTCTGTCCTAAAATACTTCCTTTCCAAAGATTCTGAGGTTTTAGAACTGGCAAAGGAATATATCAATAGTTATAAAAATTTGTGCAAAAAGATTTCAAAATATGGGGAACATACAACAGAAAATTATTGGTATGCAATTTATACTGACTTGGTAGAAGTTCCTGATAAGAAGCAGATTTGGATTTCTCCCACCCATCCTTTGAGTGTTTCTTTTTTAATTAAGTTTGGAGAGATGGTATCAAACTGGCTAAGCTATCCTGCTGAAAAATTCACTTTTGGGAAAAATGATTTAAAACGGATAAATGTTTCAGACTATATTCCTTTGCTTAAGTTTAAAGGCGAATGGTATAGAGCCCTGGAAGGGGAGTTTGTTGCTTGGAATAAACTGCAGCTTTCTGAGACCGGAAAGCCCAAAGAGGGAATCGAGTCATATGTTTATAAAATTATTTCCGATAAACTAAATCACTTTATTGAAGTTCACGAGGTTTTGTTTGAACCCAATAGAGAAAAAACCCAAATAAAAATAAATTTTGTTAACCCTGGGAATGGGAGAATAATTATTAAGGGGTTAAACGAATTTTTTAGGTCAAGAAAGAATGAAACGACCCCAAACATTCACCTTAACCTAATAGGGGATGGCAATTTTGCATCTGATATTGATCTTGCCTTTGCAAGCGACCAAGTTCCCATCGAGCTTGAACGTTTCATAGAGTTGGAGGAGTTGCAATTTTTAAAAGAAAAGGTAAGTTACTCAAAGAAGCAAAATGTAGACCAAATCCCCTATGGACATATATCATTTGTAATAAACGAATTTTATTCCCAGATACAGGGTGAAGAATGGATAAATAATTATCCTACCTCAATTTATGCGAAAGGGTTAGTCCCAAAAGTAACAAGTAAGTTGTTCGGAAGTAACGAGGATAACCAGAACAAAACATATGTATCTACTTTATGGATTAATGAAACTGCTTTTAATGGCGAAACCTCAGACTTAGCTTTTATGGCAAAAACACTTCAAGAGCAGTATAACCATATAAACGAAATTTTGGAAGAAAATAAAGTAAAAACAAAGAGGCTTTACATTAGTAGGGCAAGATTAAAAAGTGAAATTTATAATGCTTCCCGGTGGGTGGTTCATCTTGATCGGGAACTTGGAGCTGAAGTTTTTTCAGCTGAATTAGCGGAAGAGTATGAAAGGCCAGTAATAATAGATTATAGTAATCAATATAATCCACAAAAGGACGGCTATGATGTAATAACTACTACTTCTCAATTGGAAGCATATTTACGGAAAATTGAGGATCTACTAAATTTAAGCAATCCAAACCAAGCTAAAAAAGCCACCAAAATCTTAAATTTCCTTTCCGGTCGATGGGCTCTTAATTTAACCAAGGCTAATGATAATACTGTTTCAGAAAAGATAGCAAATGTAATTGCTTTTCAATATTTAAAATTAATTGAAAAAGTATTTGAGAAAAAGACTAATGAAATTGTCCTTGTTGTAAGTTTGGATGATTTCTTAAGAATAGATAAAGGCCTGGGGCTTTCTAACAAATCGGGTTTAATTCACGAGCTAAAAGAAAGAGGATCTTTTTCGGATGATTTGTTAAAAATAACCATTCATCCTCCGAAGGATAAAAAAGAACTAAAAGTTGATCTAAGAATTATTGAAGTTAAATACGGTTCTTCAGATAAAAACAAAGGAAAAAACCAGGTTAAAAAGTCGTACCATTTATTTAAAAAATATTTTGGGAAAACAGAATTAACCGATAAGCTTTTTAGGGCAATGGATTTTTCAAACTTAGTCATGGACGGAATTAACAAATCGTTATTATTTGGTTTTATAACAAAAGATCAATTGGAAAGAATTAATTTTGATAGAGAAATATATCCACTTTTGACTGAAGGTGAGTTTCAGTTACACTTGGATTCCGTTTATTTAGGGGAAAGATTTTTTGGTGAAGTGATAAGTGTTGATACTCAGGGAAACAATTTCTTTTGTGAACCCGGAGATGTAAGGGTGATTTCAATCCCTCAAAAATTCTTTATTCCTCTTCTTGAAGAGGATGAAGGGAAATTAGCTGACTTGATTAGCGAATTTTCAATGATTGAAGAAAACACCGAACATGGGCTTTTCCCTGAACTTGAAGATGATGAAGATGAAAATGAGGAAAATGAAGAAACTGAAGAAACTGAGCAGGATGATGTGGAAGATGATAGCTTTGGTGAGGGAATAGTCAATACAGATGATTTTGATGAAGAAGACCAGTGTGTTGAAATTGGAGATAAAGATGGAATTGAAGAAAAACCAGACCAGGTAAAAATCAAAATTGGTCAACAGGTTGGGTCAAATAAAGAAATATATTGGGACCATAGTCGAAATATAGAAAACCCCCTATCTAACCATAATATTATAATTACTGGTGACCCAGGCAAAGGGAAAACTCAAACTGTTAAAAGCATTATTCACCAATTAAGAAAACATGGATTACCGGTTTTGGTGTTTGATTTTAAGGATGATTATGTTTCAACTGAATTTCTTAAAGAGGAAAAAATCAAAAAGTTTGATGCAATGGAGAGTGGACTTCCCTTCAACCCATTAGAACCTCCAGTTGATCCCGTTGAAAAGAATTTTATCGCTATGAATCATGCCATTCAAATTCAAGGGATTATCACTAGGATTTATGGGTTAGGAACCCAACAATCAACACAACTAAGGAACGCTATAATTGAAGCTTATCAAAACAAAGGAATAGATGTTCAAATACCAACTACTCCAGAAAAGGGCATTTCATACCCCTCATTTTCCGATGTATACGAGATCTTGAAGAAAGAAGAAAGAAAACATGCCACATTGTTGGGGCGGATAGATTTGTTATTTCACCTAAGACTTTTCCGGCCTGAATCAAAAACCACTATTAATTTTGATCAGTTAATGAATGGGAGCTATAACATTAGGTTAACCCGTTTACCAGTGGATGAAATAAAAGCTACAGTTTCTGAATTGCTTATTGTTGCTGCTCATAACTATATTCTAACCAGGAACCAACCACTACGCTTAACTAGAGCCATGATTCTAGATGAAGCCCATAGAATTAGCAAGTCAAAGCCCTTACTTGGCTTGATGAGAGAGGGTAGATCATTTGGAATGGGAATGATTATAGCAACCCAATTCCCTTCCGATATTATTCAAGATATATACGGTTGCACTGATACTAAACTGTTTTTAGGGAATGATAATTTTGGCCATGCAGAAACTGCGTCCTCTCAGATTGCTGGAGGAGGTAACCGGCAAGAAATAAGAAATTTAGCCGAACAAATAAGAAATTTAAGTCAATTCAGAGGGTTAATGAGAAATAGTCATTATCAGAAAGTTTTCGTTGAAATAATCCCCTATTTTGAAATTAATAAGGGGGAATAGAAATAAAGGACCCTTTTCAACCCCCCTTTTCCAGGTCGAAATTAGTTTTTAAAAACAATAAATTCCCCATTGTTTTGTCCTTATTTAAGAAGGAATTAAGATAGAAAAAAGCCGGCCTGTGTTTTTTGTTCAGAACAACCTAATTGAAGAGAGAAACAATTTTAGATATATAATTGTTCTTTGCTTTTTTCTTTAATCTAGTGATTGGAGAAGTTTTTTGCGTTTTTCACCAGCAAAATGACGAAAAAGAGTTAAGGAAATAAAGTAAACCAAATGTGTAAAAAGGGGGTTTAAATGGAAATAATTAATTATTTTGAACTAAAAAGAACAGAAATAAAAGATACCAAAATTCATTTTGCTACTGGTGAGAAAAATAATCGCGAGGCCTTTGATGAGTTTATCAAGGGAACATTTAAAGAGTGGCAAGAAAAACAAACAAAAAAAAATTTCCCAAGAAAGTTTGTCCTTGCTCTGATCTACCTAAGCCCTGGAGAATGGCTGTTTGGGGGGATTTATCGAGTTATCTCCTTTGAAGAAACAAATAAGAAAAAAGAAAAAATCAAGTATTTCACAGAGTTAACAGATAAAGGAAAAGAATTTCTTGGTCGACTAATTATGGATTTTAAAAAGGACTTCCGAACTTCTTACGCAAATTGTGAAAACTATATTGAGAAATGTTCCATGCTGGAAATAAAGCGAAAAAAATATTCGATTAGGGATTTTCCGGGGTATGAAAACCTAAATATTCCGTTTGATGTATTAAAGTTAATTTTGCAAATGGAGGATAAAGGTTGGAAAAGTGCTTTATCAAGTGTTCAAGGGGTATATTTAATTTCCGACAAAAAAAACGGGAAATTATACGTTGGTTCTGCTTGCGGAGAGCAAAATTTTTGGCAAAGATGGTCAGATTATTCAAAAAGTATTCATGGAAATAATAAGGAACTTAAAGATATTATTAAAGAAAAGGGAAAAGATTACTCCGAAAATTTTTCTTTTTCAATCTTGGAAGTCTACAAAAACACAACTGACCCAATTGAAATCATCGAAAGAGAAAAATACTGGAAGAAAGTTTTGCTTACCCGAGAGTTTGGGTACAATAAAAATTAAAAAAATGCAAAAAAGAATTTGCTTGAAAAATCTCCAATTACCCATTTTAAATGATTTTAACTGTGCTCTGTCAAGCCCTTTTAGAATTTAAAATGGATAGTTTGGCTGACACATCCAACATTTTTTCCGGGAGAGTTTTTTGACTTAACAGGCACAATTATCCCCGTTGACTTGTTTTCAAAACCCTCTTGGGCTCCTTAGGATCGGGCTGGCCAGGTATAACCATCATACAAAGATCTTTTGGTTCCACCCTTTCAAATCTTCTGCTTCCTTTGCGGGGGGGCGTAGGGAGCTTTTCTATTTCATAGTCATTTTCTTCTAAAACCCTTTTTGCTTTCCCCGGTGTTAAGCGAATTCATGTGTGCGCTGTAACTGCTTGGTTAACTTAACTACTCCATAATAGGGATGCTCTTCCTTCAAAGCAAGAAGCATTTTCTCGGCCTCAGTTTTGCTCTCCGTTTTCTATGAAGTTTGATCTGATGAAGATGTTAAGAGCCAATTATTTACGCCAGGTATAGTAACTGGCATCAGAGATCCCAAATTGTTTAAAGTCTTTTTTAATCGGAAGGCCAGATTTTTGGATCAATTCAATCAGTCTAAGTTTTTCTTCCCTTGAATAACGTATTTTTTAACCTCCTCTGATTAGTGTCAGAGGATAATCGTGGCTGTTAATTTTTTGGCGTGACCCCGGAAAGAGTGTCAGTTGATTTTCTCTGTAATTTTATATACTTTTATCATACAATAGAACAGGGTACTGACATCACTGATGTTCCCCGGAAGCCGGTCATAGTAAACGGGTAACTGACTTCTCTGGCCAAACAGCAAAGCAAGGTTCAGCTGTTTCATGCTTTCTCCATCACGGTTATACCCATACTTGAGGTATTCATTTTGTTTCCCGTAGGAAGAAACGGAGGTGATATCATAACATAGATAGTCATTCTCAAGAACCTGATGACCCCATTTTTTAAAAAAGGTTTTTTGGCCGTCGGTTTCCAGGGTTCTTAATACTTCACTAATACGCTGACTGGCCAGTTCTTTGCCAAAGGGTTGATTATGACTCTTGCTCCAGGCTTTGCAGTAGCATAGCGGGCCACCCCGTGCAGTAATATAGTAAGCCATACACAGTATTTGTTGATACACCTCTGGAAAAGAAGCTCTCAGAACCTTATCCAGTTTAAGTTCAGCAGTGATTTTGTTCAGGACCATAGAAGGCCCCACAATCATAGTTGTGGCCGTGACGGTTGGATCTTTTGCGGCAGCCTGCTTGGGGTCTAAACGCTTGGAGGGAATAAAGTCACCTGTCTTGGGATCTAACTTGCCGATACATACCTGTTGGTTACGAGCTTGTTTCTTTTCTTTGTTCCATACGGCAGTTGCTTCATAGACATATGTCACACCGGTTTTCTTATTGACATGGTAAACAAGATAGGCCAATCAAACCCCTCCCTTCATAGTTATAATTATAACTATGTTAAGGGGGAATTACAATAAACTTTTAGCAATTAAACCTCTTATTTCCAGTTGTTTGGCGATTCATAGTTATAATTCTTCCGGGATTTAAGGTTGTATCACAGAAACCCTGCCAGTTCATAACCACTTAAAGAAAGGGCGACTTCGGAGCAGATAAGGTTACATTTTGAGGTCCATTCTCCTTAAAACGAAAAAAGAAAAACGCCTGTTGCCAGGCGCAAAACTTTTAATATGGAGCGGAAGATGGGATTCGAACCCACGACCCCAACCTTGGCAAGGTTG
>SL_5KL_010_SEDDRAFT_10001608_pt1 | contig 13405 bp, 14 predicted proteins | sample SodLakKL_010_SED_FD_9118 | JGI IMG/M metagenome (IMG submission 9118)
GATCTGGTACGGGACCTTCCCGAGCCGGCCCGCTCCCTGGCGGTTCCTCCCGCCGGCGAACCTCCGGCCCGGGACCCGCTGGAGATCTACGAGCTCCTCCCCGACGATCACCGGCAGGTGTACGACGCCCGGGCCGTCTTGGAGTGCATCCTTGACGGCGGTGAACTCACCGAGTTCCAGGGAGATCGTGCCCGGGAGATGATCTGCGGCACCGGGTGGATCGACGGGGTGCCGGTGGGCCTCATCGCCAATGCCCGGGGCCTCATCCGGGATCCTCGCGGCGGCAAACCCACCTTCGGCGGGATCGTCTACACGGAGAGTGCCGAGAAGGTGGCCTACTTCATCGAGACCATGAACCGTCAGGGCCGCCCTCTCCTCTTCGTCCAGGATGTCTCCGGGTTCATGGTGGGACCCGAGGCGGAGCACTCGGGGATCATCCGCGCCGGGGCCCGCTTCGTGGAAGCCATGGCCTCGGCCACCGTGCCGCGCCTGGTCCTGACCCTGAACCACGCGTCCGGCGCCGGCTACTACGCCATGGCGGGGCAGGGCTTCGACCCGGACTTCATCCTCTCCCTCCCCACAGGTCGGATGGGGGTGATGGAGGGTGAGAGCGCGGTCATGGCCCTCTTCTCCCGGCAGCTCGATCAGTTGAAGGAGGCTGGGGAGCTTCCCGACGAGGATCTCACCACCCGAATGGACGAAGTGCGGCGCGAGTACGACGAGCAGCTGGATGCCCGCTTCGCCGGCGCCCGCGGGTTCGTGGACGAGGTGGTGCTTCCTGAGGAGCTCCGGGGAGCCCTCTCCCTCCTCCTCCGCACTACCCTCAACAATCCGGGCCCGCACCTGGGGCCCTTCACCCTTCCCACGGTGCCATGACTTCCGATTCGAATCGCGAGGCATCCACCCCCCGGTCCGAACCGAAGGTGGTCCGCATCGGCAGCGGCCAGGGGTTCTGGGGTGACGACCTGGAGGCCCCGGTCCGGCAGGTGGAGGGAGGTCCCCTGGACTACCTCATGATGGACTATCTGGCCGAGGTCACCATGTCCATCATGCAGAAGCAGCGGAGCCGCCGTCCGGAGGCCGGGTTCGCCAGGGACTTCCCCCCGCTGATGGAGCGGATCTTCCCCACCTGCCTGGAAAAGGGCGTGCGCGTGGTGACCAACGCCGGTGGGGTGAATCCCCTCGGTTGTGGGGAGGCGGTGGTGGAAGCCGGAAGGGCGGCCGGGGTGGGCGGCCGTGCCCGAGTGGGGGTGGTGACCGGCGACGACCTCATGGAGCGCCTGGACGACCTGCTGGCCGGGGGGCATGAACTCCGGCACATGGAGACCGGCGCCCCCCTGGCGGAGGTCCGGGACCGGGTAGAGAGCGCCAACGCCTACATCGGCGCTGTCCCCATCGTGGAGGCCCTTCGCCGGGGGGCTGATGTGGTCCTCACCGGCCGCTCCACCGATACGGCCCTTACCTACGGCCCCCTCATGCACGAGTTCGGGTGGAGCCGGGGCGACCACCACCACCTGGCCCAGGGCGTAGTGGCCGGTCACATCAACGAGTGTGGGGCCCAGGCAAGTGGGGGGAATGCCCTGGTGGACTGGTGGACCATGCCCGGGATGGAGGAGGTGGGTTTTCCCATCATCGAAGCCCGATCCGACGGCTCCTTCGTGGTGACCAAGCACCCCGGTACGGGAGGAAGGGTGTCCCGGCCGGTGGTGACGGAGCAGCTCCTCTACGAGATGGGCGATCCCACCGAGTACATCACACCGGACGTGGTGGCTGATTTTACCGGGATCTCCCTGGACGAGGTGGGACCGGATCGGGTTCGGGTCACCGGCGCCCGGGGACGGGAGGCCACAGAATTCCTGAAGGTCTCCATCGCCTACGCCGATGGCTACAAGGCGGTGGGGACGCTGGTCTACGCCTGGCCCGATGCCGCGGCCAAGGCCCGGAGTGCGGCCCGGATCCTTCAGGCCCGTCTGGACCGGTTGGGCCTGAGCTTCGATGAGGTCCGGATCGAACTGGTGGGGTGGGACTCGACCCATGGTCATCTTGCAGGACCCCCACCGGCGGATCTGCCGGAGGTGCAGCTCCGCGTAGCGGTCCGGGCCCGGGAGGCGGCGCCGGTGGAACGCTTCACCCGGGAGATCGCGCCCCTGGTCCTCACCGGCCCGCCCTCCGTCACCGGGTTCGCCGGGGGACGGCCCCGGGTGCAGGAGATCATGGCCTACTGGCCCGCCCTCATCCGGAAGGAGGCGGTGGAGCCCCACCTGGACGTGCGGATTCTGGAGGTATGAGCATGGACACGAGAGGAGCTCCTGGCCCGGCATCGGCCCCCGCTTCAGATGGGTTCGGATTCGAGGGTGAAACGGCGCGCATCCAACTGGTGGATCTGGCCCACGCCCGCTCCGGCGACAAGGGGGATACGGCGAATGTGGGCGTCATCGCCTATGACTCCCGGGATTACCCCCTCCTCCGGGAGCTTCTCACCGTGGAGCGGGTGAAGGCCCACTTCGGTGCCATGGTAGCGGGTGAGGTGGAGCGCTTCGAACTCCCCAACCTCCACGCCCTGAACTTCCTCCTCCACGGTGCGCTGGGCGGTGGCGGCACCGTGTCCCTCATGACCGATGCTCAGGGGAAGGTCTTCTCTACCGCTCTGCTTCGCATGGAGGTGGAGGTCCCGGCAGAGGTGGCGACCCGAGTGCGGGGCCGCGGGCGGATGCCCGCCGGGGAGGGGCCGTGACGATGGTCCTGGCGGAAGGCCCGACCGAGGGAGTTCTCCACCTCACCCTCAATCGTCCGGAAAAGCGGAATGCCCTGAACGGAGCTCTGGTGCAGGCGCTGAGTCAGGAGCTGGACGAGGCCGCCGGAAACGACCAGGTACGCGTGGTGGTGCTCCGGGGAAATGGCCCGGACTTCTGTTCCGGCGCGGATCTGGCCGAACTGGAGGCCGTGGCCGGGATGGGACCGGAGCGGTCCCTGACGGATGCGGACCGCATGGGCCGGCTCTTCACGGCCATGCGGCGCTTCCCCCGACCCATCGTGGCGGCGGTCCATGGCCGGGCGCTGGCGGGCGGGTGCGGCCTCGCCACCGCCTGCGACCTGATCCTGGCCCGGGACGATGCCCGCTTCGGCTTCCCTGAGGTCCATCTCGGCTTCGTGCCCGCCATGGTCATGACGCTGCTTCGACGGAAGGTGGTAGAGGGGCAGGCTTTCGAGCTGGTGACGATGGGGCACCGCATCGACGCCGCCGAGGCCTACCGCATCGGGCTCGTGAACCGGGTGCTCCCCTCCGAGTTCTTCGGGGTGGAGGTGGCCGCCTTCGTCCGGGAACTGGCGGCGCGTCCCGCCTCGGCGGTCGAGCTTACCAAGCGGCTGCTCTACGGGTTGGACGGTGTTTCGGTGGAGGAGGGCATTGCCCGGGGAGCGGAGGTGAATTCCCTGGCCCGCTCCACCGAGGCCTGCCAGGCCGGCGTTCGTGCCTTCCTCCAGCGCGCCGGTGGTGGCGCGTCCGGCGCCTGAACCCCTACTGGGATTGATGTTCATGGACCGGAGTCGTCGCGCAGAAGCCTATCCCTGGCTCGTCTGGAAGGTGCGCCTATTCGTCATCGGAGCCTCCCTCTCGGTGGGCGGAATGGTCCTGGAGCGAGACTGGATCATCTGGATCGGGATCGTGGTGCTCCTGGCCGGCTTCCTCATCCGGTTCCTACCGGGCGGCAAGGGCCTGCGGCCGGAGGGGGAGGACGACGCCTGGCAAGAGGGGTGGGACGAGGAGGCGGAAGAGGCAACCGAGGAAGAGGCGGGGGAAGGGAAGCGCCGCTGACAGCCTGTGCCCTCGCCGGTCCCATCCAATCCTTCTCCCGCCCACGAACCGGGGCCAGGATGGGACATGACGCCTCCCGACCCCCTCCGTATCCTCCGGGACCGTTTCGGGTTTCCCGGATTCCGCACTGGCCAACTCGAACTGGTCCAGGCAGCGCTGGCCGGTAGGGACGCCCTGGGGATCCTCCCCACCGGGGGTGGCAAGAGCCTCTGCTTCCAGGTCCCCTGTGTGGCGCTGCCAGGGCTCACGGTGGTGGTGAGCCCCCTGATCTCCCTCATGGCCGACCAGCTCCGTCGTGCTCGGGAGGCGGGAATCCGGGCCGAGGCCATCCACTCAGGCCTCTCGCCGGAGCGGCGGGACGCGGTGGGGCGGGCGGCGGTAACGGGGGAGATCCAGCTACTCCTGGTTGCTCCCGAGCGCCTCCTGTCCCCTTCTTTTACCCCCCTCCTCCCCCGGCTCCGGGTCTCTCTTCTGGTGGTGGACGAGGCCCACTGCATCTCCTGCTGGGGTCATGACTTCCGCCCTGCCTACCGAAAGCTCGGGGACGTACGGCGTGAGTTGGGCGCCCCGGTGCAGGCCCTCACCGCCACCGCCACTCCGAGGGTGCGGGCGGAGATCGAGGAGGTCCTGGGGCTCGAGCATCCGGTCCGCTTCGTGGGGTCCTTTGATCGGGAGAATCTCCTGTGGGCCGTCCGCTCGGCACGTTCCCACAGCGAGCGCAACCGGATCCTCTACGAGCTCGTTTCGCCCGCGCCTGGAGCCCGACTGATCTATGCTGCCACCCGCAAGCGCGTGGAGCGGATCCGGGCCTCCATGGCTCGGCGAGGCCTGCGCACCGAGGCGTACCATGCAGGTCTCCCGGAGGAGGAGCGAACCCGGGTGCAGAGCTTCTTCATGGAGGCGAAGCGCCCCCTGGTGGTGGCCACCAATGCCTTCGGCATGGGGATCGATCGATCCGACGTACGCCTCGTGGTCCACGACCAGCTCTCGGGGAGCCTGGAAGACTACTACCAGGAGGCGGGGCGTGGGGGACGCGATGGAGGCCCCGCCCTCTGTGTGGCCTTGCGGGGGCCGGGAGACGGCGCCATCCACCGGGCCTTTCTGGACCGGACCCATCCTCCTGTGCGCTCCCCTAGGGTGGCGTTCGGGCTCTGGCGGGCCGGCGAGCTGGCTCGGCGCTTCCAGCGACGTCGGGCCCAGACGGTGAAGCTCCGGGCGGTGGCTCGCTACGCCGCCACCGCTGGGTGCCGGCGGAAGGCTCTCCTAGGCTGGTTCGGGGAGGAGCGTCAGGCCCGGTGCCGAGGGTGTGATCGTTGTATGGGGTGGGGCGGGGTTTTGGAGGGCATCGGTTCCCGATAGGTTTGTACGGCTGTACACCGTCCACCTGGTCCCGGCCGCCTCTCTGGGGCGGGAGCGGGAGGGGTGGTCCCCGAACCACACGATCCACGACGTCATGAAGCCCTATTTCAACGACGAACACGAAGCGCTGGTGCGGGAGGTCCGAGGGTTCGCCGAGGAGGCCATCGCCCCGGTGGCCACTCGACTTGACCGGGAGTCCCGCTTCCCCTGGGAGAATGTCAGGGCCATGGCCGAGAAGGGGTGGCTCGGAGTTCCAGTCCCCCGGGAGCTGGGCGGTCTGGGCAAGGACAACCTGAGCTATCTCCTGGTGGTGCAGGAGCTGGCCCGGATCGACGCCAGTCACTCCATCACCGTGTCGGCGCATACCACGCTGGGTACCTCGCCCATCCTCCGCTTCGGGAGCCCGGAACAGAAGGAGCGCTGGGTCCCTCCGCTGGCGCGGGGGGAAATCCTGGGCGGATTCGGTCTTACCGAGCCCGGCGCCGGCTCCGATGCGTCCGGATCCCGGACCCGGGCCGTCCGGGAGAATGGCGGGTGGCGCCTGAACGGATCCAAGATCTTCATCACCCACGCAGGTGTGGGTGAGGTGTTCACTGTGACAGCGGTGACGGATCCAGAGCAGGGCTCCCGGGGGATCACGAGCTTCATCGTGGCAAAACCGACCTCCGACCCACAGGGGGCGGCCGGGGCGGGGATGGGGAGTCTTCCCGATGACGCCTACATCTCCGGGGTCCAGGCGGGGAAGAAGGAGGACAAGATGGGGTGGCGGGCGTCCGACACCCGAGAACTGCTTCTGGAAGATGCCGTAGTGCCCGACGGGAACCGCCTGGGCCCCGAGGGGCAGGGCTTCCGGAACTTCATGAAGACGCTGGATTCCGGGCGGATCGGGGTCGCTGCCCTCTCCATCGGGCTGGCTGAGGGAGCCCTGGACGCCGCTGTGGAGTATACGAATCGCAGAACCCAGTACGGAAAGAAGATCTTCGATTTCCAGCCGGTGCAGTTCCGACTTGCGGATCTGGCCACGGAACTGCAGGCGGCCAAGCACCTCACCTATCATGCGGCCTGGCTAATGGAGAAGGGGCGCCCCTTCTCCAAGGAGGCGGCCATGGCCAAGCTCTTCGCCTCGGAACTCAGTGTGAAGGCGGCCTTGGAGGCCATCCAGGTCATGGGCGGGGCAGGGTATACGGATCGCTATCCGGTGGAACGGATCCTCCGGGATGCCAAGGTGTGCGAGATCGGAGAGGGGACGAGTGAAATCCAGAAGATCGTCATCGGGCGCCATCTGGTGACCGAGGCGTTCGGTACCGCATGAGTTCCCACCGGCCACGGCGGGTGGGGCATATAGCGGGGCAGTGACGGGAGGGGTTGGAACCGGACCTCGGTCCTCCGGGACAGGCCACCTCGACGACCTGGGCAGTCAGCCCTGGGGTCGGGGCGCAGTCCGCGGATGGCGGAGGGATCTCCAATCTGAACCGGCACGCTCCGGGGAGTCCGACACTACTTGAAACGCGAAATACTGATCAGCGCCTCACCGCAGGAGACGTGGGTGGCGCTCATGGAAGATGATCGGCTGGTAGAGCTCATGCTCGACCGGCCCGATCAGGGTCGCCTCGTGGGCGACATCCATCTGGGGAGGGTGGAGGCGGTGCTCCCGGGGATCCAGGCCGCCTTCGTGGACATCGGGACCGAGAAGGCCGGCTTTCTCCATGTCTCGGATCTGGTGGCCGACGAGGATGAATCGGACGACCATGAGGACGATGAGGAGAACGGAGGGAACGGGGGAAACGGAGGAAATGGAGGGGGGCGTCGCCGTCGTCGGAAGCGAGTCTCCGCCATCCAGGATCACCTCTCCCGTGGCGACTCCATCATCGTTCAGGTGACCAAGGAGCCCATCGGGACCAAGGGACCGCGATTGACGGCACAGGTTTCCCTTCCCGGTCGATTCCTGGTCTACATGCCCCACTCGTCCCACATCGGCGTCAGCCGGAAGATCGATCAGCGGGATGAGCGAGTCCGGCTGCGGGAGTTGGCTCGGGAGATCCTCCCGGAAGAACCGGTGGGGCTCATCATCCGGACGGTGGGCGAGGAGTTGAACCGCAAGAAGTTCGAGCGGGAGTTCAACCGTCTCCACTCCATCTGGGGCGAGATCGTGGAGAAGGCCGGACGACTCGAGGCCCCAGCGCTGCTCCACAGCGAGGCGCGGCTCATTTCCGGGGTCCTCCGGGACCTCTTCTCGGACCGGTTCGACGCACTCATCGTGGACAACCTGCAGGTCCACGCGGAGGTGGTGGACTACGTGGAGAACATGGATCCGGATCTCCTGGACCGTGTGAAGCTCTACCAGGAGGCCACACCGCTCTTCGACCGGTACGATATTGAGGACGAGATCGCCGAGGCCTTCGGGCGTAGGGTGAACCTCCCGTCGGGAGGGTACATCATCGTGGAGCCTACCGAGGCCCTGGTGTCCATTGACGTGAATACGGGCCGGTTCACGGGGAAGGGCCGGAAGGACCCGGAGGAGACGATCCTCCGGACCAATCTGGACGCCGCCCGGGAGGTGGCCAGACAGCTCCGGCTCCGGGATGTGGGCGGGATCGTGGTGGCCGACTTCATCGACATGGAGTCTCAGGAGAACCGGGACCGGGTACTCCAGGAACTCCGCACCCATCTGGGGCGGGACCGGGCGCGGACCAAGGCCTTCGCCGTGTCCGAGCTGGGATTGGTGGAGATGACCCGGCAGCGCGTGCGGCCGCCTCTGTTCCAGACGCTGACGCGCAGCTGCGAGCATTGCGGGGGATCCGGACGGATCTTCACCCCCCCCACGGTGGCCCGAAGGGTTGAACGCAGCCTCACCCGAGCCGCCGCGTCGGGAGAGGAGCGGCAGGTGGTGATCCGCATGCACCCGGAGGTGGCCCTGCACATCATGGAGGAAGAGGCGGACTTCCTCTCCCGCCTGCGAGAGAGGGTGTCCCTCAGGCTTGAGATCCAGGACGATCCCCTTCTCCGGGAAGATGAGTTCCGGCTCCTTTCCGGCCCGGCCGAAACGGATGTGACCGAGCGGTATGTCACCCGGCAGAAGGTACGTACCCTGCGGTGACGGTTGCGCAATCGAGGGCACCGGGAGACCCATTGGTACCGAAAGGGTTGACCCGGTGAGGGAACGACATAATCTTTGCTGGCTACCGGGTCGCCCGTCGGCCCTGCCAGTCGCACGAGACATGAACCGGAACGAGGTTCCGATGTACGCGGTTTTCAGATCAGGTGGAAAGCAGTTCCGGGCCGAGCCCGGACGCATCGTCCGAGTCCCGTCCCTCGACGCGGAAGCCGGAGACACCGTCACCTTCGACGACGTTCTCCTTGCCTCCGACGGCGACGCTGTGGCGGTGGGTAAGCCGCAGGTTGAAGGGGCGGAGGTCAAGGGCGAGGTTGTGTCCCACGGTCGGGACAAGAAGATCATCGTCTTCAAGCGGAAGCGCCGGAAGGGGTACCGCAAGAAGCAGGGTCACCGGCAGGGATTCACGGAGGTCCGGATCGGGGAGATCAATCTCGGGAGGTTTCCGGGATTCGGTTGAAGTGAGGGCGGTTCCGGGCGACATCGACAGCACAAGCAGCATACGAGAAATAGGAGGAACCCATGGCACATAAGAAAGGCGTAGGATCCAGCCGAAACGGTCGGGACAGCAACCCGAAGCGTCTGGGCGTCAAGCGGTACGGCGGCCAGGAGGTAAAGGCCGGGGGTATTCTCGTGCGCCAGCGCGGCACCCGGTTCCACCCTGGACTGAATGTCCGGCGCGGGAACGACGACACGCTCTTCGCCACCGCCGACGGCGTGGTGAAGTTCGAGCGGATTCGTCGGCGTCCCTCCGTGTCGGTGTATCCCGCGGGCTGACCAGCACCGCATCGCAGGTTCCGATCCCCGGCGTCCTCTGTGGCGCCGGGGATCCTTTTTCTGTCCCCCTCGTACAATGACGCTTGGCCCTTTCCGGCGCACTCCAGGTGGTGTGCCCGAGCCGGCCATTGCTATTGTCTCTGAAGGAGGTCAGCCGTGAGCACACGGCGAACAATCCCCATCCGCCGGCTGGTTCTGGTGGTCCTTCCCCTGACGGTGGGGTCCGCTGTAACGGTTGCGGCCATGGTGGACCCGTATTCCGCCGAGGAGGAGGCTCTGCCCTTCCCGGTGGCGGATGCGACGGAAGCCCTCATGGACAGCCGACTGCCCATGGAGGTGAACGACAGGGTGGAGCGGTGGGTCCGGCGCTTCCTTGGCCCGGACCGTGTCACTTTCGAGGAGTATCTGGTCCGGGAGGGCCTTTACGGTGGCATGATCAGGGATCGACTGAGGCAGCGAGGAATGCCGGAGCAGCTCCTCTACCTGGCCATGATCGAATCGGGGTTCTCGCCCACTGCCACGTCCCCTGTGGCCGCCTCCGGCGTCTGGCAGTTCATGGGGCCCACGGCCCGCGCCTACGGACTCACGGTGGACTCGTGGGTCGACGAGCGTCGTGACCCCATTCGGGCCACCGATGCCGCGCTGGATTATCTGGAGGAACTCCACGCCGAGTTTGGCTCCTGGTACCTGGCGGCCGCCGGCTACAATGCCGGCGCCGGGCGGGTTCATCAGGCGCTCCGGCGGTCAGGGGTAGTCGCCGGCGGGGACGAAGAGCTCTATTGGAAGATCATCGAGCACCTGCCGAGGGAGACCAGGAGTTACGTTCCGAAGCTTCTGGCCGCAGCGCTCCTGGCTGAAGAGCCGGAGCACTTCGGGTTTGAGGTGGAACGCTCCCTCCCGTACCTCTTCGATCAGGTCCTGGTCCCGCCCGCTACCCCCCTTCGCCGATTGGCGGGGATCCTGGAGATCTCGCCGGCGCTGATGTCGGAGCTGAATCCGCACCTGATTCGGGGAAGTACTCCTCCGGATCGTTCGATCCTGGTCCGGGTGCCCATGGGTACGTCCCAGAAGGTGGTGGCAGCGCTGTCGACCGGTCCCTCCCGCTGATTCCGACGGCGGGCACATGGCTGACCTGAGCTCGGGCGTCGGCGTCCCAGCGTCAGGGCCACCCAAGGGGACGGTTCTCCTGTTCTGCCCTGGCAGCGGCGATGATTCGCCAGATCACGTCCCGGACCAGTTCCTCATCAACCCCCAGTTCCCGGGCCTTTCCGGCAACCTTCCGTACTACGGCCGCTTCCCGCCCGGGGTCCAGAACGGGAAGGCCCATGCTGGCCTTCCGGCGCCCCACCTCCACCACCAGTCTCCTGCGCTCGTCCAGCAGGCGGATGAGTTGCTCATCCACCTGGGAAATCCGCTCTCGAAGACCATCCAGCTCTTCGTCGGGTTGATCAGGCCCCTGCCCATCCAGCATGGCATCATCCGTCACCGGGATGCCTCCTCCGGATCCGGCTCCCGGTGGGCGAACTTCACCAGGGTCTTGAGGGGAACGTAGTCCAGGGTGGCCTCATGGGTGGCGGTGGGGACGATGGGCGGTGCTTTGCCGGCCTCCCACGCCTCCTTCCACCGGGCGGCGCACACGCACCAGCGGTCTCCCGGACGCAGACCCGGGAAGCGGTACTCCGGTCGTGGGGTGCTCAGGTCGTTCCCACGTTCCCGACTGAAGGCCAAGAACTCCTCCGTGGCGATGACGCAGACCGTGTGGACGCCCAGGTCCTCCGGGCCGGTGTTGCAGCACCCATCCCGGTAGAAGCCGGTGAGCGGGTCGTTGCTGCAGGGGTCCAAAGGGGTGCCGAAGATGTTGTTGGCCATGGATCCGGATGGCTGGAGACGGAAGAAGGAGGGGGATGCGCGGCTCGGCCGTGGGACGAAGCCGGCCAGCGAGTCAGCGGAGCCGGTGGGCGAGTCCGGTCCGGCACAGGTGCGCAGGACCGCTGCCTCCCCTTCACATTGTCCAACGAAAGAGCCGGTGTCCAGGGTTGGCGCACTAGCGGCCACCGTCCTCTCAGCGGCCCTCCAGGGCCTGGCGCAGGGCCCGCATTTCCTGGCGGAGAAGGTCGATCTCGTGGCGGATCCTTCCTTCCTCCGCGCTCAGCGCATCGTCCAGGATTTCCTTCCCTTCCTCCATGCCGGAGTCGTGGAGGGTCTGCATAGTGTCCACGATGATCCCGATGAAGAGATTCAGCATGGTGAAGGTGGCGATCAGGATGAAAGGGACGAAGAAGACCCACGCGTAGGGGTACACATCCATGACCGGTCGGACGATCCCCATGGACCAGCTCTCCAGCGTCATGATCTGGAATAGGGAGTAGAGGGAGGCCGGAATGGTGCCGAACCACTCCTCGAAGGATGACCCGAAGAGGCTCGTGGCGATGACGGCGAAGACGTAGAAGAGGATCCCCATGAGAGCGAAGATGGAGCTGATCCCGGGGATGGCCTTCAGAAGCGCGTCCACCACGAAGCGGAGCTGGGGGACCATGGAGAGGAGTCGCAGGACCCGCAGAACCCGGAGTGCTCGGAGAACCGCCAACGGCCCCGCCGCCGGTACCAGGGCGATCCCTACCACCACGAAATCGAAGACGTCCCATCCGTTACGGAAGAAGCGCCACCCCCGCGCGAAGATCTTGAGGGCGATTTCAACCACGAAGACAGCCAGGATCGCTTTGTCGGCGGGCAGCAGGATGTGTGACCAGCGGTCCATGACGGTCTCGGAGGTTTCGAGACCCAGGATTACGGCATTGATGACGATGAGGGTCACCACGGTGGCCTGCACCGGGGTGGACTCGACCCAGGTGTCGATGCGGGAACGGAGGCTCACGGGATTCGGAATCGGGGGATGGTGGGGGTGAACGCAGCAGGGATCCGCTGAGGGATGCGGACCGGTCCGGCAAGTGATTCTGGCCGCCTGGAAAGACGGAAAGATGGGGTGGCAGGGGATCAGGGGGTAGACGCTCGTGGGGCACGTCTTCCGGACCCTGGCCCACAGGCTGAGAGTACCATAGGTTGCCCAAGGTTGGTCCACCATGCTGCGCCGTGCGAAGGTCAATCCTGCGACGTCAGTATCCAGCGCCGTCCCCAGCCACCCCATCGCCTCCTTGATTCGGTTCCGCGCCTTCGCTCTTCCCCACCGCCGACGGCGGAGCCGGTGGACCTCGGTCCTGGCCGTATGTTTGACTCTCGTACTCTGCGGGTGCGGCGACCTCCTGGCTCCTGAGCCGGTGGAGGTGGAGGCCAAGGAGAGCTTCCCCACCCTCCGCTACCAGGCCGATCTGCCGACCCTGCCCCGGATCCTGCGCTGGTCTGCCCGGGGCCGCGAGTTTACCCGACTCATCGAGAGTTGGGAGGCCTCCTGGGCGCTCCCCCGTGAGGAAGGGGAGCCACTTCGAGCCGAGGTGCGTCGGGCTGCGGCGCCCCTCCTGGCCCCACGCCTCCACGAACGGGACCTGGCGGCGGCGATCCGGGAGTTGGACCGGACCTTCCGCCGCATCGACGAGCTTCTGGAGGGGGATTTTCCGCTGCACCTGGCACCGACGCTGGAGGCGGCTCGGGCCCATCAGAGGGAGGCGGAGGCGTCCCTTGCCATGGACGACCAGGAAGGAGCGGTCCTCCACCTCCTGGGGGCGGCGGATCACCTGCGAGCCACCACGCCCGAGACCCTGGCCCGGGAGCTACTGGTGGAGGCGGAGGAAACCTTTCGAAGGGTTTCGGGGGTTCATTCGTATCCTGGTGAAGAGGCGGCCCGAGCCGAACGGCTCCTTGTGGGTGCCCGATCGGCGCTCCGAAACGGAGACGCGGTGCTGGCTCTCCAGCGGGCCTGGTACTCCATCCGGCTCCTGGACGAGCTCGGGTCGCCCTGACACCCGAACCCTGAGTTGGCGTCTTCCGACGTCGAGGGGAAATCGAGCCACGGAGGGATCATGCTCAATCTTTCGTTCCGACGCGAAACGCTCCGCCGTGCGTTGCCTGCGGCTCTGGTGGCCGCACCCCTGGCGGCGCTTTCCACCGTGCTGATGGGAGCGGTATGGGGTCCGGAACGTCCGGCTGTGCCCGGCAATGCAGGCTTCGCTCCCGTCGTGGCCTTGGACTCCCAGGATGTTCCGGAGGAGCGCACCGAGGATACTCCGGCTCAGGCCTTGGGTGAGGGGCCCGTCTTCCGGGTTCCGGTGCAGGGCGTGATCGAACTGGGCCTTGCCCCCTTCCTTGAGCGGAGTCTGCAGGAGGCGGCGGCCGCCGACGCAGCGGCGGTGATCCTGGATGTGGATACGCCGGGCGGACGGGTCGACGCT
>SL_5KL_010_SEDDRAFT_10001609_pt1 | contig 13399 bp, 12 predicted proteins | sample SodLakKL_010_SED_FD_9118 | JGI IMG/M metagenome (IMG submission 9118)
ACCCGACATTCCCCAAGTGGCGTGCCGGATGACGTGAAGTTCGCCTGAATCTGCCTGCCGGGCAAGCGTTTTTCGCCCGGAGCGGCGTCTGCGGTCGCACGGGCTGCTGGAACTGGGCGGATCAGACCACGAAGCCGCCGTGTTCTGGCTCGGCGATGGTGTTTTTCAGCGCAGCGGGCAGACCTGTCCTGCCGCTTTCGTTCAGTTTGCGCGTAGATCGCGGTCATGCGCATGACGGAGGCGCTCGCAATCGGCGGATGGTGGCGAGGATGGCGCGCACCATCGCGCCGGTGACGGCCACCTCGGCCAGCTGGAAAGTGATGGCACGGGCGTGGCGGACGACGCGTGCCCCGATCTTGATCAGCTTGAGTTGCAGGCTGGTCAATGACCAATCCGCCATTGCCTCGGGCAGTTCGATGCAGCGCAGGAAGGTTGCGAGGTTGTAGGCCAGCGCGTGGAGTTGCAGCCGCACCTCGTTGTCGCGGAACCGCCGGCACGACAGCCGCGTCCAGTGGAAGGCGTATTTGCCTTCCTTGATGTGCTGCTCGGCGGTGCCGCGCTGGTTGTAGAACCTCACCACCCAGTCCGGCTCCATCGGCAGGTTGGTGACGATGAAGCCGGCACGCGGGAACAACTCGCCCGGGTGCCATTCGATCTTGGCGATCACGCGGCGCGCCTTGTCCCACGACGCTGCCTGATAGTGGAAGTCCTCGTAGAAGCGCTTGACCTTGGTCGGCGAGGGTCGCCCCACGGGCCGGGTCAGCCGATGCGCGATCTTCTCGCGCAGGACGTTGTTGGCGGGCAACCGGATGGCGTAGAAATAGCCTGCTTCTTCCAGCCGCGCATAGATTGCGGGGATCGCATAGGCGGCATCAGCCCGGAAGAACCGTAGGATGTCCCGCGTTGCATACCGGGCGATCACCGGATCGAGGACGTCCCGCCAGCCGTCTGCGCTGTGGACGTTGCCATTGCGCAGGGCGCAGCGTTCCAGCATGCCGAACTGGTTGAACAGAAAGTTGGGGTGGTAGCACGTGCAGTCGAAATGCCCGTTCCAGGCGGACCCCTCCTGATCGCCGTGGGTGGGGCTGACCGAGCTGTCCATGTCCAGCACGATGAACTTAAGCCCGTTGCGGTCATGGAACCGGTCGATCCATTGCCCGTTCAGGTCTGCCAGCGCTTCCCGGTTCTCGGGCAAGGCCAGTGTCTCGGTCTCGAACCGTCCCATCTGCGAGGCAGAGGCCGCTTGCGCAGCGACAGCTCTGCCGCCGACAATCTGACGCATGACCGGGTCGAGCGCGAGACGGTCGGCATCGTTGACATCCTCGTATCCAGCCAGCCGACCGAACACCGATTGCCGGAACAAGCCGTCAAGCCGATGGACCGTGTTCCTTCCCCGTCGGGTGTCGCGCAAAGCTGCCGACGCCAGATCGGACAGCCCGAGCGCGTCATCAAGCTCGCGCATCACCAGAAGGCCGCCGTCAGAACTGATCTGCGCACCCCGGAACTCCACCCGCACACGGCGGTCGAAATCGACCCGATCTGCCCGCTGCGAGCCCGCACCCTCTGGGTGATCCATCAAACACGCCCCTCGCAGTCATCAATGCCATGATTTATATACAAAATATCAATGCCAGGACAGTGAAATCAGAGAGTTACCTGGGGAATGTGGGATGGAAACGCGTTTCCCGGTTCGATTGGGACGGTTGCGATGAATGGTTATCTCTATTTTGATAGAATCAAGGAACATCGTGGTTCCTACTTCATCGAATATGAGCCACCAGTTGCGAACAGTAAGTTCGCGACCCTTAACCTGATTTTTCTCGAAGAAATTCCTTGGCAAAAATTAAGCGATATTTTGGATAAAGAAATCAGACTTTGGATAAGTCGTTATCCTGTGCCTTTGATGGCTACCGCGTGGGATGAGAAAGAAAATATACTTCGTCCGAATGATAGCGCCGGGGGCTCATTAATTGCATGGATCTCCCCAGAGAGCGGAGAGGTTGAGCAGTCGAGGGATGTCAGAGATTTGGACCGTCACCTTGAGCAGTCCATTGCGCAACCAGATTGGCGAGAAATATACACCGATCTAAAATTTCGTACTTACGATGAGGTGAAGGCCGAAGCACGTGGGAGGACTTTGGAGCAGGCGAGGCATGTTAAACTATTGAAATTTACTTTGGTGCTATGGGTGGCAGTAATCCCGGCCGGATACGCGATCTTCGAATTTCTCGGACCTGAGTGGCTAGAGCATGTCGCGCAAAAGTGGGGACCGGTTTTGCGCTCCTCGGACATGCGATTTCAATAGGTTAGAGCGCGGTGCGTGAATGCGAATGAACGCGACGCTCTCTAGGCCTGATTGGTCTTCTGTTCGTTCTATGGAAGGCGCTCAAGCAGGCATTGAAAATTTGGGCTCGAACGAAGCGATCACCCGCAGAGCTTGCTGAAGCCAAAAAGAAAAGTAAGATGGAACACTATTACTACCACTGTGAGCGTAACCCTGCAGGCTTCTTGCGGCTGAAAGGTGAGAACTTTGAAAGCGATAGTCGTGAACGAGTTCGAAAAGAAGCTGACGAGCTTGCTAACAAGTCAGATCAGTAGTGCGGCATTCCCAGTGGTTGATAGGTTTCAGCCTTCAATCGGTGCGCCACTTGCATCGCACGGCGCGACAACGGGTAAGCCTGCGCTGCACAAGAAGCGAGCGACTGCCCCGTCCCGCATGGCGACCGCTGGCAAGCCTGCCTGCGCGAACTGTGCCGCTGCAACCGCGTGAGGATCGGCTCTCGAGCAGCTCTTGAACGAGCGAACCCGCTGTCCGGCGGCGAACGCTACAGCGTGATCAGATTGAGCCCGAGGAATATCCCGCCCGACAGGAGTGCCGCGGCGGGCACCGTGATCACCCAGGCTGCGAGGATGGTCAGAAAATGCGACCGGCGCAGGAGCTTGCGCCGTGCGCGCTCCTCCACGGGCAGGTTGGTGCCGTTGCGGGTCTTTTGCAGCACCGCCTCGGCATACCATTCGCGAAAGAAGCCCACCCCGAAGATGCCGCCGATCGCGATATGCGTGGAGCTGACCGGCAGGCCGAGCCAGGAGGCGATGATCACCGTGATCGCCGCGGCCAGCGCGACGCAATAGGCGCGCATCGCGTTGAGCTTGGTGATCTCGCTGCCGACCATGCGGATCAGCTTGGGCCCGAACAGGATCAGCCCCACCGACAGACCGAGCCCGCCCACCACCATCACCCAAAGCGGGATGCCCACATCGTCCACCGTGGCGCCGCCCTGCACCGCCTGCACGATCGCGGCGAGCGGGCCGACGGCGTTGGCGACATCGTTGGCGCCATGCGCGAAGGACAGGAGCCCCGCCGAGAAGACGAGCGGGATCGCGAACAGCGTCTTGACCGACTTCTTGCGGTTTTCGAGCCCCTCGGACTGGCGCCGGATCACCGGGCGCATCAGGACCGTCATCACCGCGGCGACGGCGAGCCCGATCAGCAGGGCGTGGCCCAGCGGGATATCGACGATGCGCTCCAGCCCCTTGATCGCGAGATAGGTCGCGAAGGTTCCCGCCATCACCCCGATCAGCACCGGCACCCAGCGCCGCGACGCCGCGATCAGGTCCTCGACATAGAGAATATGCGCCTTGATGAACCACAGAAACAGCGCCGCGATCACCCCGCCCATCACCGGCGAGATCACCCAGCTCGCNGCGATCTGGCCCATCGTGACCCAGTTGACCGCCGCGAAGCCCGCCGCCGCGATGCCCGCGCCCATCACGCCACCCACCACCGAATGCGTGGTCGAGACCGGCGCGCCGACCACCGTGGCGAGGTTGATCCACAGTGCCGCCGCGATCAGCGCGGCCATCATCGCCCAGATGAAGACCTGCGGCTCGGCGACGGCCTCGGGAGCGATGATCCCGCGCGAGACGGTCCCCACCACGTCGCCGCCCGCCAGCAGCGCGCCGGCCGTCTCGCAGATCGCCGCGATCACCAGCGCCCCGCCCATCGTCAGCGCGTTCGAGCCGACGGCCGGCCCCATGTTGTTGGCCACGTCGTTGGCGCCGATATTGAGCGCCATGTAGGCCCCGAACACCGTCGCCGCGACGACGACAAAGCCCATCGGCTGCTGCCCCATCAGGATCATCGCTATGATCCCGACGAGGGTCATGAAGATCAGCGCCAGGCCCGGCGCGATGAGCGGGCGCGAGGCATACATCGTCGCCGCCTCGAGCCGCCCGATCCGGCCGAGATCCCTGTCGAGGGTCTTGATCTGTTGGGGGGACGGGTCGGTCAAACGGGGTCCGGTGCTTGCCTGATAGCCATTGTGACAGTTTCGTGACGATCGCCTAGCGAGAAACAACTGGCCGGGCAACCCCGCCCCACGGCTCAGAGATCGCGCAGCAGCGCGCGCAGCTCTTGTTCGTGGACCATTTTCGCGGCGCGCATGGTGCTGACCCATTTGCGCTTGCGCTGCGTGGTTTCGGGAAAGTCATCGGCGAGCGCCTTTACCCGCACGCGGAATACCTCGACCCGGCAGCGCAGGCCGCCATCGCCGACCTTGCGATAGTGAAACCGGCCCAGCGGCTCATGGTCGACCCTGCCGGTCACGCCGGCTTCCTCCCAGGCCTCGCGCAGGGCCGCCTCGGCGAGGCTGCGGTCTTGCATCGGCCATCCGCGCGGCACGATCCAGCGCCCGCTGCGCCGCGTGCTGATTAGCAGCACCTCGCGACGCTTGCCGCGCTTGCGCAGGCACAGCGCCGCCACCTGCAGATGCGCCGGGCGGCGCAGGAGCGGGGCGACATAGTCGGCTATCGCTTTCGGCCAACCCATGTTCATACCCGATTTTCCGCCTGATCGTCCGGCAAACACAAGCTCTGCGGCATCAGAAGCTCCGTCTTGCGCGAAGTGCCGCGAGGATCGTGCCGTCGTCGAGGTAATCCAGCTCGCCCCCGATCGGCACCCCCTGCGCCAGCGAGGTCAGCCGCGCGCCCGTCTCCTCAAGCGCCTCGGCGATGTAATGGGCGGTGGTCTGGCCGTCCACGGTGGCGCTGAGCGCGAGGATGACCTCGGTGATGCTCTGCGCGCGCACCCGCGCGGCGAGTTCGGGGATGCGCAGCTCTTCGGGTCCCACCGCGTCGAGCGCCGAGAGCGTGCCGCCCAGGACATGGTACTGCCCCGCGAAGGCCCCGCCGCGCTCCATCGCCCACAGATCCGCCACGTCGGCGACGACGCAGATTTCGCCGGTCGCGCGCCCGGGATCGCGGCAGATGCCGCAGACCTCCTCGGTGCCGATATTGCCGCAGACCCGGCATTCGCGCGCGGCCTCGGCCACGGCCTGCATCGCCTGCGCGAGCGGGGCCATGACCTGGGTGCGCTTGCGGATCAGGTGCAGCACGGCACGCCGCGCCGAGCGCGGCCCCAGACCCGGCAGCCGCGCCATCATCTCAATCAGCGCCTCGATCTCGCGCGCGGGTCCGCTCAAGGTGTCAGAACGGCAGCTTCATGTCGGCCGGAAGCCCCATGCCCTCGGTGAGCTTGCGCATCTCCTCCTCGCTGCGCTGGGCGGCCTTCTGCTGCGCCTCCTTGATTGCGGCGAGGATCAGGTCCTCGACGACTTCCTTGTCCTCGGCCGAGAAGATCGACGGATCGATGTCGAGCCCGACAAGCTCGCCCTTCGCCGTCGAGGTGGCCTTGACCAGCCCGGTGCCGGCCTCGCCGGTCACCGTGATCGTCTTGAGCTCCTCCTGCAGCTCGGCCATCTTGGTCTGCATTTCCTGGGCGGCCTTCATCATCTTGCCCATGTCGCCCATGCCGCCTAGCCCCTTGATCATAGCGTATCCTTTCAATCAGTCCTGTTCGAACGGGTCCCAGTCGTCGTCCGGCGCGTCGAGCGTTTCGATCTCGGCGCCGGTCTCGCCATCGTCAAGCGGACGTATGTCAGTGATCTCGGCCTCGGGGAAGGCGTCGAGTACCGCGCCCACGAGCGGATTCCTGCGCGCCGCCACGCGCAGCCGCGAATCCGCGTCATTGCGCGCTTCGGCGATCGTGGCGCCGCCGCCGCGTCCCACCACCGACACGGTCCAGCGCGCCCCGGTCCAAAGCTGCAGCCGCTGCGCCAGCGTCGCGGCGAGATCGGCGGGCGCGTCGGCGGCGGGCTCGAACTCGATGCGGCCGGGACTGTAGCGGGCGAGCTTCAAACCCTGCTCGATCTGCATCAGGAGCGTCATGTCGCGCCGCGCACGCACCAGCGCGACCACATCCTCGAATCGTTGATATGCCGCGAGCGGGTCGGGTGCTGCGACCGCGCGCAGCGCCTGCGGCGCGCCACCGCCGGGCGCGGCCGGCGTCTCCACCGCGGCGGAGTGCGTGCCTGGCTGCGCGGCGGCATCGGCAGCGCGCGCCCCGCCCCCGCCCCCTTGCGGAGGCTGCGATTGCAGCTTGCGCACCAGCTCCTCGGGCGAGGGCAGATCGGCGACATGCGTCAGCCGGATCAGCGCCATCTCCGCGGCCATCATCGCGTTGGGCGCCGCGGCGACCTCCTCGAGCGCCTTGAGCAGCATCTGCCACATCCGCGTGAGCGCGCGCATAGGCAGCCGCGCGGCGGCGTCCTGGCCGCGGGCGCGCTCGTCCGGGCCCACGGTGGGATCGTCGGCGGCCTCCGGCGTGACCTTGATGACGCTGATCCAGTGCGTGACCTCCGCGAGATCGCGCAGCACCGCCATCGGGTCCGCGCCCTCGGCGTATTGCGCGGCGAGCTCGGCGAGCGCGGCGGCGGCGTCGCCGGACATCACATGGTCGAACAGATCGAGCACCCGGCCGCGATCGGCGAGGCCGAGCATCGCGCGCACCTCGCCCGCGCCGGTCTCCGGGCCGTCGGGCGTGAGCGCCTGGTCCATCAGGCTGAGTGCGTCGCGCACCGAGCCCTCGGCGGCGCGGGTGATCAGCGCGAGCGCGTCGTCACTGATTGCCGCGCCCTCGGCCCCGGCGATGCGGCGCAGATGCGCGATCATCTCCTCGGGCTCGATCCGGCGCAGGTCGAAACGCTGGCAGCGCGACATCACAGTGACCGGCACCTTGCGGATTTCCGTCGTCGCGAAGATGAACTTCACATGCGCCGGAGGCTCCTCGAGGGTCTTGAGGAGCGCGTTGAAGGCATGCCGCGAGAGCATGTGAACTTCGTCGATGATGTAGATCTTGTAGCGCGCCGAGGCCGCGCGATAGGCGACCGCGTCGATGATCTCGCGCACATCGTCGACGCCGGTGCGGCTTGCGGCGTCCATCTCCAGGACATCGACATGGCGGCCCTGCGTGATCGCGGTGCAGTGCTCGCAGACGCCGCAGGGATCGGTCGTCGGCCCGCCATCGCCGTCCGCGCCGATGCAGTTGAGCCCCTTGGCTATGATGCGCGCGGTGGTGGTCTTTCCGGTGCCGCGGATGCCGGTCATGATGAAGGCATGGGCGATCCGGTCGGCGGCGAAGGCGCCGCGCAGGGTGCGCACCATCGCCTCCTGTCCGATCAGGTCGGCGAAGGTCTCGGGCCGGTATTTGCGTGCCAGCACCCGGTAGGCGGGCTCGGTTTCACGGTCGGCCATGCCCTCGCTCTCCTGTCGTGGCGGTGACTCGGCGCACAGTATGCCGGTCCGCGCGCCCGGTTGAAAGCGCCGTCGCGCGGCGCCGGATGTCGCGGCGCGTGACGGCTCCCGATGCCGGGGCGGCGCCGGACGATCAACGTTTCATTCACGCATTCCGTCTGCCCGGGTCATCGGGCAAGCATGGCTTCGACACCGTCCTGGCGCGCGGCCCGCGTTGCGTTTCTCGACAGGGCAGGGGGCGAGGACGGGGTCCGGCCCGTCCGCTGGATCGGCGACTCGCGCTCTGCCCGCGCATGCTGCGCGGCTGTCAACGAAATATTCAATGCCCGATCCCAGATTGCTGCGAGGACAGGCAAGCGGAGATCGAGCGATGACGCAATCCTTCAACGCCGCGGTTTACAACGGCACCGCGGAGCAGGGCCGCCAGCTTCAGAATGTCGGCGAATTCGGTGAGCGCACGCTGACATTCGCGCGCGCCGACGGCGAGGCGTTCGAGGCCGGGGATCTCGAGCTGCAACCGGGCGCCGGGGGCGAGCTCGTCGTCGATACCGGCAGCGGCCCGCAGAACTTCACCGTGATCAGCACCGGAACGCTGCGCGACAGCAACCAGAACCAGCTCAAGGATCTGCAGAATGTCAGCCAGACCCCGGGCGACATCGATTACGTCATGATCGAGCTCGACGACGGCACGACGCTGGTGTTCTTTCCGGGCTATCCCGATGTCACGGGCGATGGCGCCGGCAATCTGCGCATCGATGACAGCGGCTCGGGCGTGTTCATCTGCTTTTGCGAGGGAACGATGATCGTCACCGAGCGCGGCGAGGTCGCGGTCGAAGCGCTGCGCGTCGGCGACCGCGTGCTCACCCGCGACGCGGGTTTTCAGCCGATCCAGTGGATCGGCGACACCACCGTGCGGCGTACGCCGACGACGGCGCCGGTGCTGATCAGCGCCGGCGCGCTCGGTGACGCGGGTCCGTCGCGGGATCTGCGCGTATCGCCGCAGCACCGCGTGCTGATGCGCGATGCACGGCTCGATCTTCACTTTGGCGTCGGCGAGGCACTGGTGCCCGCGAGGCACCTGGTCAACGAGAGCGGCGTGCGTCGCGAGACCGGCCCCGGAAGGGTGCGNTACTTCCACATCCTGTTCGACACGCACCAGATCGTCTATTCCGAGGGTCTGCCCACCGAAAGTTTCCACCCCGGCCCCTGGGGCCTGCGAGCGCTCGACTCCGCGGCGCGCGACGAGGTTCTCGCGCTGTTTCCGGAGCTCGCCGAGGCACCTGAAAACTACGGTCCGCCAGCCCGGTTGAGCCTCAAGCGCCACGAGGCGCAGATGCTGGCGCGCTGAGACGGCGTCGCCGGGCGCATTGCCTCGGCGGCGCCCAAGAAAAACGCGGGCCGTCACCGGCCCGCAGTTTCGCTGTCCGCGCGGCGCGCTCAGTCGGTCTCGGGGCCGAGATTGGCCTCGAGGTAGTCGAGCATCTCCTCGCGCATCTCGGCGTCGACATCCCACATGCCGTGATCGCGTTTCATGCGGTCGATGGTGTCGTCCCACCAGTCGCGGCTCTGGTTGAGATGGGCGAAGGTGCGCGCCGAATGGCAAGCGGCGCAGTTCGACTCGACCATCTCCACGCCCTCGTCCTTGGGCAGCGGTGCGAAGGGGTTGTCCTCTTCCGCCGCGGCCGCGAGCGGAAGGGTGAGCAGGGCGGCAAGAGCCGCCCCGCCGATCTGGACTGCAATGCGCATTGTCGGATGTGTCTCCTTCGGGTTCAGACCGCGGTCACATCAATGCGGTGACACACATTGTTGTTGTAGCCGCGCGGGTTCCATCCCGGCACCACCATTGGCTGCTGCTTGCCGTTGCTGTCCGTGGCGCGCGCCCAGATCTCGTAATAGCCCTGCATCGGCGGCGTCACCTCCGTGCGCCAGCGCTGCCAGCTGAAACGGTTCGGCGGGTCCGACAGCTCCGCGGTCTGCCAGGTGACGCCGAAATCGATCGACACCTCCATCGCGGTGACATGATCGTCGCCCGCCCAGGCCTGTCCGCGCACCTCCATGGGTCGTCCGGCATCGACCTCGGAGCCCGCTTCGGGGTAGCTGATGATCGATTTCACCGGCAGCGAGGTCATCACCTCCATGTCCTCGTCGGGCACTTCGGCGCCGGGGGCGACCGGGTAGCGCGGCAGCCGGTAGCTCAGCCCGGTCATGCCGGGGCCGTCATGCTCGCGGTCGCGCACCCAGATCCGGGTGAGCCATTTCTGCGAGACCGACCCGGCCCAACCCGGCGCGATCAGCCGCACCGGGTAGCCGTTCGCGATGGGGATGTCCTCGCCGTTCATCTCGAAGGCCACGATGGTGTGCGGGTCCATCATCTTGGCGATCGGGCCGCCGCGCGAGAGCGCCTCGCGGTCGGCATCGCCCGACAGGTGCGGATCATAGCCGTAATGGCCGGTATAGACGGCGCTCGGCTTGAGCCCGGCGCGCTCGAGGATGTCCTTGAGCCGAACGCCGGTCCATTCCGCGTTGCCGATGGCGCCGACGGTCCACTGGTTGCCGCTGGGCGAGGGGTTGAATCCGGCGCGGCCGTTGCCGCCGCATTCGAGCTGCAGCTTGAGGGTGACGTGATCGAAGTCGTTCATCAGGTCGTCCCAGCCGAGCTCGAGCTCCTCCTCGACCTCGCCGTCGATCGTCAGGCTCCACTCCTCCTTGGACATGGGCTCGGGCATGCCGCCATTGTTGCGGATGAAGTGCAGCTCGTTGGGGGTGACGTCGTCATCGAGCAGATGCGGCGGCGTCTCGGCGTTCACCGGACGGTCGTTGAGCACGGTGAGCCCCGGATCCTTGCCCTCGATCTCGAAATCCTCGAGATCATCGGCCATCGCCGACGGGATCAGCCCGGCGGGCATGTTCTCGTGAAACGGGATCGACGCGCCGAGCACCGCGCCCATCGAGGCGAGGCCCGCCCCTTGCAGGAACCCGCGCCGGCTCGGGCCGCTGCGGCGCCCGAAGACGAGCGCGTCCGCGCGGTCAGGGTCCTCGTGATAGAGTTCGCAGAGCCCGCGCTCCGTTTTCTTGCTGGTCATGGACTTGACCCTCCCTTGGTGTTCTGTCGCATCGTGGCGTGACGCGGCGCCGCGCGGACCCTCCTCGTCCGCGGCGACCCCGCCGGCCGCACCGACTTCGCGCCCGGCGCAATGCACCCGACAGCAGAGGAGACGAACGGGGCGGCCGGAATATTCCGCCCTGGTGCGAAAAAATGTCGCAGCCGTGCCTTCAGCCCGTGCAGCTCTGCCGGGCGCTGCTCAGCTTTGCGACGAGGGCCTCGTCGTCGGCATCCTGCGAGACCGTCGCCTCGCGCAGCGCCTCGGCGATGGTCGCGAAACGCACCCGGTCCATGTCACGCGCGATCAGGACGTGCCGGGTTTCGGCGCTGTCCCAGCTGGCCTGCAGGATATTGGCGGGGGCGTGCAGCGCGAAGGCCGGGTGCGCGGACCCGGCCGCGTCGCGCGCCATCTCGAACAGGCTGATCCGGCAGTCGCGCTTGCCGAGAAAGCCGGCATGGCGCAGCTCGCTTCCGTCCGCGAATTCGAGCCGGTCCTCGAGCACGAGTTCGAGTCCGGTCTCCTCCATCAGCGCGGTCATGCGCGGGGAGGCGATGTCGCGCGGCAGCACCGGCGCCACGTCACCCTCGTGCCAGGCATCGTATTCGGCCACCATCACCGCGAGGGGGGCGGTTGCGGCCGGGGGCGCCGCGCGTTCGGGCGCGCTCCACCATCCGGCGCCGAAGGTGAGCACGAGCGCCGCCAGCGCGGCAGCGAGCCCGGCGCGCGCGCGGCGTTCCGGCGGCGCACTCCGGTCGGCGGTGAACACGACGGAGTCGGGGGTCATTGCCGCGACCCCGGCGCGCAGCTCGTGCAGGGTCGCGATCTGCCGGGCGATCTGCGGGTCCATGGCGGCGGTGCGCGCGACGCGCGCGGCCTCGGCCGGGGGCAATTCCCGATCGACATAGGCATTGAGCGTCTCGACCCCGATCTGCCGCTCAGCCATCGCCCGAATCCCGGCGCCGCGGGCCGATCGGCGTGATCTCGCTTTCGGCGAGGCGCTTCGACAGCACGAATCGCGCCCGGCTGACACGGCTCATCACGGTGCCCCTGGGAACATCGAGGATCGTTGAGGCCTCATCGTAGCTGAATCCGCCGATATCCACCAGCGCGAGAACGTCGCGATGCGCCTTGCTCAACTGCAGGAAAGCCTGCCGGACCGCGAGATGATTGACGAGGACATCTTCGGGAACCGGCCCGGCGATCTCCGTCGCGGAGCCGTCATCCTCGTACAGTGCGCGGTGGCGGCGCAGGGTGCGCATCCGGTCAATCCAGAGATTGCGCAGCGTGCGAAACAGCCAGGCGCGAAAGGCGCGCTCGTCGCGCGGCACCTGCGGCGCCGCCATGGCACGGACCACGCAGTCCTGAAACAGATCCGCGGCCTGGTCATTGTCGCGGGTCAGGGCGCAGGCATACCCGAAGAGCCTCGTCCGGACGCGCTGAAGAAAATCGCGATGATTCGAATCGAACACGATTCGTTTCCTCCTCCACGCGACGTGAACGCTAGCAAGGCCACGGCGTCCGGCAAAGACGTTTCGAAGGGGGCGGTGAGAGGCTGAAACGCGACCCAGGCGGGGCTCGCTGCGGCTGCTTCCTTCCGGACCTGACCGGGTTGGCAAGGCGCCTGCCCGCGCCAACCTCTCAAGGGGGAAAGTAAGGGCGAAGGCCCGGCGATGCAAGCGCCCGGCGCCCTCACAGATGCAGCCGCAGCCGCAGGTATCCCGCGTCGTCATGGCCGAGCGGCTCGGGTTGCAGATGCGCGATCGCATCGAGATGCGCGGCGGCGCCGGGCCCCGTCTTGAAGGTAACGCGGGTCGCGGGCGGGGCGCGGAAGTGCCAAAGCGGCGCCGGGCTCGCGGTGACCGGCGCGCCCTGCGCGAGGTGATCGGCGAGCGCCTCGCGCGTCAGGGTGCGCGGCTGGCACACGATGCGCGCCGGGTCGATGGTGCGAAAACCGCCCCCGCCCGCGGCGCGAAAGCTGTTGGTGACGACGATGAAGCTGTCATGCGCGCGCACTGGGCGCCCGCCGCAGGTGAGTGCGGCGATGCGCCCGCCGCCGTCCGCGCGCTGCGGACCGTGCAGCGGCGGCCGGGTCGGATCGATGACGTAGTCGAGCCCGTCGATCAGGTCGAAATTGTAGGCCGGCATCCGCGGGTCGCGCAGCGGTGCCTCCGCCGCGCCCGCGGGGACCTGCCGGAACGCCGACGCCGCCCGCTCGAGCCAGTCGCGCAGCTGCGCGCCCGTGACCTGCACGGCGCAGATCGTGTCGGCATAGGGGCACAGATCGTGCAGCGCGCGCCGCGTGAGCTGGCCGGCGGGGATGTCGGTGTAGTTGTCCGGGCCGCCAAAGCCACCGGCGCGAAACGGTGCCACCGCCGAAAGCAGCGGCAGCCGCGCCGCGGGCGTTTGCGCGATTGCCGCGGCGACATGCGCGCGCTGCGCCGCCATGACAAGGCGCAGCGCCGGCGCGACGCCGAGCATCGCGAAATGGCTGTGCAGCGCGGCGCGGCTTTCGCCGATCACGCAGTCGAGCCGGTCGCGCATGGCCGCGTGATCGGGTTCGACCGCGCGCGTGATCCGCGGAGCGGGCGGGGTGCAGACGCCGTCATGCCCGGCGACGGCCGACCGGCGATGGCGCACCCGCCAGCCCGCCGCGCCGCGCTCGAGCTCGAGGTCGATCACGCCGAGATGGGCGCCGTGGCTGCCGC
>SL_5KL_010_SEDDRAFT_10001610_pt1 | contig 13394 bp, 11 predicted proteins | sample SodLakKL_010_SED_FD_9118 | JGI IMG/M metagenome (IMG submission 9118)
GGGGATCAGCCACTCCTCCGGAGCGCGGATGAAGGCGTCCGAGTCGTGATTGATCACCCCGTCCCGATCCAGGATGAGCCACGCCATATCCGTCACTCAGCCCGGCAGGTGGGAGAGATCGGCCACCGCCCGGAAGGCGTGCCGGACGCCGCCGAGCAGCTCGAGCCGGCGCTGGCGCACCGCCTCGTCGTCGGCCATCACCATGACGTCGGTAAAGAACCGATCCACAGGCTCATGCAGCTCGGCCAGGGCGGTCAGTGCGGCATCGTATTCCCTGGCCTCAATGCACGGCTGCGCCGTGGCCCAGGCACTGCGCAGTGCCTCGGCGAGCGCCTGCTCGGCGGGCTCGTCGCCGGCGCTCGCCGCCTCCGGGCGGGTCTGTGGGTCGAGGCCGGCACGGCGCAGGATGTTGCCAATGCGTTTGTTCGCCTCGCCCAGCGTCTGCGCCTCAGGCCGCTCGCGAAAAGTGGAACACGCCACCAGGCGGCGGTGGAAATCCAGAGGCGAGGCGGGCTCGACGGCCGCCACCGCCTCAAAGACCTCGGCGGCGTAGCCGCGCTCGGCGTAGTAGCCGCGCAGGCGCTCATGACAGAAGCCGGCCACCTGCTCCGCGATGCCATCGGTGGTGACCCCGCACCGTTCGGCGATCATCCCGGCGGCCTCCTCGAGCAGCTCGCGCAGCGAGAGATCGTGGCCACCCTCGATCAGGCAGCGCAGCAGCCCGATCGCCGCCCGGCGCAGGCCGAACGGGTCCTTATCCGCCGACGGCGGGCCGTCCGCGGCGAAGATGCCCACCAGCGTATCCACCCGGTCGGCGATGCTCACCGCCTGGCCCTCGGCCGTTTCGGGCAGGGCGTCGCCGGCGAAGGCCGGCCGGTAGTGAGCGCCGATGGCGGCCGCCACGGCCTCGCCCTCGCCGTCGGCCCGGGCGTAATGGCCCCCCATCACCCCCTGCAGTTCAGGGAATTCATCGACCATCTCGGTGACGAGATCGCACTTGGCCAGCAGCCCAGCCCGCCCGGCCGCCCCGGCGTCGGCACCGACGCGTTCGCCGACCCGCGCCGCCAAGCGGCTGATCCGCTCGCTGCGCCCCCGCAGGTCGCCAAGGTGGCGGTGGAAGACGACGTGCTCCAACTGCTCGAGCCGTTCGGCCAGCGGCAATCGGCGATCCTGCTGCCAGAAGAACTCGGCGTCGGCCAGGCGGGGGCGGATGACCCGTTCGTTGCCGTGGCGGACCTGTTCGGGATCGCGGCTGTCGATGTTGGCAACGGTGATGAAGCTCGCCAGCAGACGGCCGTCGCCGCCGCGCACCGGGAAGCAGCGCTGATGGCCCTGCATGCTGGAGATCAGTGCCTCTTCCGGGATCTCCAGAAAGCGCCGGTCGAAGTCCCCGGAGAGCGCCACCGGCCACTCCACCAGGCCGGTGACCTCATCGAGCAGGGCCTCGTCACCCACCGGCTCCCCCCCGGCCCGCTCAGCCTCCTGGCGCACACCGGCCTCCACTCGCCGGCGCCGTTCGGCAAAGTCGGCGATCACGCACCCCTGCTCCTCCAGGCACCCCTCGTAAGCGCTGGGCTCGGGGATCTCGATGCCGCTGCGACCCTGGCCGTGGAAGCGGTGCCCATAGGTCACCCGCCCGGTGGGGATGCCGAGGATCGAGCCCGGGATCACCGCGTCGCCGAGCAGCGCCACGCTCCAGTGGATGGGGCGGACAAACTCCACCTCGCCGCTGCCCCAGCGCATCCGCTTGGGGATGGGCAGGCGGGCCAGGGCGGTCTCGACCAGTCCGGGGATGATCGCCTCGGCGCGCTCCCCGGGTTGCACACCGCGCCAGACCAGCCGCGGTCCCTTATCGGTATCCATGCTCTCCAGCGTGCTGACATCGACGCCGCAGGAGCGCGCGAAACCCTCGGCGGCCTTGGTGGGCTGGCCGTCGGCATCGTAGGCGGCGTCCAGCTTGGGTCCGAGGCGCTCGATCTGTTCATCGGCCTGGCGCGTGTCCAGGGCCTCGATGCGCACCGCCAGCCGCCGCGGGGTGGCGAACGCCCGGACCCCTTCCGGCTGCAGGCGCTGCTCCTCCAGGGCGCTGAAGAGGTCGTCGCGGAAGGCGAGCATCAGCCGCTGCAGTGCCTTGGGCGGCAGCTCCTCGGTGCCGATCTCGATGAGCAGGGGGCGGCGTTCAGCCATGGGTCGACTCCTTATCCTGCAGCAGCGGAAAGCCAAGGGCCTCGCGCGCCTGGTAGTAGCCCTGCGCCACGGTGCGGGCCAGATTGCGCACTCGCAGGATGTAGCCCTGGCGCTCGGTGACCGAGATGGCACCCCGCGCATCGAGCAGGTTGAAGGTGTGCGACGCCTTGAGGACCTGCTCGTAGGCCGGCAGCGGCAGTCCCTGTTCGGCCAGCCGCTGGCACTCCTGCTCCTGATGCCGGAAGGCCTCTAGCAGTGCCTGCACCGGGGCTTGCTCGAAGTTGTACGCCGACTGCTCGCGCTCGTTCTGCAGGAAGACGTCGCCGTAGGTCACCGGCCCGGCGTCCGTCCGTGTCCAGATCAGGTCGTAGACGCTTTCCACGTTCTGCAGGTACATGGCGATGCGCTCGAGGCCGTAGGTGATCTCGCCCATCACCGGCCGGCAGTCGAGCCCGCCTACCTGCTGGAAGTAGGTGAACTGGGTGATCTCCATGCCGTTGAGCCAGACCTCCCAGCCCAGCCCCCAGGCGCCGAGCGTCGGTGACTCCCAGTCGTCCTCGACGAAGCGGATGTCGTGGACCTGCGGGTCGATGCCGAGTTGCTCGAGCGAGCCGAGATACCGCTCCTGGAAATCCGCCGGGGAGGGTTTGAGCACCACCTGGAACTGGTAATAGTGCTGCAGGCGGTTGGGGTTGTCGCCGTAGCGCCCATCGGTCGGGCGGCGTGACGGCTGCACGTAGGCCGCGTGCCAGGGCTCCGGGCCCACGGCGCGCAGAAAGGTGGCTGGGTGGAAGGTTCCGGCACCCACCTCCATATCCAGCGGCTGCAGCACCACGCAGCCCTGTCGGGCCCAGTACTGCTGCAGGTTGAGGATCAGTTCCTGAAAGTCCCGCGGTCGCTCGGCCAAGCTCGCCTCCGTTGATCCCGTCGGCTCTGTGCGCAGTAGCGGCGCAGTATAGCGATCCGGCCCGGGCGGTTGCACGGGCTGCACGGCGGGTTTGGTAGAATTTGGTCTCCACTCCGACACGGCCGCGGATCATGTCCGAGCAACCGAAAGCCGTCGCGCTCATCTCCGGGGGTCTCGACTCCATGCTTGCCGCCCGCGTGGTCCAGGACCATGGGGTGCACGTGGAGGGGATCAATTTCTACACCGGCTTCTGCGTCGAAGGACACACCCACGCCATCCGCAGCAAGGATCAGCAGCGGCCGAAGCGCAACAACGCCCTCTGGGTGGCTGAGCAGCTGGGCATGCCGCTGCACATCGTCGATGTCATCGAGGAGTACAAGGAGGTCCTCACCCGGCCACGCTATGGCTACGGCGCCAACCTCAATCCCTGCCTCGACTGCAAGGTGTTCATGGTGGGCAAGGCCCGTGAGTGGATGGAGGCCAACGGGTTCGATTTCATCGTCACCGGCGAGGTGATCGGCCAGCGGCCCAAGTCACAGACCCGGGACAAACTGCCGGTCATCAACCGGGATTCCGGGGTCGAGGATCTGCTCCTGCGCCCGCTCTCGGCGAAGCTCCTAGAGCCGACGCGGCCCGAGCGCGAGGGGTGGGTGGATCGCGAGCGCCTCTTTGAGCTGCACGGGCGCTCGCGCAAGCCGCAGTTCGCCCTGGCCCGCGAACTCGGTATCGAGGCGTGGGCGCAGCCGGCCGGCGGCTGCTGCTTTCTCACCGACGCCACCTACTCGGCCAAGCTCGCCGATCTGTGGCAGGCGCGCGGTTCGCGGGAGTACGACCTGGACGACATCATGCTCCTCAAGGTCGGTCGGCACCTGCGGCCGCGGGATCACTTCAAGCTGATCATCGCCCGGGAGGCCGGCGAGACCCGTTTCCTGCAGGGCTACAAACGCCGCTATCCGCACCTGCGTACCACCAGCCACGGTGGGCCGGTGGCGTTGATCGACGGCGACTGGAACGAACATGACCTGGAACTGGCGGCGCGGCTGGTGGCGCGCTACTCCTCCGGCCGCCACGCCGAGCGGGTCGAACTGGAGTTCGAGGACACCGAGGGCCGGGTGCGGCCGCTCTCGGTACCGCCCATGGCGTCGGACTGTGTCCCCGACGCCTGGTATGTGGGGGGGGACCATGGCGACAGCTGAAGAGCTCGACTGCCGGCATCTGCTCTGCCCACTGCCGGTGATCCGCACCCAGGCCCGGGTGGCGCGGATGGCGGTCGGCGCCGAACTCCAGGTGGTGGTCACCGATCCGGGCGCCCTGGAGGACATCCCGGCCTGGTGCCGGGTCCACGGCCACGAGGTCGTAGCTACGGAGGCCGCCGGCGACGAGCAGAGGATCCGCATCCGGGTCGGCGGCGGCTGAGCGCCCCGCGGAGCGTAGCAGGACGCCGCAGGTGCGTGTCGGCGCGAAATGCCCCACAATGAGCCACGGCTGCGGGGCTGCTGCACCTTCCCGGCGCACGCTCCGCCCTATTGTTTCCCACGCAGAGGCTGTGAGCTTATGGCGCGTACTGGAGAAGAGGTCCTCAAGCTGATCGAGGACGAAGACGTTAAATTCGTCGACCTTCGCTTCACTGACACCCGCGGCAAGGAGATGCACGTAACCTTGCCCGCCTCCCAGGTCGATGAGGACCTGTTCGAGCATGGTTCCATGTTCGACGGCTCCTCGATCCAGGGTTGGAAGGGGATCCAGGAGTCGGACATGATCATGCTCCCCGATCCCGACTCCGCGACCCTCGACCCCTTCTACGATGAGCCCACCCTGAACCTGGTCTGCGACATCCTCGAGCCGAGCACGCTGCAGGGCTACGATCGCGATCCGCGCTCAGTGGCCCGGCGCGCCGAGGCCTACCTGGCCTCCACGGGGGTCGGGGATACCGCCCTGTTCGGCCCCGAGCCGGAGTTCTTCGTCTTCGACGATGTCCGCTGGGGCGCCGATATGAGCGGCACCTTCTACAAGATCGACTCCGAGGAGGCCGGCTGGAACTCCGAGCGGGTCTACAAGGACGGCAACATCGGCCACCGCCCCGGTGTGAAGGGCGGCTACTTCCCGGTCCCGCCGGTGGATTCGCTGCACGATATCCGCGCCGCCATGTGCCAGGCGATGGAGGAGATGGGCCTGGAGCCCGAGGTCCACCACCACGAGGTGGCCACCGCCGGGCAGTGCGAGATCGGTGTTGCCGCCCGCACCCTGGTCAAGAAGGCCGACGAGCTGCAGACGCTCAAGTACTGCGTGCACAACGTCGCCCACGCCTACGGCAAGACGGCCACCTTCATGCCCAAGCCCTTGGTCGGGGATAACGGCAGCGGCATGCACGTCCACCAGTCGATCTCCAAGGGCGGCAACAACATCTTCGCCGGTGATCAGTACGGCGGCCTCTCGGAGGAGGCGCTCTACTACATTGGCGGGATCATCAAGCACGCCAAGGCGATCAACGCCTTCGCCAACGCCTCGACCAACAGCTACAAGCGTCTGGTGCCGGGCTTCGAGGCCCCGGTGCTGCTCGCCTACTCGGCGCGCAACCGCTCCGCCTCGGTGCGCGTGCCCTACGTGGCCAACCCCAAGGCACGGCGGATCGAGGTGCGCTTCCCGGATCCCACCGGCAACCCGTACCTGACCTTTGCCGCCATGCTGATGGCCGGTCTTGACGGCATCCGCAACAAGATCCACCCCGGCGAGGCGATGGACAAGGACCTCTACGACCTGCCGCCGGAGGAGGAGAAGGAGATCCCCAAGGTCGCCTTCCAGCTCGACGAGGCGCTCGAGGCCCTGGACAACGATCGGGAGTTCCTCAAGCAGGGCGGGGTCTTCTCCGACGACCTGATCGATGCCTACATCCACCTGAAGATGGACGACGTCACGCGTCTGCGCATGACCACCCATCCGGTGGAGTTCGATATGTACTACAGCGTCTGATCCCCACTGGGGAGGATGCGGTACCGATCCGGGGCGGGGCCGTTCGGCTGCCGCCCCTTTTTATTGCAATGCACCAGGATGGTGCGAAGCCCCTAGATCAACGGGCCCATCCACGCCCGGGCTGCGGCACCGGGGAGGATGGCCCGCCCTTTGCACAGGGATGGACATGGACGGACACGAGCAGGACCACTCGCGGATCCTCGAAGAGCTGACCACTGCCGTGCTGCTGGTGGATGCCCGGGCGTGCATCCTTTATGTGAATCACGCTGCCGAGACCCTGTTCCGCGTCAGCAGTCGGCAGGTCGTGGGGCAGCGCCTGGGGACTGCCCTGCGCGGCACGGAGCTGCTCGAGGAGCTGATCCGCCAGACCCAGCGTACCGGCGGGGCGTACACGCAGCGGGAGCGCCGCTTGCCGGTCCGTGGCGATCACCCGGTGACGGTCGACTGCACCATCACCCCCCTCTCCCGGGAGCGGGTGCTGCTTGAGATCGCCGAGGTCGATCGGCACGCACGGATCACCCGCGAGCAGCACCTGCTCTCGCAGAATCGCGCCGTCCAGGAACTGATCCGGGGCCTGGCCCACGAGATCAAGAACCCTCTGGGCGGTCTGCGCGGTGCCGCGCAGCTGCTTGAATGCGAACTGCCCGAGCCGGATCAGCGGGAGTATACGCAGGTGATCATCCGCGAGGCCGATCGTCTGCAGCAGCTCGTCGATGCCTTGCTCGGCCCCAACGCCCCGGCCTGCGCCGAGTGGGTGAACATCCATGAGGTCCTCGAGCGGGTTCGCGCCCTGGTCATCGCCGAGGACGCGGAGGGGCGTGATGATAGCCCGGCGGTGGTCTTGCAGCGCGACTACGACCCCAGCATCCCGCCGGTCCAGGCCGAGTACAACCACCTGGTCCAGGCGGTGCTCAATCTGGTGCGCAACGCCCGCCAGGCCACCGGCCCCGGCGGCACCATCACGCTGCGCACGCGGACGCAGCGCCAGTTCACCATCGCCGACCGACCCCACCGCCTGGTGGCGCGCATCGATATCATCGACGACGGGCCGGGGATCCCCCTCGATCAGCAGGAGCAGATCTTCTACCCGATGGTCACCTCCCGCCCCGATGGAACGGGCCTGGGCCTGCCCATCGCCCAGAGCCTGATCAGCCGCCTCGGTGGCCTCATCGAGTGCGTCAGCGAGCCGGGGCGCACGGTGTTCACCATCTGGCTACCCATGGAGACGGAAAATGACTGAGGCCGAATCGCAGGTATGGGTGGTGGACGATGATCGTTCCATCCGCTGGGTGCTGGAAAAGGCGCTGCGTCGCGCCGGCTACGGCGTCCACACCTTCGAGAGCGGCGATGCGGCGCTGGAGGCGCTGCGCCGGGAGGAACCCGACGTGCTGATCACGGATCTGCGCATGCCCGGGCTCGGCGGTCACGATCTGTTGCAGCGGGTGCAGAGCACGTCGCCGCAATTACCGGTGATCGTGATCACCGCCTACTCGGACCTGGATGCAGCCGTGAGTTCCTATGAGGGCGGCGCCTTTGAATACCTGCCGAAGCCGTTCGATGTCGATGAGGCGGTGGATCTGGCCGGTCGCGCCGTAGCCAGTCGGCGCAAGGCCACCGGGACGGGGTCGGCCGCCGAAGGCTCGGCGGATATCCTCGGCGAAGCGCCGGCGATGCAGGAGGTTTTCCGCGCCATCGGACGGCTGTCGCGCTCGAGCGTCACGGTCCTGCTCACCGGCGAGTCGGGTAGCGGCAAGGAGTTGGTGGCGCGGGCCCTGCATCGGCACAGTCCGCGGGCGGCGGGTCCGTTCGTGGCCCTGAACATGGCCGCCATCCCCCATGACCTGATGGAGTCCGAACTCTTCGGCCACGAGAAAGGGGCCTTCACCGGGGCCCAGCAGACGCGGCGCGGACGCTTTGAGCAGGCCGACGGCGGGACGCTCTTCCTTGATGAGATCGGCGATATGCCCGCAGACCTGCAGACCCGGCTGTTGCGCGTGCTGGCCGATGGGGAGTTCTACCGGGTGGGGGCACACACCGCCATGAAGGTGGATGTGCGGATCATCGCCGCCACCCACCAGGATCTGGAGCAGCGGGTGGCCGAGGGGCGCTTTCGTGAGGATCTTTATCACCGCCTGAACGTGATCCATATACAACTGCCGCCGCTGCGGGAGCGGCGTGAGGACATCCCCGCGCTGGCCCGGCGTTTCCTCGCCGACGCTGCCCGCGAGCTCAACGTCGATCCGAAGGCGTTGGATCCGGCGGTGGAGCGCGAGCTCATGCAGATGGAATGGCCGGGCAACGTGCGCCAGCTGGAGAACACCTGTCGCTGGTTGACGGTTATGGCCAGCGGACAGGAGGTCGTCCCCGAGGATCTGCCCGCCGACCTGCGCCGCGCCAGCAGCACCAGCAGTGCGGAGAAGGCAACGGTGGATGGGGACTGGGAGGCGGCGCTCTCGCGCTGGGCCGAACGGGCCCTCGATGGCGGTGAGGATCACCTGCTCGATGATGCCCTGCCCCGTTTCGAGCGCACCCTGATCCGCGCGGCGCTGAGCCGCAGTGGCGGTCACCGCCAGGAGGCGGCCCGGCTGCTCGGCTGGGGCCGCAACACGCTGACGCGCAAGATCAAGGAACTCGGTATGGAGTGAGTCGGCGCTGCGGCTCAGTCGCCGAACTCGGCCTTCGGTGTGCGCTCCATGAGTTCACGAACGGCCTGTTCCAGGGGGGTATCGCCGCCGACCACGCGGTAGACCATGTTGCAGATCGGCATCTCCACGCCGTGGCGGGTGGCCAGGCTGTGCAGTTCGGCCGCGGTGCGTGCGCCCTCGACGGTGCTGCCCACCGAGGCCAGGGCGGTGTCGACGTCGGCGCCCCGGCCGAGGGCGAAGCCGAAGCGGCGGTTGCGCGACTGGTCGTCGGTGCAGGTCAGCAGCAGATCACCCATCCCGGCCAGCCCGATCAGGGTCTGCGGGTCGGCGCCGAGGGCGGCGCCCAGCCGCGAGATCTCGGCCAGGCCACGGGTCACCAGGGCGGCGCGGGCGTTGGCACCGAGGCCCAGCCCGTCGCTGACCCCCGTGGCCACGGCCAGCACGTTCTTGACGGCGCCGCCGAGCTCGACACCGATCATGTCGGTACTCGAGTAGGGCCGGAAGCGCTCGTTGTGGAAGGCGCCAACCACCTCGGCGGCCAGCTCGCCGTCGCTGGCTGCTACGGTGATGGCGGTGGGCAGGCCGCGGCCGACCTCCGCCGCGAAACTCGGCCCGGAGATCACGGCCATGGCGGGGATCGGATCGAGGGTCGCCTCGACGACGCCGTGCAGGAAGCCGCCGGACTGTGATTCCAGCCCCTTGGTGGCCCAGACGACCTTGCTCGGCCGGTAGGGGGCCAGGCACTCGATCAGGCCACGAAAGGCGCTGCTGGGTACCGCGATCAGCAGCCAGTCGCTGCCGGCGATGGCCGCGTCCAGGTCGGCGGTGGCGGTCAGGCTCTGGGGCAGCGGGCAGTCCGGCAGATGGCGGTGGTTGACGCGATCGGCGTTGATGGCCGCTGCGTGCTCGGCATCTCGGGTCCACAGCTGAACAACGTGGCCGTTGCGCCCCAGCACCGAGGCCAGGGCGGTGCCCCAGGCGCCGGCGCCGAGCACTGCGATGGTCGCCACGGCGTTACGCCCTCCCCCCATCCTGACTGGTCGCGTTCTGGTCGCTGGCACCCTGCTCGCGACGCTGCTTCTGCTGCTGGTAAAGCGACTCGAAGTTCACCGGGGCCAGGAGCAGCTGCGGAAACCCGCCCTTGACCACCAGGTCGTTGATCGCCTCACGGGCAAAGGGGAAGAGCTGCGCCGGGCAGTAGGCGCCGAGTACCCGCTCCATGTCGGCCTCGGGGAAGCCCTCCAGGCGGAAGACGCCGCCCTGCTTGACCTCGCAGAGGTAGGCGGTGCGCTCGTTGTTGCGCGCGGTCACGGTGACGCTGAGGACCACGTCGTAGGTGTTCTCACCCAGCGGCTGATGCCGGCTGCCCAGCTCCACATCGAGCTGTGGCTTCCACTCGTCGCGGAAGCCTTCCGGGGCGCTCGGCGCCTCGAAGGAGACATCGCGCAAGTACATCTTGGCGATCTGGAAGCGTTGCCGCTGGCCCGCATCGGCGGCGCCGGTGCTGCCGTTGCCGTTGTTCTCTGCCATCGTCCCTTACCCCTTCTTAACGTTCTCCATCGGGTACCCGGCGCCCTGCCAGGCCCGCAGCCCGTGCTTGAGTCGATAGACGCGGGTGAAGCCGGCCTTGCGCAGCTTGCGCCCGACGCGGGCCGCCTGGGGCCCCTGATCATCGTAGACGATCAGCGGTGGGTCGCCGTCGGCCTCTTTGCGCAGTTTGTCGATCAGTTGGTCGAACTCCGCCTCCGGCAGGCTGAACGCGCCGGGCAAGTGCCCGCCATCGAATTCCTTGCGCGGGCGCATGTCGATGAACCGGCCCGACTCGCGGTTGTACATCCGCGTGGCGGTGTCGGCGTCGATCATCTTCACGCCGCTGTACCAGTGGAAGAGCTCGCCACCGATCCACCAGCCGAGGATCAGCACGAAGGCCAGGACGAGGCCCCAATTGTTCTGTGCGAATTCGAGGAATTCCTGCATGGACGCTGCCGTGCCTCTGTGGTCACCGGGAACAGGCCGGGATGATACCAGCCGTCCGCGGTGCCTGCAGGTCTACCGGGCGTGATCGCGCTACCATGGGCGGCGTTTGGCAAGGCAGTGGAGAGGGGCATGGCGGCAAGCCGACGGCGGACGGGGATGGTGACCGGGATCGTGCTCACGGCCCTGGCCGTCACGGTGTCTGCGGACTACGAGCGTGAGCGCGAACAGCTCGAGGCGCTGCGCGATGACCTGGAGACGATCCAGGAGAAGCTGGCGGCGGACCGGGATGCCCGCGACGAGGTCGAGGGGGAGCTCTCGCGGCTTGAGCAGGCCGTCTCGGAGGCGGCTCGCGAGCTGGAGCGGCTGCGCGAGCAGCGCGCCGAGGCCCGCGAGCGGGTGGCGCGGCTGCGGGAGGATTACGCCGCAGAGTCCGAGCGCCTTAGCCAGCATCGCGAGACTCTGGCCGAGCAGATCATCGCCGCCTATGTCGGTGGCGGTGACGACCCCCTGCGCCTACTGCTCAACCAGCAAGAGCCGGCCGGTGCCCAGCGGCTGTTGGTCTATCACGACTACTTCAATGAGGCGCGGGCCGGGCACATCGAGTCCGCCATGGCTGAACTGGAGAGCCTCGCCGCCCTGCGCGAAGAACTGCGCGGCGAGCTGACCGAGCTCGAGCGGTTGGAGGCCGCCACGCGCGAGGAGCGCGAGGCGCTGGCCGAGCAGCGGGCCGAGCGGGATGCAAGGCGCGAGGAGCTGGAGGCGCGGATCGCCGAGCGCGGCGCGGAGGCCGAGTCCCTTGAGGCCGAGGTGGCCGAGCAGGAATCGCTGCTTGAGGATCTGCGCCAGCGCCTGGCCGATGTGCCGGACGAGGCGGCCGACTTCGAGGCCCTGAGCGAGGCACGGGGGAGCCTGCCGTGGCCGGTGGAGGGCGAGGTGGCCGAGGAGTTCGGGGAGGCCCGTGGTGGGGGCCTGCAGCGCACCGGCGTGGTGATCGCCGCGCAGACCGGCGAGGAGGTCCATGCGGTGGCCCCGGGGCGGGTGGTCTTCAGTGATTGGTTGCGCGGTCTGGGGCTGCTGGCCATCATTGACCACGGCGATGGCCATCTGACGCTCTACGGCCACACCGAGTCGCTCTATGTTGACGTCGGCGAGTGGGTCGAGGCCGGTGACCTGGTCGCTACCGTGGGCAACAGCGGAACCCGTCGTGAGCCCGGCCTGTACTTCGAGATCCGCGAGGGCGCGGAGCCACGCAACCCGCTGGACTGGCTTCGCTGAGGCGGACCGCCCAATGAAGGAGCTGCGATGCGATCCTGGACGCTGACCCTGGCCACCGCCCTGCTCGCCTTGCTGATCGGCAGCGCCGCCGCGGATCGGCCGGCGGAGGCCGACGACGATCTGCCGATGGCCGAGCTGGAACTGCTCACCGAGGTCTACAGTCGCATCAAGCGCGATTACGTGGACGAGGTCGAGGATGCCGACCTGTTCCGGGCGGCCATCCGCGGCATGCTCTCGGAGCTGGATGCGCACTCGAGCTACCTCGATGGGCAGGAACTCGAGCAGCTACGCGAGGGCACCCGCGGCGAGTTCGGCGGGGTCGGCCTGGAGCTCAGCCGCCAGGACGATGAGATCCGGGTGGTCGCCCCCATTGATGACACCCCGGCGAGCCGCGCGGGCCTGCAGGCCGGGGACGTGCTGCTGCGGATCGACGGCGAGGCGCTCGGCGGCGCCAGCCTCAACGAGGTGGTCCAGCGTCTGCGCGGTGAGCCGGGCAGCGTGGTGGAGGTAACCATCCGCCGCTCGGAGGATGAGGGGCAGACCCGCACCTTCGAGCTGGAGCGCGACACCATTCAGGTCGAGAGCGTGCGTGCCCGGATGCTCGAGCCGGGTTACGGCTACGTGCGCATCAGCCAGTTCCAGGAGCGCACCGCCAGTGACCTTTTCCGCGCCCTCGATGGCCTGCTTGAGGAGGCCGGCGGCGGCCTCCACGGCCTGATCCTCGATCTGCGCAACAACCCGGGCGGGGTGCTGGATCCGGCGGTGGCCGTGGCCGACGCCTTCCTGACCGAGGGCCGGATCGTCTACACCGAGGGGCGCATGCGCCAGGCGCGTATGAGCTTTGACGCCACGCCGGCGGATCGAAGCCTGGGCGCGCCCCTGGTGGTGCTGATCAACCGCGGCTCCGCGTCGGGCTCCGAGATCGTGGCCGGGGCGCTGCAGGATCACCAGCGCGCGGTGGTGATGGGACGGGCCAGCTTCGGCAAGGGCTCGGTGCAAAGCGTGCTGCCGCTTGATGGCGCCGCCATGAAGCTGACCACGGCTCGCTACTACACCCCGCAGGGCCGCTCGATCCAGGATGAGGGCATCCAGCCGGATATCGTCGTCGAGGATCTGCGCCTGGCCGAGGCGCAGGAGCGCGACGAGGCAGAGCTGCTCGATGTCCCGGAGGACGCCGATGATGCCGAGGAGGCGGCGGCGCTGGCTCAGGACGATTACGTGTTGAGCGAGGCACTGAACCTGCTCAAGGGGCTGCGCGTGTTCGAGGGACGCTGAGCATGGCAAAGGGGTCTCGACGGTTCCTGGCCGTCGGCGTACTGGCGATCTGGGCGGCGCCAGTGGCAGCGCAGGGGCCGCAGGGCACCGACTGGCTGCCGTTCCCGGAGCCGCGGGTAGAGAGCCCGGCTGGCCAGCCGGCGGCGCTGATCATCGAC
>SL_5KL_010_SEDDRAFT_10001612_pt1 | contig 13391 bp, 7 predicted proteins | sample SodLakKL_010_SED_FD_9118 | JGI IMG/M metagenome (IMG submission 9118)
ATCGACGGCGGCTCGCTTACCGTTGTTCGTTCGGCCCGTTCAAGTCCGCTTGCATATAGCTCATATAATGTGTCGGTGAGTTCGTTTCTGTTTGTTTTAAATTCTTCGAGAATAGGACCGAGCAAATAACCGTCGGTTGCAAAGGCGTGTCCGCCGCAATTCAATCCCGACTCGATCCTGAATTCCGATATCCAGAGCCCTTTCTTTGCGAGGAATTTTCCCTGAATGAGTGCAGACCGGTAGTCGCTTACTTTCAGAATGATCTTCTTTTTAAGATTACCAGATTCGTCGGGATAAAAATCATTGAAACGTGCGGCGTAACCGTATAACCGCGGATTCATACCGGCAGAAAACACTACCGAGGAAGTGAGTTTGCTGTTCCCGAAACCCCGTAACGCTGCGTGTGCATCGTTGAATTCATTTGAGAGAACTTCATTCTTTTTTGCATAGTTCACACGATCCAATTTAGTCATAATGTTGACGTCGATCGCACCGGGAGTGATCTCTTCTCTTAATTGTTGCCCGAGAACGGCTGCATCCTCATCGCCCGTCCGTAGCATAATATTATATTTCTGTCTCAGAGGAGAAGAATCGGGCAGGAGATCAAAATACTTCGTGATCTCACTTTCCTTTTCAAAAGAGGATTCTTTTAGGTTTTTGAAATTTTGAGCAACGATATCGTCAACCAGGTTTAGATACGCGGTGATCCGTCGGGCTCTGCTGTCTTCCGCCCGTTCGTGAATCGGTTCAAATGGAATCTTTCTCAGGTTACTGTGATACTCACGCATTCGTTCTGTGAGCCGGTGATCGACAATCGAAATAACCGAATCGATGCCGTAATGTGCCAGTTTTATAGGAGTATCGACCGTATAGCCGGTACCCATCACGGGAATATGGAAGGAATGTAAATCTTTTCTTCGGGACATACCAATCTCTTTCTGTATAAATTTTTAAGATTTGCTGCTCTACTACCAATACGGTCAACCCTGCGGCATCTTTTTCACTTAGGTACGTACCCGTATCAGATATTGCAATAATCTGTACTATTCCCTCAATAACAACCTTTTTTATGAATAATGCAATACCCCATTAAAAATAATTTGAAAATGAGCTTTCTCGCTCTCATTGACTAATCAAAAAAAAATTCATACCATATAGTATAAATACTTCGCTATGAGTAAACTTCATACAGGTGATACCTTCACATCTATGTTACACCTCAGTACCATATCGCTAATGTTTGAATATAGTTCCAGAGAATTATCATGTCAGCCGAGAGTATTAGGAAAATTATCGATGATACCAGGGGTCAGCCTGCAAATATCATCGCGACACTTGAAGATATTCAGGCAAAGTTCGGATACCTGCCCGAAGAATCGTTACGAATTGTTGCAGAAGAAACCGGGCAATCGCTTGTAGATATCTATGGTGTCGCAACGTTTTATAAAACATTCAGTCTTAAACCGCGGGGTGAACATCTCGTTTCCGTTTGTCTCGGTACCGCCTGTCACGTTCGCGGCGGTCCGGCAATTGAACGGGGATTTCAACAAGCACTCAAATGTAAAACAGGAGAAACCACTCCCGATAAGAAATTCACCCTCGAAACAGTTGCCTGCCTCGGTGCCTGTGCACTCGGTCCCATCGTCGTTGTCGATCAACATTACTTTTCCAAAGTTAACTCCCAGGATATACGGCGGATTGTCCGTAAGACACTTGAGGGACTGGATAAGGTAGATGTCACAAAAGATAAAAGTGTCTTTCCGGTCGAGATTATATGTGCCAGATGTGCACACAGCTTGATGGATCCCACATATTTAATCGACGGACATCCGTCGGTCCGGGTTACCATTTATTTCGAACGTCAGCACGGATGGCTTCGCTTATCAAGCATCTACGGAAGCTATAATATTGAATCCGAATACGAAGTGCCTATGGATACGGTCGTTAATTTCTTCTGCCCTCACTGTCATACGGAATTAAAAAGTAACATCTCCTGTCCCGATTGTCACGCACCGATGGTATCGATGGCGGTACGGGGCGGCGGGGTGGTACAGATATGCTCACGGAGGGGGTGTAAAGGACATATGCTTGAGGTAACAGATGTACATTAATAGATAAAAAGAATCCCCATGTTGAAACTTCACTCCATTGATGATTTTAAAAAACTGTACGATGAAGAACGTGCTTTATATTATGCCGATATTCCTACAATAGTTATACCCGCCGGCACCTGCGGACAGGCAAGTGGTGCGAACGATCTGATGCGGATAACCAAACGTGAACTATTATACAAAAGGCTTACCGAATATATTCATCTGCGTATTACCGGATGTCATGGTTATTGCGAACTGGAACCATCGGTACTCATCGAACCCTACAGAACATTTTATCCGAATGTTACCATCGATACCATGGCTCGTATCGTTGGTGCTGTTCATAAAGGTGAGGTGCTCACCGATTTACTCTTCACCGATCCCGATACCGGTGAACGGATCGAGAAGCAGGATGACATTCCTTTCTTTAAAAGTCAGGCGCGGTCATTGTTATCACAAAATGAGAAAATCGATCCGATACGAATATTACACTATATCGGTATCGGTGGCTACTCGTCGTTTGTAAAAGTGCTTGAACAGGGAGATCACAGGCGGGTAATCGAAGAAATAAAAGCGTCCGGATTACGGGGACGCGGAGGGGCGGGATTTCCAACCGGCAAGAAATGGGAATTACTCGCAAACCAAAAAAATGGTCGGAAAAAATATCTCGTCTGCAATGCCGATGAAGGCGATCCCGGAGCGTATATGGACCGGAGTTTGCTCGAAGGGAATCCCCATTCTATAATAGAAGGATTGCTCATCGGAGCGTATGCAACCGGCGCCACGGACGGGATTATCTATGTAAGAAATGAATATCCCCTTGCGATCAAACATCTTATCATCGCAATTCGACGGGCGTATGAGCTCGGTTTGCTCGGTGATAATATTCTGGGAAGCGATTTCTCGTTTAACCTGGATATCGCAAAAGGTGCCGGTGCCTTCGTGTGCGGTGAGGAGACGGCACTTATCAAATCAATAGAAGGCAAGATGGGTGAACCACGTCAACGCCCGCCCTTTCCCGTGGAAAAAGGAATAAACGGCAAACCGACGGCAATCAATAACGTTGAGACGTGGGCAAATATTCCGGTTATCATCGGAAACGGTGCGAAGCAATATGCAGAGATCGGCACTAATAATAATTCCGGAACAAAGATCTTCAGTCTTGTGGGTAAAGTACAGAACACAGGACTTGTTGAAGTTCCGATGGGTATGTCTCTTAAAGACATTATATTCGGTATCGGTGGCGGATCGCCGGGAAGAGGAAAGATAAAAGCCGTGCAAACGGGTGGACCGTCGGGTGGATGCATTCCTGTTTCGAAGTTCGATCTTCCCATTGATTACGACAGTCTTGCACATGCCGGATCGATCATGGGCTCCGGCGGTATGATCGTGATGGATGAACAGACCTGTATGGTCGATGTTGCAAAATACTATACACGTTTTCTCGCGGATGAATCCTGCGGCAAGTGCTTTACCTGCCGTGAGGGTATTCAACGGATGCACGAACTGCTTGACGATATTTCAAACGGTAATGCAACACCCGGAACATTAACGCTACTGAAAGAACTCGCCGTTGTCATAAAAGATACCACAATGTGCGGACTCGGTCAGACGGCATCAAATCCTGTCTTATCAACGATAAAGTATTTTGAACACGAATACCTGGAACACATTAATAACAAACGATGCGATGCGTATGTGTGTAAGGAGCTCACCGGTGCACCGTGTCAATCTGCCTGCCCGCTGGGTACCGAAGCATGGAGGTATGTTGCTCACATTGCTCGCGGAGAATACAATAAGGCGTACCGGGCAATCCGCGAAGCAAATCCGTTTCCGTCGGTCTGTGCACGTGTTTGCAGTCATCCATGCGAGGATGTATGCAAGGCAGGACTGGGTAGCGGTGAATCGGTAGCGATAAGAGCGCTAAAACGATTCGTTACCGATACGATTGATCCCTCTTCATACAAACCGTCGAAAAGATATGATAACGGTCGTCCGCAAAGAATCGCCGTCGTTGGCTCTGGACCTGCCGGGTTGACCGCCGCACATTATCTTTCATTGAAAGGTTATAAGGTTACCGTTTTTGAAAAAGAAGAACAGCCGGGCGGGATGCTGAGCAGCGGTATCCCCGAGTATCGTCTGCCGCGCGAAACATTGAAAAAGGAAATTGATGCACTGCTTGATGAAAATATACAGGTGAAATATAACAAAGCAATCGGACGGGATTTTTCGATCGATGAACTGTTCCGGCACGGCTATGGTGCGGTGTACCTCGCTATGGGTGCACATAAGAGCAAGCTGCTTGAAATAGAGGGCGAGGATCTCGACGGTGTGTATCCTGCAATTGAATTTTTAAAGTCGTTTAATTTACGCGGTGAGAGTCTGGCGAAAGGACGCGTTGGTGTCATCGGCGGCGGCGACTCGGCGGTGGATGCTGCGCGGGTCTCTTTACGGGAAGAAAAGGTAGAGAGTGTCACAATGTTATACCGCAGATCGAAATCGGAAATGCCTGCACTGCGCCACGAAATCGACGCCGCTATTGAAGAAGGCGTTGAACTGGTAACGATGGTTTCTCCCGTCAGGATACATTCGGAAAACGGGAAGCTTGCCGGTGTGGAAGTGGTGAAAAATAAACCCGGCGATGTGGATGCATCGGGAAGAAAGAAACCGGTACCTGTTCAAGGTTCGGAATATTTCATTCCGCTTGATACACTTATAGTCACTATCGGTGATACACCGGATGTTGAGTATATTGCTGATATGGGAATTCAGGTAAGTAAGTGGGGGACACTTGAAGTTGATAAAGAAACGTTTATGACAAATAAACCCGGTGTATTTGCCGGCGGTGACGTGGTCACCGGTCCGAACACCGTCGTCGATGCGATCGCACATGGAAAGAAAGCAGCCGCGATGATTGATCGGTATGTAAACGACAAGGATTTGAAACAACCTGGAGAGAGGCGACTACCATCGGTTTATGTACCGCCGCTCGAGGTAATTGAAGAGGAAGCGGATGCGCAGGAAAATAAACGAATCGAACTTCCCACAATACCGGTTTATGAACGGAAACGAAGTCTTATGGAAGTGGAGTTACCGTTAATGGAAGAACAGGCGTTGTATGAAGCGGGCCGTTGCCTGCGATGCGATCTGGAATTTACAGAGGAAAAAAGTAGCCATCAAAACACTAAAACACTATGATAAATCTTAAAATAAACAACCTCCCCGTCACCGTCGATAAAGGCACGACACTTCTCGAAGTCATCAAGTTTCTGGGATTTACCGTCCCGACACTCTGCCATATGGAAGGTTTGTCGCCGTTGGGTGCGTGCCGGCTGTGCATTGTTGAAATTGAAAATAATAACAACACAAAGCTCGTTTCATCTTGCACGTATCCCGTTCAGGAAGGATTGCATGTTCGTACCTCTTCGGCCCGCGTTATGCAGGCGCGAAAGATGATCATCGAGTTATTGCTTGCAACCGCTCCGCAGTCAAAAACTATACAGGATATTGCGTCAATATACGATGTGCGTCAGCAGCGCTTCAGACAGCGGTATAAATCCTGCATCATGTGCGGATTATGTGTGCGGATGTGTGAGGAACAGATGATGGCGAAAGCGATCGGCTTCAGGGGACGGGGCGACCGCCGGAGCATCGGTACGCCATTCGATATGAAATCGGAACACTGTAGATTATGCGGCGGCTGTATTTATATTTGTCCGGTATGCGAGCTCCNGTGTACATACACTGACCCCGAAAAAGCAGTGTGCGGCGGCTGCGCAAACATAAGTCCGCCATGTTTAATTGAGCACGATGATGTGATGTGCTACATGGATCCATGTGTTGCATGTGAAATTCCAAAGCAAGCAGAAAAAGTATAATCGATATTGTAATCTTATATTTTCGTGTTTTAGAGTTTTAGGTACGCCATGAAGCGTGCGTTGGTAATATATCAATAATCCCAGTAGTATGAAAGGACTACACATGGTAATTTGCCGTTCACCATGAAGCAATCACGAGATACGCAAAGGAAACGATGCGTATTAAGTTCGTGATCTGTCTCTTTGTAAGCCGCAACGAAAGTGAACCCAGTGAGGCCTCGTTACTCAACTTGGTAGTGGTCAGTCTGCCTAAAGTGCTGAAACCTGTCACTCGCGTGGAAGCAACGGTAATAAGCACACGTGAGACTACCCGGGGTAAGATGGGGCGGCGTGCATAGAAAGGGAGACGCATGAACATGGGATCCCCTACCATGTTCCTACCGGCCGTAGGGATGATGAGGGAGTCGGAGATGCCCATAGTAGTGTAGATAACCGGGACAACATAACCCGGAAGGAGCGAAGGGGCATCGGTATAAGACAAACTTTTACTTAACACCTTGAACTATGGAATTGATGAAAGACGGTAATCAACAGAACATACGAACCGCAGAGCAGATTCAACCGAAGAAGAAACGGAAGGATATGAGTGCGGTAGAAAGGGTTCAGGAGTTACAGCGGAAGTTATATCTTAAAGCGCAACAAGAGCCGGGATATAGGTTTTACGTATTGTACGATAAAGTATTCCTCGATTATATACTGAAAGAGGCATACAGACGCGTGAAGCAATCGGGCGGTAGTCCTGGAATAGACGGTCAGTCGTTTTCTGATATTGATAGGGACGGGATAGATCAATTTCTCTCAGTACTCAAAGAGGAACTCCGCACTCGTACCTATCGTCCAAGCCCGGTTAAACGGGTCTGGATAGAGAAAGCAGACGGCGGTCGCAGGCCTCTGGGTATACCGACGATAAAGGATAGAGTAGCGCAGATGTCGTGCAAGATGATCATAGAGCCGATATTCGAGGCCGATTTTGAAGATAGCTCACACGGATTTCGTCCGAAGCGTTCGGCACATGATGCAATCCGTCAAATCAAGGAACATCTACAGAGCGGCAAAACGACGGTATATGACGCTGACCTGAGTAAATACTTTGACACAATACCGCACGAGAAGCTATTGAAGACGCTTCGACTGCGGATAACCGACCCTCGAGTTCTCCATCTTATAAAACTCTGGCTAAAAGCCCCGGTTGTTGAAGATGGTAAAACTACAGGCGGTAAGAAGAACAAAGTAGGTACGCCTCAGGGAGGGGTTATATCGCCGCTGTTAGCGAACATATATCTACACCTTCTTGACCGTATTGTTAATAACCCACATAATCGGTTTGCAAAAGCGGGGATAAAGATAGTTCGCTATGCAGATGACTTTGTGCTGATGGGAAGATATATTAGCAACTCTCTGATTACAGAGCTAAGAGGTATACTTGATCGTATGGAGTTGCGAGTCAATGAAACCAAGAGTAAAGTAGTGCAGGCGAGACAACAACCGTTTGACTTTCTTGGTTTTACGATACGATACGACAAATGTATCTTTAAGGAGCATCGTCGCTTTTGGAACATAAAACCGAGTGATAAATCGTGTAAGCGACTACGCCGGGACATTAATGCCAAGCTGAAAGTCATTGGCCATTATCCGCCCGAGATGGTTGTCAAGGAACTGAATCCCATGCTGCGGGGCTGGCTTAATTATTTTCACATAGAAAAAGTCAGTTATACCCATATAGCACGGAAGAAGCTCCAATGGTACTTACGGGAACGGTTGTATCGCTATTATAATCGTAAGAGCCAGCGCAAGACGAGCCTGCATGGCCAGCGGGCTTTTGAACGATTAGTCAAGGACTTTGGTATGGTTGATCCGTTCAAATCGTCTGGTCTGGTTCCACTTGGAAGTAACTTAAGATGAAGTTCTATACGAAAGCCGTATGCGGGAAAACCGCACGTACGGTTTGACGAGGGGGAAGATACAAACAAGATATGATATGCGGATATTGAGACACGTACGGGGAAACCCCGAAACAGACTTAGGCCGAAATCTAAAGCTCGTGTGTATCTTCTCTACTCTACTGGTTTAGTTTTTATACGAATAAAAAAAAGGAAATAGATAATGTCATTCTCAAGAATAAACTCATCGGCAGCAACGCTCACAAAAAACAGAACGGAAGAATCAATCACCCCGTCATCCGGTATGTGCGTAACATGTGTCGACGGCTGCATTGGCATGTGTGAAATAGGAAAGTCGGCATACCGCGGTCACGAGGTGATATATCCGCAGCCGTTCGGTGTCATCACCACGGCAGCTGAGAAGAAGTATCCTGTCGATTATTCACATTTCAACATTATGGGGTCCGTTGCCGGTGCACACGGTATCGAAGCCGACAGCGATAAAGCGATCTTCCCCGCAGCAGACCTTGAAGTAAAAATCGGACACGATAACGGTTTGAAGTTCAAACTCCCTTTGCTTATCCCCGGAATCGGATCGACCAACATTGCGAAGAATAACTGGGAGGGATTGGCTATCGGATCGGCGCTTGCCGGAACGGGATTAACTATCGGTGAAAACGTCGCAGGTATGGATTCCAAAACACAGATCGATAACGGTCAGGTAAACGATACTGTTGATTTGAAACGGCGGGTTCAATTGTTCAAAGATTACCAGCGCGACGGCTACGGTGCGATAATCGTTCAGGCGAACGTGGAAGATACCCGGCTCGGCGTGCACGAATACGTCATCGATAAGCTCGGTGTTGAATGTGTCGAGATGAAGTGGGGACAGGGTGCGAAGAACATCGGCGGTGAGGTGAAGATAAAAGATCTTGAGAAAGCGCAGATGCTGCATAAGCGCGGCTACGTCGTGCTTCCCAATCCCACCGATCCGCACGTCATCAAAGCATTTGAACGGAAGAACTTTACCGAGTTCGAACGCCACGCCCGCATCGGTATGGTGACCGAGGAATCCTTTGCGAAACGAGTCGAAGAGCTCCGCAGCGCTGGCGCGAAATATATTTTTCTGAAGACCGGCGCATTCCGTCCCGCCGATATGGCGCGTGCACTTGCCTATGCATCCAAATACAAGATCGATGTGCTTACCGTTGACGGCGCCGGCGGCGGAACCGGTATGAGTCCGTGGCGGATGATGAACGAGTGGGGTATACCGCCTGTCGAACTCCATTCATTGATGTACAGGTACGCCAAAATGCTTGCCGATAAGGGCAAGCACGTGCCGGCGCTGATCGTTGCCGGCGGGTTCATACTGGAAGATCAGATCTTCAAAGGACTTGCACTCGGCGCGCCGTTTGTAAAAATGGTCGGCATGGCCCGGTCGCCTATCGCGGCGGCAATGGTCGGAAAAACACTCGGTCAGACAATCGATACCGGACAGCTTCCGGTATATGTGGAACGTTTCGGAAATTCCATCGATGAGATATTCGTAACGGCAAGCGAATTAAGAAAAGAACTGGGCGATGAGGAGTTCTCGCGTCTTCCCACCGGCGCTATCGGTCTGTATACGTATTACGAGCGACTCGCCCAGGGATTGCGTCAGCTTATGTGCGGCAGCCGTAAATTCGGTCTCGAATACATTGCACGCGACGATCTCGCGGCACTTACGAAAGAGGCGTCGGAAATTAGCAGTATCCCCTATGTGATGGACCTTGACAGGCAGGAAGCAGAAGAGATGCTTAATTTTTAGCGTGAGATGGAATATGGATCCAATCTGTGTGATGTAATACACAAGAGAAGATGCTACAGGAGGTCTGGTACCAGTACGATAGCGCCGTACGGTACAGGTATTGCCGCCCTAATTAATCAGCGAAAATGTCGGCGATTAAAGTGGGCTATACGGTTTATTTTAAGAGAATATAACATTGCTATATAATTTTGTATCTCGCAGATTTCTCTAATACAACTCGCAAAACCTAATCACGTCCTGAAAAATACAAAAAGTATTTAGAGCATACCTTTGCTTCTTGTCGCCCTAAATCCTCTTAAATCAACATATTAGCGAAAGTGTTACTCAACTCGATAATTTTCGCATAATATTGGATTTGGAAATGATAGATCGCCCAATATGACATCACTGGTTAAATCTGATAAAATCAAACAATTTTCAGCCGAATTCAAAACTACATCTTTATGGGGTTGCGGGATTTCTTGATTCTTCTTACTCTGTATGCACATTATTTAATAACCGGTGGACGATCACCCGGTAACCTCAGAACCGGATATATTTCCACAAAATAGTGGAATCCGTTCTAATCGGGGCGATTCAGGGAAATTATACCGTATGGGGGGCTTGAAGCAGTATACCGTAACAAACAGGTAAATATTGCATGAATTTTGAATCATTTGAAGTCTCTAAAATAGGTGTCATTTTTACTTATCCTCTATTGATTATAATGAATTCTTTTAATATCATCCAAGCTCAATTCATAAGTAAATACATGAAAGCTGAAAAGTCCGATATAAAATATTTTCGGGGTAGTTATCATAATCGTGTTATTCACGATTCCCATCTTCATTACTACGACTTACATTATATTCTGATCAAGAATACGAAAAGATCTGTATCAGGTAGCGGTTGTGTGTACAATTCATATACTATGCACAGAGACCGTCCATTTTAATTTTCAGTTGTATTAATATATATATGCTATAAAATATTTTCATACATGACGTGAAATATTCAACTTTTGCGTATTTACTATAGTACGGTATCATTCACGTTCGCTCAATGTACTGTAGTGTTGTAAGTAGTAGTGCACCGATTTCAAAAATAAGTAATTTCTTAGGGATATAAAACTTATCATTGTCGTGATAACGCCGGTATGGTGTACCTTTTGAATTTATCGGTTGACTTTGATCAGTATACCCAGAATTGTGCGAATAATTCACACAGTTTATACAATTTCACAATAGGTAAGGAGGGATTTATGATGAAGCCGATGAAAAAATCACGGGTGATGTTCGTATTGTTTATCGCGCTTTTGTTCGGATTGAGCGCTAACATTTCATTCGCTCAGTTACATACATCGACGATGCAGGAGCTTGTCTCCGAATCTGAAATGGTGCTGGTGGGTCAGGTGGCCTCTATCAATTCACAGTGGGGTGAGAATCGTTCATACATTTTTTCAGATGTTACCATCAGGATCGAGGATTTTGTAAAGGGAGAAAGTTCAGAGCGGGAAGTTACGGTTCGACAGCTTGGCGGTGAAATCGGTGAAGTCGGTGAACTCTACAGTCATACAGCACGGTTTTTACCTGAGGAAGAAGTACTCGTTTTCCTCCAAAGAGATCAACGCGGGACATTACAGGTAACGCATGGAGAGCATGGAAAATTTAAAATCACCAGAGATAGCGAAACGGGGAGACGAATGATCGATGGACGGGTGCCGCTTGAAAATGTTACGCGCGATCTCCGGATGATTCAAAGGGAGTAGACCGGAGCATGGTAATACATCATAACTGAATTAAGAGTGTTTTTTAAATATACAATTACAGGGAGGAATCAGCCATGCTTGGCAGAATAATTATAAGCTGTATCGTATCGCTCATGCTTATGAGCGGTGCATATACTCAGGATGAATTACCGGATACACGACATTTCGGCGACGGTTTTGTCGTCAACCAAACATTATCCGGTTTGCCGCTCCACTGGGAGAACGGTGTGATGGAATATCATATCAGCGAATCCGTTCCAAACCGTTTTCAGGATCCGGTACAGGCAGGGTTCGATGCCTGGAATCTACGTCCGGAAATTTCCGATTTAATTCATTCGGAATTTATAGATTTAACTCCCTCGACTCAATGGGGAGGACCGGTCGATGGAATTAACAATGTTGTTTATATCGATCGTAACTGGACTGAAACAACCGGAGCCGGTGAAGAAACAGTAGCGCTCACCCGCATCAGGTACAATGCATTTACGGGACGAATAACCGATGCCGATATCGCTCTCAATGCAGATCACCATCGCTTTTCACACAATGCACATCACAGCAGACACGATGTACACAATATCATATCACACGAGGTAGGACATGTATGGGGATTGAGTGATCTCTTTCCGCCGGGTCATCCGGGGCACCATGGAGATATGGGGGATGATGATGAAAATCAACTCGAGACCATGTATGGTGTCTTTCCATTGGGAGAAACTACCAAACAAGTAATCCACCATGGTGATATTGACGGTATAAAATATATTTATGAAGAGCTCCCCGTTCTTAACGTCGATATTGTTCTGGCTTTTGATGGTTCGGATAATTATATGAATGCGTTTGAGCCGTCAAAGAACAGCTCACTCGGTCTTGTAGATAAAATGGATGACGGTGATGGATTAGGGGTAGTACGTTTTACGAAAGTAAACGGTGAAGAAGATATTGAAGATTTAACGGTTACGAAACTCAACACAAAAAGAAATGAGTTGAAGGAATTGATAGGTGGATTATCCGGTGTTGAGGGTGGAAGAGTAGCATTAGGTTCAGGACTTCTTGCTGCACAGGATTTATTCGACCCCGGCAGCCAAAATTTCAGGGCGATAATCCTTTTTAGCAGAGGCGAAGAACAAGAACCTCCCTGGGCTATCGATGAACTGGAAAATCTTACTGTTCCCGTTTATACAATCGGATTTGAAGGCAGTAGCGGTAATACAATATTAAGTACCATTTCAGATGCAACGGGGGGTGAATTTTTAAGCGTACCGGATGAAACGTATATATCGGATGCAGTAAATCAAATATGGACTCATATATCGAGTCAAATGATAATATTTGCCGGAAGTACGATGATAAGTGATGTGAACTGGGATTGGGAAGAAGAATATTTTGTCGATTCCGACTTGGAAAGGGAACGCATTGAAACAGGCGGATTGTGGTTCGGCAGCAGTGTCGATTTGTGCCTGATCGATCCTGACGGGATAGAGATATGTTTTAATCCCGTTACGGATGAGGTTGAATGTTATGATCCTCAGGAAAATAAGATCGATTGCCCGGCAGGTGTTCAGTTTTTCCCGGGTAATACATACGGATTTTATCGTATCGATAACCCGAAGGGCGGTTCCTGGAAGTCGATAATAAAAAATGTCTCGGACGCGGGACCACAGCCATTTTTCGGATTTGTGAGAGGTAAGCCGAATGAATTCATCATGTCGGCCGAGCTGGATAAGAAGTGGTATATTATCAATGAGGATGATATTAGTATTTCGGTAAGTTTGATTAGAGGAGGGCGTCAGCGGCAACCATGGGAGCACGGCAGCTTCGGTGAGGGAGTAACCGGTGCGACTGTGGAAGCGGAGGTTATTTTACCCGACGGTACACTCCGTGAAAATAACATTGTTTTTTCTGATCTGGGAGACGGTAATTATGTGGCAACGTTCAATAAAAATGATATTGAATTGCCAGGCAATTATAAGTTCACGGTAAAAG
>SL_5KL_010_SEDDRAFT_10001613_pt1 | contig 13385 bp, 11 predicted proteins | sample SodLakKL_010_SED_FD_9118 | JGI IMG/M metagenome (IMG submission 9118)
CGCCTCGATGACCCGCGTCGAAGACGGGTTCGGCGGGCGATCGATGCGGGCTACCGTGAACGGGCAACAGCACTCGGGAGAGAACGGCCACAAACGATTCAGGATCGGCTGTTCGACGACGGGGACCTGACGAGGCTCGGTGAATGCTACTACGGCACGCTACGCCTCGCGCCGATGGTCTGGTTCTCGCTGTGGAACGCCGACGAGAGCCAGCGGGCGCGTGACCGGACGGCGAGCAGACACCGGGCTGTTGTCGAGGGGTTACTCGAGGCGAAATAGCTTTCCGATATACACCAACGGCCAGCGAAAACGGACTAGTTGGCTCTGTTGAAATCGTTCGAACCTTACACGAACTGCGTGCTGAATACAGGGCGCGAATATGGCACTCGGTATAGCGCAATCTGCGCGAAGGGCCGGACGCTCAATACAGGGGACAAACTTAGCGAATGTTTGCTTTAGAGATATTGACAGAAATACCACCAAATTCCTTATGTAGTTGACACACCTAATTTAAATACAGCATTCGAAAGCACATATTGTGCGTCCGCTCTAATACGCAGTGGACGATTTGACGACGGCGTACCGCCGTTCATTCTCGTGAGTCCTCACGTGGTTCGCATTCATTGTCCATACGTGTGCTGCAACAAGCGAACCACAACAATGGAAAACTCACAATTACGGTAGACTGTCGCGACGAACGACCTACTAACTATCTGTGCCACTCAGCACTGTCGTCCTATTTTTTCGTATTTCCGAGAATCATCGGCAGACACTGTACAACTTACCGAGCTTATCGACCACCTGGAAAAAGAGTTCCATGGAGGCAAAGAACAAGTATCCAGTCAGTTGAATCACTCAGTGCTTCCTCGACTGGCAGAGGTCGGGTATCTTGAATATGATAAGAGAAGCAACATAGTGCGGTATCATGGTCATCCTGAATTAGAAGCACTGGCAGTTGCCATTGCAAACCTATAACTCGTTTCAGTCTGATTTGAGGTGAATTGACTCGCTCAATAAGCAAGTGTACTGAGCGGTTGGTTTTGTCATGGACATACGAAATAAACGTGGCCACCTTGCTGCACTAATGCTCTGTATTCAGCACGATCACTGAAACCTATCACTGCCGAGTATTTCAACAGAACCGACTGGTTCAGTCGTGGTCGTGACCCTCTTCGGTGTGGTCTTCACCGTCCGCATGGCCCTCGTGGGCGTGTTCCGCGTGGCCCTCGTGGTCGGTCACCTCGTGCGCCCCGGCGAACGTCTCACCGTCCATCCGTTTGGCACGCAAGTATCGGGCCCGGTAGCGGTTCGCGCCGTCGTAGACGTCCGCCTCCCTGATTTCGTCAGTGCGGCCGTCGGCAACGGCATCGATGATCTCCGTGAGCTGGTTGAGCTCGCTCGTGGTCAACTCGAGGTGCCAGGTTTTGTCGTCCTCGGACTCGAGGACGGTCCACTTTCTGGCGGCGGCCGTGACCAGCGAGCAGGGCTCTCGGCAGGGGAAGACCCCATCGCCACCGTCGACGGCCAACTCGTCGCCCTCCTCGTACTGCCACTCGCGCCGTTTGAGACACTGGGAATCGACACAGCAGGCTTCGGCGACCCACTCGACGGCCTCGCGGGGAAGCTCGTCCACGATGTCGTAGATGCCGGTCTGGCGTTCGGCCGTCTCGAGCCAGTGGTCGATATCGAGGGCATCGTGCTGTTCGCGATGCCAGTTCGCGATCGTCGCCGGATAGATCGCCCGGACGGTTTCGACGAATGCCGTACTCGAGAGCCCTTCGAAGTGCCAGCCGGTGACGAGTGTGGGGGCGGTTTTCAGCGGCCGGTACCGTCCGTCCGCGTCGTGGGTGACGAGTTCGCGGGCGTCAGTCGGTTCGCTGTACTGCTCGAGGTCACCCCGGTCCCTGTCGGCGTCTTCGACGTGGCGGATGTCGTAGACGCGTTGGCCCTGTCCGTGACCGTCGACGGCTGGTGACAGCCGTGTTGTCAGCTCGAGTTGACCCCAGTGTCGGACGACGCCCTTACGCAATGTCTCGTACCGATCGTCGACGGCTGAGCCGTGGCCATCGTGTCCCTCGAGTTCGAGCGGGGCTCCCTCACACCAGCGAAGGAAGGCCCGGCGTGGGGTGTCGTGGCCCTCGACCAGGCGTTCCCAGAAGTACCAGTTCGTGACCGCCGCTCGTGCGTTCTCGAGGGCGGTCTCGAGGTCCGTAGCCGAACAGTCAGCCTCGTGTATGCCGGGTGCTTCGACCGTGTAGGTTCCCCCGTCTGCTGTAATCGAGAGCCCGTCGAACGCGATCTCGTGCTCGGACTCGAGGGTGTCGAACACAGCGTCGGAGACGACTGTAGGGAGGGTATCAGACACGGCTCAGTCACCCGTCGCGGGCGTCCCACCCGTCCACGCCGCAACTTGCTCGAGGGCATCACCGATATCGGCCCCGGCGTCGGCCGCGCGTTCTAAGAGCACGTCGGCCATGAAGTCCTCCGTGCCGACAGCCCCGGCGTACCAGATGCGCTGTCCGTCGACCTCGCCAGGGACGTCCCAGCCGAGGCGGTAGTCCTCGGTGAGGCCCATGTCCTCCGGGATGTCCTCCTGGGTGTGAAAGCCGTCGGCGACGAACAGTGGCACGACGACGATGTCGTCGGCATCCATGTAGTCGGTGACGTCGTCGATCTCGGGCTCTTCGTCCATGTAGAGCGCCATCACCTCGTCGAAGCGATCCATCGCCCGGATGCGTTCGGTGTGGTACTCGATCGCCTTCGCCGAGTTCTCGTTACGTTCGGTACCGTGGCCGACGACGGCGAGGCCAAAGCCCTCGCCGACGTCCGGATCGTCGGTGACGCTCTCGGCCCGCTGGACGATCACGTTCGTCATGGCGTCGTGGGTGCCGACGGGGCCACAGTAGTGGATCACTTTGTCGGCATCACCCACCTCGAGCGTCGCCTGTGTGGCACTCGTCCCGTCTGAATCCCACCTGTCCGGGCTCCAGTCCTCGAGCCTGAGTTCGCGGGGGATGACTTCTTCCGTGAAGTAGCCTTCACTGATGAACAGCGGGACGACGAAGACCTCGTCGGCCTCGACGGTTCGGATGACCTCACGGAAGTGGGGTTCTTCTTTCCAGAAGCCTTCGCGCACTTCGTCGAACGCTCCGGTATCGCGGATGGTGTCCGCATGATTGTACGTCGGCTGTGCAGAACCTGGGTTGAGGTGTGAGCCGTGTGCGACGATAACCAACGCTTGCATAGCAGGCGCTTAGGAGGGAGATGGTTTATCGACTTCGCTGTCGGGTGGTGTCTCCGGGAGGTGACAGTAGCTGCACACGAGCCCACCCACTGTCCGCGCGTTTCCGCGAGGGAGAGCTTCTTTGCTGTCGGCTCTAAGCATCGATCATGCATCGAATCGGTATCGTCGGCGCTGGAGCCGCCGCCGCCGCGGCGAGTTACGAACTCAGTGGACGGACGGACTGCTCGATAACCGTCCTCGAGAAATCGGGCGGCGTCTGTGGTCGCGCCGCGACGCGCCGCCGGGACGGGTGTCGGTACGATTACGGCGCGAATTACCTCAAGTCGAACGACGACCGAGTGACGGAACTCGTCACGGAAACCCTCGAGAGCGATGGCCTGTTCGACATCACCGAACCGGTCTGGACGTTCGACGAGTACGGAGCCGTCGAGCCCGGACGTGACGGAGACGAGCACAAATGGGGGTACGAACGAGGGCTCACACAGCTCGCGAAACGGCTCTTTGGTGAGACTGACGCGACGGTCCACCGGCGAACCCGCGTGGAAACAATCGTCCGCAACGAGGACGACGCGACCTGGCTCCTCACCGATACCGACGGGGGGCAGTGGGGGCCGTTCGACACGCTCCTGCTCAACCCGCCGGCCCCACAGACCGCCGCGTTACTGGCCGACGCCCAGTGGGACTCACCACGCCGTCGTGAGCTCGAGGCGGCCGTCGCCGAGGTGCCGTACCGAACCATCTGGACGGCCGTCTGTCACTACCCGTTCCGTCTCGAGCGACCCTACTACGCGCTCGTCAACACGGATAAGGCCCACGACGTTGGCTGGGTCGCCCGCGAGGAGTGCAAGCCAGGACACGTCCCCGACGACGAATCACTACTCGTCATCCAGGCGAACCACGAGTGGTCCGTCGACCACTACGACGACCCGCCTGCAGCCAACGTAGCGGAACTCTCGAGACAGGTCGCGACGTTGCTCGAGGACGAGCGCTTGACTGATCCCGACTGGACCGACCACCAGGGGTGGCGGTACGCCCTCCCCGAAGACGGCCCGGCAACCGACCCGCTCCGGGCGGCCGAGGCGGATGGGCTCTACTGTCTCGGCGACTGGGTCGCCGGAAACGCGCGGCTCCACGCTGCATTGTGGAACGGGCTCGAGGTCGGGTCACGGGTCCTCGAGCAGGACCTCTGAGGGCCCTGCCGTCGGCGATGGCACACGCCGGTTGTATCCCCGTATCAGTCCCCGCCGAACGTCTCCTCGTCAGCGATGTGCACGGTGGCGTCTGGGTGTTCGACGACGAGGCTCGCCGCATCGTTTCCTGCTTCGGTCCGGATTTCCAGGTTTGCAACTGTCGTCGACTCGCCGGCGTCAGGAATCGCCGCCGTTCCGATCTCTTCGCCGTCCTCGAGGACCACGACGTCGAACCCATCAGCCGTCGCCTCGAGCACGAAGCTATACTCACCGACCGCCGTGTTGGCCTGACTCGAGTCCGACTGGAACGTTCGATCCGATTCGTCATCGGTGGCTACGTCGACGGCATAGACGGTGTCGTTACCGATGACCTCCCACCCGGTTCGTTCGACCTCGATCTCTTCGCGCCAGTCGAACGAGCCGACGGGAACGGTCGCGTTCCCATCGAACGCGAGCATCTGTTCCTGGGTGTCGACGGTCCACAGTTCGCGGTCGGGGCTGACGACCATCACGCCGCTCTGATTACTCGCGAAGAACTCGTCGTCGCCCAGGTCGATACCCGGGGACTGACCAGTCGCTCGGTCCTCGTCGTAGAGGACGGTGTAGTCACCGGCGGTCACGCCATCCTCGGGGACGGCCTCCTGATCCACGACACCCAGACTCAGCGGGAGGCTTGGGGCGGCAACGACCAGCGTCAGGACGACGAGCACCACCACGGCCGACTGGCGTGTCGTCATCGGTCCCTCTCCAGTCCACCGGTCAGGCATGACCGCCGGGAGTGCCGGCACCGCGAGAATAAGCAGTACGACGCCGGTTCCAATCACGACGGCGGCGATCCCCTGGCCTACTGCCACGGCACTTAGCACGCTGAGCCCGAAGAGGCCAGCGAGGATGGCCAGCCAGCCGCGGGCGATCGTCCGTCTGCTCGGGCCACTGGCGCTCGAGAGCGGACCGGTGAGTGCACGCCTCCCGCCGGCGACGGCGACCGTCACGACGAGGGCGAGGGCGACGACCAACACGACGCCAGCGCCGCGATAGAGGACGAACACATCGTCGCCGGCTGGCCAGACGAGCAACCACAGCGATTGGGCCATCCCGACGATGACCGTCGCTCCGAATAGGCGAGCCGCTGGGGGGTGTCGTCCCCGTTTCGACAGTAGGATAATCGCGGCTAACACGCCGAGTAAGAACCCGAGTAAGTGGGCCTGAAACCCGATGCTTGCCCAATCCGGTGGCGTCGGTCCGACGATTTCGATCCCCTCGCGCACGACTGGCTGACTCAGTGCCGTTACCAAGAGACTGAGTGCCGAGGTCGCCACCGTCGCCACGACGGCCGGGATCGGGTACGTGACGAGGGCGAAGCCGACGATTGCGAACACGGCACCGGAGAAACCGAGTCCTGGGCCGAGTGAGAAGACTGCCGTCACGAACGCCGCCGCCAGAAGGGCTGCCGGAAACACGACGAAGGCGCGGACCACTGGCCGGGCGAGCAGGCCGGTGGAAGTCGAGTCACCTTCGGCTCGCGTGTCGTCCCCACTCCGTTGCGGATAGTGGCTCCAGGCGTACTCCGCAATTGGCGCAAAGAGCGCCGTCGCCGTCATGTTCGAGAGCAGATGATTGGGTCCGGAGTGGGCGATTCCCGCGGTCGCGAGCCCCGTGGGATAGAAGAACGACCAGGTGATGTACGGAAACGTAATCGGGTCGGCCCAGTTTCGGAGGCCGCCCTGGGCAAACAGATAGAACGCCACGACGACCGCGATCGTTACGATGGATCCCCAGGGGACGCCATAGAGGAGGCGTGACTCGAGGGTCGCCCGCCACTGGCTTCGTCCGTCGAGTCGCCAGGCGAAAGCCCCGGCGACGAGTACGCTCAGGACGAGCACCACCTGGGTGAACGATATCGGCATACCGACACGTAACGAGAGCACGTGCTTAAGCGTTGGAGAAGCGGCGATGGGGTGGTTTGGTGATCGGCGAGCAGTGGGATCGACCGCAACGAGGGGTAACGAAGCGCTCGGGCAGCCCTACGAATCCCGTTGCAGCACCCACTGTGCGGGCGAATCCGCTCTATCTGCTCGCTCGAGCGACCGTTCGATAGGCGGTGCGATCCAGCCCCGGTTGGCGGCTGGGTCCACATCGTCATCGAGTGGGTGCCGTCGAAACCGTTCGGGCAGATAGCGCCCGTACACCGGCAGCCGCTCGCGAAGTGGGACGCCTGCGTCGCTGGCAATCGCTTCGAGTTCGGCCAACCCCGGCCAGGCATATTCGGGATTGATGTGGTCGTCAGTAACGGGTGAGACGCCGCCGAGGTCGTCGATACCACAATCGACCAGATCGCCAGCGGATGCGAGGTTCGGGGGAACCTGTACCGACACCGATGGTGGCAAGGCGACACGCGCCATCGCTGTCACACGACGGAGGGTCTCGAGCGTGGGTTTTTCGCCGTTCCACCGGTCGTTAGCGACGACTGGTTGGACGATCACCTCCTGGATGTGGTCGTACTGCTCGTGCAGTGCGGCGATCGCGAGCAGACTCTGTGCACGGTCACGCCACGATTCGCCGATTCCCACGAGGATTCCCGTGGTGAACGCGACGTCCAACTCGCCGGCGGTTCGGATCGTTTCTATGCGCTGGGCTGGTTCCTTCCGGCGTGGCCCGGCGTGAGCATCCACGTCGGCCGTCGTCTCGAGCATGACACCCATGCTGGCGTTCACGTCGGCCACGCGTTCCATCTGCGCCAGCGTCTGATCGCCGGGGTTCGAGTGCGGGAGCAGCCCTTCCTCGAGAGCGACCGCGCAGGCGGCTCGCAGATAGTCGTGGATCGAGGCGTACCCCCAGGTCTCGAGTTGGTTGTGGATCGCCGTGTAGCGCTCGTCAGGGTCGTCACCGAAGGTGAACAACGCCTCGGTGCAACCGGCCGCTGCCCCCTGGCGACAGATCTGTCGAACCTCCTCGAGTGAGAGGATGGACGCCTCACCGGGTGCGTCGAAGTAGGTGCAGTAGGTGCACGTGTATCGACAGGCGGTCGTGAGCGGAACGAATACGTTCCGACAGAACGAGAGCGACGGGGCGGGGTCGACGACCGCTGGCGTCACCTCGAGGAGCTCCGCAATCCGCTGTTCATCGGCCGCAAGCGTGAGCCCGAACTCCTCGACAGCCGCCTCATCGAGTGCACCCACCGTTATCGTCATTGGCTCGAGCAAGCGGGCGAAGGGCTAATAGCGTATCGGCTTCGACATGTTGCGTTCGCTGCGGCTCCGGAAACGCTTTTTCGGGTCCGCGGTGAGAGTACTAGTATGGATCCGCCAGGAACGAAGATTCCCTCGACCCCGATATCGTACGAACCGATCAGCGTCAAAGAGCTGCTCGTCGAAATGAAAGACACCGCCGAGTTGCTGATCGACCTCGCGTACGCCGCCGTGTTACTCCGGAACGAGGAACTCGCAGCCGAGGTCCTCCGGCTCGAGGCACGCATGGACGTTCTCGAGATGCGCGCGCGGATGAGCATCATGATGGCCGCCCGCAACCCGACCGATGCAGAGCGCCTCGCACCGGTGCTCGGCATTCTGACCGCAACAGACCATATCAGCGATGCGGCGGGTGACATAGCCAGTATCGTTCTCGAGGAGACCGGGCTTCCCGAGGCGATGCGGGCCGCGCTCCCCGAAGCGATCGACGCACTCGTCCGTGGCGTCGTTGGGGAAGACTCCCCACTCGTCACTCAGACGTTGGAAGAGACCAACCTCGGATCCGCGACCGGTGTCCGTGTTATCGCGATCAGGCGGGGAGAAGAGTGGATCCTCAACCCCGGACCGGAGAGCCGCCTCGAGGCCGGGGATGTCACCTTTTTGCGTGGCCCTGAGAGTGGCCTCAAAGAAGCCTATCAGGACATCACGGGTCACCCCTACGATCCAGCGACAGTAGACGAACCTGCTATCTCCGACCTCGGACGGGCGATCCACACGATCCTGGCGATGAAAAACCGATCAGAACTCGCCGTCGACCTCGCCTACAGCAGCGTTCTCTTCGATAGCGAAGAGCTCGCCTCAGAGGTCAGCTCACTCGAGCAAGAAATCGACGAGCTGGAAGCGACTGTCGAAACCTGGACCCTCCGTGCAGCAGCTGACGTGCCCGACCCAACACGCTTACGCGGGCTGATTCACCTGGCGAGCGCAACGGAACGCATCGGAGACGCAGCCGTCGATATTAGCGAAGGCGTCCTTCGAGAACTCGACGTTCACCCAGTCGTAGAGTTGGCCGTCGCCGAGAGTGACGAGGTCATGATTCGAATCCCGGTCGACGCTGACAGTGAACTGGTCGGCGCAACCGTTGTCGATGGGGTGCTCGAGGCGGAGGCGACGGTTTCGGTACTCGCGCTCAGGCGGCCGGATGAAGGCTGGTTGCTGATCGGTGATGGACGGGTCGAGGTGCAGCCAGACGACGTCATCATTGCGAAGGGAACACGGACGGCAAGTGAGGCGTTCGGACCGGCTCCTACCGAACAGCAGTAATTTAGGCCCTTCTATCCCTATACCTCACCACACATCAGCGGTCACGATGGATTCGAGCCGGAGGGTCGAAAGGGGTCGTCAACTCGAGTAACTGGACGAGGATACGCCCCGTTGCGCCCCAGACGGTGTAGCCGTCGACGTGGAAATAGTGGACGACGATGTCGCCGTAGTGGGGATGTGTCCGACGCTCGCACTCGTAATTATTCGGATCCAGAAACCCCGAGAGCGGAAGGACGACGATTTCGGCCACCTCCGATTCGTTCGGTTCGTACTCCCGATCGGGGATGCGACCAACGAACGGCGTGACTGCGTACTCGGTGACGGTCCGGATATCGTCGAGCTGGCCGACGACCGTCACCGAATCGGGATCCAACCCGATCTCCTCGTTTGCCTCACGGAGGGCCGTCTCGAGCATCGAGCCGTCGTACGGTTCGACCCCGCCGCCGGGTAAACTCATCTGTCCTGGGTGGTCGCCGAGGTGGTCCGCCCGGCGCGTGACGAGGAGGTGGTCTTCGCCGTTTCGTTCGACGATTGGTGCGAGTACGGCCGCATCCTCGGGCTGGTCGGCAACGACCCGAGGCTCGTAGTCAGCAACCGGCCCGAGGGTGAATCGTCGTGGTGGTGTCGTCATAGCTCTGTGAAACGAAATTATCCCGTCTCCGCATCCGACTCTATGGCCTGTGCTAACCGGCGCCGCTCCGCCGACGTGTCGACCGGGGCCCACGCGTCGATATCATAGCCAATATCGATGAGGTGATCGGGATCGAGTTCGTCCGGCGACTCGAGTGCTCGGTCGACATCGTGTTCGTACCGAGCCTTGACGGCCGCACCGAGGGCCGTTCGATCGAGCCGTCGAGGTTCGATTCCCAAGATATGTGGGACGTCCTCGGCATGGTCGGGTGTCCGTGGAAACGCGGTCGGCCCGGAGACCAAGAGCGGGTCTTCGACGTCAGTGACCGTTGGGGCGTCGTACCGGATCAGCGCATACGAGTCGATCGCCTCATCGATGGCACCGTCCATCGCCGTATCGTCGACTGATTGACCATCAGCCCGAAAGGCGATTTCGGCGAGGGCCCGCTCGAGTTCGCCTCGAGTCAAGCCGCCGAAGAGGTCGACGACACCCGCGAGTTCGTCCGCGGTTCCATCCATGTGTCCGGAAAGGGGGGTGGAGGCCATAAAGACAACGAGGCTGAGAGGGTGATTGCGTTCTCCAGGGAGGGTGGGTGTGTCGTCATTCGCGTCCAGCCGGACGGAGCGGTGACCGCCGGAAGAGATACCTCTCAGTCTTCGACNGANGGTTCGGCAAGTGTCGCTCCAGTTACCGCCCCAGTNGCTTCTCGACTCTCGTCCCACGGGCGGGCATGCTGCCAGATCTCGCGTCCATCGATAGGCGCTACCGACCATTCGGGTAATCGATCAACGGTGACTGTCGAGTTGAGTGCCTCCGCGTACCGGTGGACCTGTGCCCGCTCGCTTTCGGCATCGAAGGAAAGGTCGTTGAACGAGGCGTCCAGCTCGTATTGTTCGATCAGCCGATTTGCCGTTGCGATGTACGACTCCTGTACCCTGTCACTCTCCACGTCGACGCCACCTGTTGTGAGAACTGACAATAGCGTTGCGCCGACTGCCTGACTCATTCCCTCGAGGCCGCCGTCGCCACCAACCGATCGATGATCGTGTCGATGCACGCCGAGGTCGACCTGTGCGGTCCCTGTGAAGCCTGCTTGCTCAAACGTATCGCCGAGTGTGGCGACCTCGAGGCCCCAGGTACGTGGCGGACGGAGTTCCCGGGCGAGGTCGGCCGTCATCGCCACCTCCCCGGAGAGAGCGTACCGGAACGCACCGAGGTACTCGAGGAGCGGGGCGTCGTGGTCCTGGGAAAGCGCTTCGATGAGCGGCGTATAGAAGAGTCGGCAGAGTCGGCCATAGAGCTGATCGTTCTCGACACGGGCGTAGTATCCCTTCGAGAACTGGTAGCCAGCGGCGATGGGGTGTAACAATTTGGCGACATCGTCAGCGCTGAAACTCGTCGCATCCGCATCGTGGATGACCAGCGAGTCCGGTTGTTCCCCGGGCCCGTCGAGTACGGCTCCGAGTGCGAGCCAGATGTCACGACCTTTGCCCAGGGGACCATCGAGATCCTGGCGTTCGAGTACTTTCGTGACTCCAGGGGCCGTACACCACAACACCTCGAGTGGCAAATCGAACGATTTGAGCCACTCTCGAAGCGGGTCAATGGCTGTTTGCTCGGCACGGACGGGGACCACCACACGCTGTGGTCTTGGTTCGAGTGTCTCCAGCGCAGATAACACACCGGTCGCCGCCGGACTCTCGTGTTCCCGATCGGTCATGGGCACGATGATCGCCGTCCGCTCGAGTGTCTCCTCGAGCCCGTCGACGCCGACCGGGCCCGACGTGAGCTGGTGGAGCGTGGTGATGCGCTCCTGAACGTATTCCATTAGCTATGGGTTTGGCTCGAGGGTAAAAACCACCACGGCTCCGGCGAATCAAACAGTTGGCCCGATTTCGAGGGTCAAACCGGGCTTCGGCCCGTTGGCAACCGCCCGAGAGCGTGGAGTCCCATCAGGACGAACAGGGAGACGGCGATGAGCCCGGCGAAGACGAGAAACGAGGCGTGAAAGCCGAACCCACGCCCGACGAGCGTCCCGAGAATCACGCTTCCCGTGGCCTGAATCGGCATCATGGTTCCGCTGAACAGTGCGTACGCGCTGCCACGGGTTTCATCGGGTAACGAGGCCAGCATGTAGGTGTCGACCGCGGGAAAGAGGCTGTGAATAATGTAGCCGAGCACGACCGTCATGATGAGCACTGCGAGGACTCCCTCGACGACCGTCAACGTGATGAGGGCAAGGACGAACGCACCGATAATCGTAAAAATCAACGGGAGCAACCGAACTCGGTCGGCGATCCAGCCCGTGATGAAAAACGCCGGAACACCGGCGGCGAACAGGACGGTCAAAAACAACTGTGCCCGTCCCTGTGAGAAGTCACGTGTCTCCACGAGGAACGTAACGTAAAAGTTGAACACTCCGTTCCAGACCAGCCCGATCAGACTGACCAGTGCCACCCCAGTCACGATAATACGCCACTGAGAGCGCAACGCCGTCCGCAATCGTTTATCACTCCCACCAGCGTCCGGCAGCGTCGCTCGCTTCGCTGTCACGTAAAAGGCCACGGTCGACACCAGTGCCGCCGCCGAGATCGTGAGAAACACTACTCGCCAGGCCTCGATCGGCCACGTCACGGCAAAGTACGCTGCCACTAGTAGTGGGGCGACCACCGCCGCGACCTGACTCGAGGTTCCGTGAATGCCGATGACCCGGCCGACGCGCGCCGGAAAGAGCTCGCTCACGAGCGGGTTCGCCGACACGAAGTACATGCCGCTCGCAATCCCCATCGCCAGCGCCCCCAGGTACAACATCTCGAGGCTCTGTGCAGTTGCAGCGAAGGCCGAAGCCACGGTCAACACGAGCCCAGTCACGAGGACGACGTAATGACGTGGGACTTTCGTCAGCACGTAGCCCGTTGGCAACCGCAACGACGCGCTCCCGATCCACGCCAACGTTGCCAACAGCCCGACTGCTGCCTCACTGGCACCGAAAGTGGCTCGAAAGGGCTCGAGGAGGGGGGCGTAAATCACTCGACCCATGTTGACGAGGAACACGAGTGCGAGCAGCGACCCGAAGACCGGTGTACGACCGTCACTTCGGGCCCTGAATACCATACCTGTGAGCAAACAGCGAACGGTGTCAAACCTTTCGAATCGAAACAGTCTCGAGACACCGGTCTTTTTCTTCCCTTACTTCGTACGGGGTCAATATGAAATCAGTCCGGAAGGCACTCCGTGAAGGCGAACTCGACAAAGACACCTATCAACGGGTCACCTGTGCCGAATGNGAGAAGCCGCTCAAAACAGAAAACGACCCGGACTCGATCAGCACGATCAGACGGTGTCCCGATTGTGAGACCGAGTGGAAAGAGATTCGCTAGTTTTCAGGCTTCTTGCCACCGTTCCGAGCGACCCTCGAGTACGTATCCTCTCCNCTCCCGATCAGGCGCTGGACACCTTCCGTGTCCGGGCTCAGCCAGTACGGTACCGACACCACCCGGTCGGAAACCACCGAAATCCGTACTCGAGAATCCGTCTTACTCGAAGACGTCATCGAACGCCATCGCTCCAAGTGGATCGAACTCCCCGGCAGCAACGTTTTCGTCGACGTGTTCGGGGCGACTCATCCCCACGAGTGACGTCGTCACCCCTGGCGCTGAACGAGCGAAGTTGATCGCTCGTTGGGCNGTCGTGTCTCCCTCGAGCACCGCATCGATCTCCTGTGGTATCGACTCCGCGAGTGCGCCCTGGCCGATACTGGCACTCGTGAACACGTCGAGGCCCGCTTCCGCGGCGAACCAGAGGGCACT
>SL_5KL_010_SEDDRAFT_10001615_pt1 | contig 13375 bp, 13 predicted proteins | sample SodLakKL_010_SED_FD_9118 | JGI IMG/M metagenome (IMG submission 9118)
TTTTCAAAAATTTTACCAAGTCATTTTTTGTGATCGGATTCAACTTCAAAATATGAGTTCGTGAACGAACTGCCGGGTTCACGCTATGGTATGGATTGTTGGTGGTCAAACCGATGAGAATCACGTTTCCGTTTTCGACATGAGGCAACAAATAATCCTGAATGTCCTTTTTCATCCGGTGAATTTCATCAACAATCATAAGCGCGCCGTAGCGTTCAGCGTGGGCGACGATCTCTTTGAGCTGCGCTTTCGTGTCCGTGCTGGCGTTGAAGGTATACGTGTTCAAGCCGTACGCTTCGGCGACAATGTTCGCGATTGTGGTCTTGCCGATGCCCGGTCCTCCGTATAGCACCAGGCTGAAAAACTGCTCGTTTTCGATCATTTTGCGAATCACGCCGTTTTCGCCCACTAGATGCTCTTGTCCGACGACATCGTCCAGCGTTTTGGGGCGGATCCTATAAGCCAAGGGCCGTTTTTGCATACCCATCATCCTTTCGTTTCAAGCGTATTATATCACTTTTTTTCCGTTATGTCGGCGGTAATCGTGGAAAGAACAACCAATCGTTGTTATAATGATTCTTGCATGGCGTTGGTGCTTTTTCATTTTAAACGCTCTTGGCTTTTCGCATCCATCGCGAAGTCTTTACCGTTTAAAACGCAAAACGCCATGAGAAACCGAATTTGCTAGGGTAACTCGACACTCACCAAAGGATGATCCCCGTGGAAATCAAAACGAACTACCACACGCACCACAAATTGTGCAAACACGCCGAAGGTACCGCCGAGGATTACGTCAAAAAGGCCATAGAACTGGGTTTTGAGGAACTTGGCTTCTCCGACCACGCGCCAAGCACGACGCTGAAAGACAACGCAAGAATGGATATTGAAGACTTGCCCCTGTATTTAGAGGACCTAGAGCGCACCTTCAAGAAATACAAAGACGACATCGCCTTGTACAAGGGCTTTGAAATCGAATATTACCCCGAGAATCGCCAATTCTACGAACAACTCCTCAAAGAAGTCGATTATCTAGCCCTGGGCCAGCATTTCCTCAAAAACAGCACCGAGAAATTCGACGAGAATTACGTTTTTCGACTTCGCAAGGGGGAAAACCTTATCGCCTACGCAAAAATCGTCAGAGAGGCGATTTACTCCGGATTTTTTGCATTCGTGGCGCATCCGGACATTTTTTTGAGCCAGATCCCCGCCATCGAGGACTGCCCCGCGGCGTTAGAAGCCGTACGCATCATCACCAAAGCCTCGGCCGACGCCGGAGTGCCCCTAGAGTTCAACGCCAACGGAATCCGCAGGGGAAAAGTCGAAAAGGCCGGCAAAACCTATTACCATTACCCCAGAAAAGCCTTTTTCCAAGCTGCCGAAAAGGAAGGCTGCCGCATCATTCTCAACTCCGATGCGCACTCTCCGGGAGATTTATACGATTACGCACTGGATGAAGCGAAACGTCTGATTGACGAATGGGGAATCACCATTCAGAACAAACTTGTCATCAAACCATAACCCATCAAAATTTTCGTTCTAAGAGCTTTTTGCCTCATGAGGGACATTTATATCGAACCGTTCCCAAAAACCTGTTAGAAATTGTGCGTCAATCACCCTTTCCGAAAGAAAAAGAAGTCTGCAATAAATATGGTCACCAAAAATATTTGACCATATTCGAAAGAAGAGAGTGTTCCGAAAGTTTGTTGCAAATATGGTTAACTTGGTCATATGCTCGCCAACCGCACAAAAAGAAGCATTCTTTTAATAAGTCACATTACTTCCTATAATATATATTATGTTAACTTGTCTATTTCCTTTTGTTTAGACATGCTCGCTTTGTTTGGTTTCCTATTATATTTGGATAGTTTGTCTTTTCGCGCATTCTGAGGCATGGAAATCTCAAAACCAAAAATTGAAATTATCGTCGAACTCTCCGTTCGATTCCAGAAAATTTTCTTTACCAAAGTTTTCCAAAAATTCTACGAGGTGATTGCATGAAAAAAATTGCGTTGGTATTTACCGGCGGGACGATTGCTATGAAAGTTTCGTCAAAACTGCAGGGCGCGATTCCCGGTGTCACGCCCGAGGAAATCGTCGCCACTCTTAAAGAGGCCACCGACTACGACAATCTTGAAGCGATTGAGTTCTCCAAACTCCCCAGTCCTTCGATTGCGCCCGAAAACATGTACGAACTGAAAAACACCATCGATCCCTTTTTGAACGACGATGCCTACGCCGGCGTTGTGGTGGTGCACGGCACGGACACTTTGGAGGAAACGGCCTTTTATCTGGATGTTGTTTCCAAAAGCGACAAGCCCATCGTGGTGACCGGATCGATGAAAAACGCGAGCGAACTCGGCTACGACGGGTTGACGAACCTCGATTCCAGCATCAAAGTCGCCTTGAGCGAGGAATCCCGACAAAAAGGCGTCCTTGTGGTGATGAACTACCAAATCCACGCGGCCGCCGAAGTCACCAAGACGCACACGTTGAACCTAGACACCTTCAAAAGCGTCGAATTCGGTCCTTTGGGCATAATCGACGATGAGGACGTTCTTTACTACAGAATGCATAAACGGAAAGACTACCCCTTGAAAAACGCATACAGCGACAACGTCGCGCTGCTCAAAACGTATGCGGGAATGAGAAACGACATGCTCGAACACTTCGTCGATGCGGGATACCGCGGAATCGTCATTGAGGCCTTAGGCCGCGGCAACGTCCCGCCGGGGCTCATGGAGGGTATCAAAAAAGCCCGCGCAAACGGGCTCGAGATCGTAATCGCCTCAAGGACGATGGCCGGACGCGTGCTAGACACGTACGGCTACATCGGCGGCGGCAAGGACTTGATCAAAAACGGCTGCATCCTTGCGGGCACCTTATCCGGAGTAAAAGCGCGGATTTTGTTGATGATAGCCCTAGAAAACGGCTTAGAACATGAACAACTTCAAAAAATCTTCGCAATGTAGAGGCGATTTAGAGCGAAAAAACGGACGATGGCATGGGCCATTGTCCGTTTTTCTTCTGAAAATCGTCTCTGAGTTTTATAAGAATGCGGCCATCTCGACATGGACGGCGCGATTGATTAGGTGTTCGCGCAACCAGGCGCCGAGTTCTTTGCCTTCCAAGCCCTCTTGGTCGATGATGACGAGCATGTTCTCGCCGGCCAATAACCCCAATGGGTAATACTGCATAAAGAGCGGGTCGATGCTTCGGAAACTGTCAAGCGCCCAGTATTCCGGATGTTCGACCGGCATGAGACGCTCGTAGTGATATGTGAAACGCTCTTCGGGGGTTTTGACTTTGTTCCAAAGGTCCAATTCGAAAAGGGCGCTCAAAGACATGCGGATTTTTTCCAGCAAATTCACTTTTTGAATCAACCGTCTTTGAGTTTGTGTGCAAACATATTTGACCAGTATATTTTCTAGCAAGTTTGCCAAAAATTCATCCTTCGCCGGTAGCAAAAAATCTTCCAAGTTTTCCGGGGTGTTGTAGGCATAGAGAATCGCGTGTGACAGTTCGTGTAGAAACGTTTTAAGGTCGGATGCGTTGTCGATGATTCGTCCGGCGATTCGAATGTCCGAGTCGGAAAATTTTCGGGCAAAGCCGGCGATGCCTTGTTCGTTTTGATGAATGTTGACGACATTCGGCAACTTGTCGAAGCCGAATGTCTCGGCGACGTTCTCGACAATGTCTTGGGGCTGCAAGGTTTCTTCCAAGGCTGTCATCTTGCGCAGGTCTTGAAACCAACTCTCCCAGCTCATCGAGTGTTTTTCAATCAGCGCTTCCGCTTCACCGCTATCCTTTTCGACGATTTCTTGCAATCGGTCTTTGATGGTTTCTTCGTGGATGCGCGAGAGTTCGCACTCTAAATCCTTGTAATCGATATACCCTAGGTTTTGTGCAACCATGTTTCTAAGTTCCATGAGCTTCACAACATCCGGCCGCATGGCGCGCGAGAGCGTGAGGATGTCGTCTTTCGGATAGCCTTCGTACGTTTCGATTTTACGGCGGTAACGCGCAACTTCGGGGTGGTGTTCAACTAAAGCGCGCTTGATGACGGGCGGCTTTGCTTCGCTTTCGCGGGCCAGGGAATAAAGGGTTTCGTCGATGAGCGTCATGTCGTTTTCTACGCCCTCGACGATGGCTTCCCACTCCGCTTTTCCAAATGCGCGGGCCGCGTTTAAGAATTCTTGTAGGTTCATGCAATCACCTCTTATTTGTTCGCGATCAGACGCAGGGCGTCTTTGATCATCTCGGCGGTGTCTTTGGTGGTGTCGAGCTTTTTGGTGACGCGTTCGATTTCTCGAGTTTTGTAGCCTAGCGCCCTGAGGGCGTCTTCAACTTCGTCGATGTGGCGCTTTCCTTTATAGTTGACCGTGTCGACTTGCACCTTGCCGCGCAAATCAAGAACCATTTGTTCGCTGGCTTTTGGGCCGATGCCCGGAAAGCGGTTCAAATATTTCGTGTCGCCGAGTTCGATCGCTTTGACAATCTCTTCGACCTCGGCGGCGGCGATGATGGCCAACGCGCTTTTGGGACCGATGCCCCGTACGCTCAGAAGTTGGTCGAACAGACGTTTTTCCTTCAAATCGGCGAATCCGAACAATGTATGGGCGTCTTCGCGGATGTGTTGGTAGATGTAGATTTTCACCGAAGCGTCCTGCTGGAATTCAAACGGATTCGGCACGACGATGTGGTAGCCGATGTCGTTGACTTCAAGGGTGATTTTTTCTGGCTCAATCTCGCGGATGCGGCCTTTCATATAGCTGTACATAAGCAGTCCTCCATATTGTTTGTGTAGAAACTATAACAAGGCGAAAACCATGGCGGTCGCCAGCCCGAAATACACAACCAACGCCGTAATGTCGTTCAGCGTGGTGATGAACGGGCCGCTGGCCACGGCGGGGTCGACCTTCAAAGCGGTCAATACAACGGGAATCGCGCTGGCCAAAAAGGCGGAGACAAGCAAACTTATAAATACGCTCAATCCTACCACCATGCCGATGTCAAGCGCCGTGACGACACCCTCGCCGACGATGCCCATCGGCGAGACGGTCAAAAACGCCCAAGCGGTCGCAAAGGACAGCCCGCCCAGAAGTAATCCGTTGACAGCGCCGATTGCGGTTTCTTTTCCGAGATGTTTCAAGACGTTTTTGCGCGTGTCCAAGGTTTCGCGACTGATTCTTAGAATGGTGACCGCAAGCGATTGCGTGCCGATGTTTCCGGCCATGGCGAAAATCAGCGGCTGAAACAGCACAAGCGCGGTAATGGCGGCGATGGTTTCCTCAAACGTGGCCAGCACCGAAGAAATGATCAGGTTCAAAACCAACAGCAACGCCAGCCAGGGGAAACGGTGTTTGGCGCTTTTTCCGGCGCTTTCATACACATCGTCTTCTGTGGGGAGTCCGGCGAGTTTCGCCAAATCGTCGTGCGAAGCCTCTTCGATAATGTCCATCGCGTCGTACATGGTGATGATGCCCTCGAGCGTGCCTTCCTGGTTCAGGACGGGCATGGCGAGCGTGTCGTACTTTTGGATGCTGCGGACGACTTCGCCGATGCTGTCTTCAACGTGCACGGCGTAGAAGTTTTTGTCCATGATTTCATCGATGCGTTTGGGATGCCTGGCGACGATGAGTTCGCGCAAATCCACAACACCAAGCAAGCGATGCTGTTCGTCGACCACAAAAAGCGTGTCGATCATCTCGGCCGCTTCGGCCTTTTGCACCAGTTTCTTCATCGCGTCCTTGACGTCCATCTCCGGAGAAAAGGCGATGTATGAGGGGTTCATCTCGCTACCGGCCGTCAGGTTTTTGTATTTCGAAAGCTTGCGCAAATGTTCGCGGCGCTTTTCTTCAATGAGCGCCAAATACGAAACGGCGACGTCGTGTTTGAGTTCTTGCAGGATGTCGACGGCGTCGTCGGGTTCCATGTTCTCAAGCACATGCGCGGCGTCTCTGTTGTCGATCTCCCGTAGGTAATCGACCGCCTTTTCGTCTTTGAGATGCCCGAAGACACTAGAGAGTTTGGGCGTATCGACAAACTGGTATAGCCGTTTTCTCTCGTCTTCATTCATGGAAAGCATCGCTTCTTTGATGTCGTAGGCGTGGTATTTTTGCAGTTTGCTTTTCAACATGCGCTCACGTTTTTCGTGGCGGATGAGACTCAATATTTCACGCGGTTTGTTGCGTCGGAGCAAGGATGGTCTTCTCATGGTTGGCCTCCTACAAGCTTAATAGCAGTATCGTCGCAAGCATGAAATAGATCACAAGACCTATGATGTCGACGAGCGTTGTGATAAACGGCCCGCTCGCCACGGCGGGGGTCCGCTTTAAGTTTGTACAGCGTCAACGGAATGAGCGCGCCGATAAAGCTGGACAACGAAAGGGAGAGCATCAGCGACATGCCCACAATCAACGCCACAATAGCGGGGCTATGCTCGCCGGCGCCGATGACGCTCAAAAAGAGAAACGATGTCAAAAACGACAAAACGCCAATGCCTATACCGTTGTAAAAGCCCACCTTCAACTCTTTTAACAAGTGCTTCAAGGAGGCGGCCTTGTCTCCGTAATAGTCTTTGCTGATGCCGCGCACGGTCACCGCAAGCGACTGCGTGCCCGTGTTGCCGGCCATGTCCATGATTAAAGGCTGGAAAAACACCAGCACCACGATGGCTTCTAGCGTGGCTTCAAACTGCGCGATAATGCCGGAGATCAAAAGGCCGAGCGCGAGCATCAACACAAGCCACGGGAGCCTGTGAAGCGATGACTGCCACACGGATGCGCGCACGGATTCTTCGTGCGAAATGTTCGCAAAACGGGCGTAGTCCTCATCGGTTTCCTCATCGAGTATGTCGGCGGCGTCGTCCATGGTGATGACGCCTTTGAGCTGGTTTTGTTCGTTGACTACGGGCAACAGGTAAATGCCGTAATTTTGCATGGTGCGGGCCGCGCTTTCGGCGGAATCCTCTTCTTTGACGGTGATGACTTCCGTATGCATCAGTTCGTCGATCACCTTCGGAGAGCGCGCCTGTATCAAGGTTTTCAGTTCAATGACACCGACTAGAAAATCGTTGTCGTCAAGAACAAACAACCTTTGGATGCTTTCTGTGGATTTTGCGTTGCCCACCAAAGTGCGCATCGCATCCTTGACGTCTATCCCTTTTTTTACCCCGATGTATTCGTTGGTCATAATCGACCCTGCGGTTTCTTCGCGATAATCGATCAGCGACGCGAGAGCATCGCGGTCTTGTTCATCCATCAAGTTCAAGTATTGTTCACGCCTTGGCTCGGCGGTGATTTTCAAAACGTCGACCGCGTCGTCGGCGTCCATGACGCTAAGGATTCTCGCGATTTTTTCATCGTCAAGATAACGCAGCACACGTTCGGCGGCGGCAGGCTCCAGATGGGACAAAACCTCCCCCAGGACATGGTGGTTCAGGATTTTCACCACATGTTCGAGCCGTTCGCCGTCAAGCGTATGCAAGACGTCGGCGACATCGGATGGATGATGCTTCAAAATGTTGGTCTGCAAGGCTTTCGGAGTGCCCTTTTTCAGCAGCTCGTAGATTCTTTGTTTTCTTGGCATGAGCTTCCTCCTCACGAAGGTATTATGTTTGTGTGCGAATCAATTTCGTTATTCCATAAGTTCGAATTCGTGACCGAGTATCCTGACGGTTTCTCCGGGTTCGACGCCGAGCTTTCTCAACTCTTGTTCGACACCGAGATCGCGGAGTTGCTTGGCAAAGCGTCTTACGGCCTGGTCTTTGGAAAAGTCGGTCATGGAGAAAAGTCTCTCGATGCGTGCGCCGCCGATTTCAAAAATGCCGTCGTCGCCTTTTTTGATTTCAAAAGGTTCATCCTTGTCGTCGTAGCGGTATGTGATAAACTCTTCAAACGCGCTCGAATCGTAAAGCGAGAATGGTTCAACGCTGTCGAGCAAATCGGCGGTTTTCAGCAGCAACAATTCCAAATTGTCGCGTGTGGCCGCGGAAATGGGCACAATCAACGCGTCTCCCTCGTAGCGTTCTTTGAAACGTTCTAGGTTTTTGGCCGCTTCGGGCATGTCCATCTTGTTTGCGACGATGATCTGCGGACGGTTCTCAAGCCCGAACTGATAGGCTTTGAGTTCCTCGTTGATGGCGTGAAAGTCCTCATAAGGGTCGCGTCCTTCAAATGCGCTCATGTCGAGAACGTGCAAAAGGGCGCGTGTACGTTCGATGTGCCTTAAAAACTGCTGTCCGAGGCCCTGTCCTTCGGAAGCGCCTTGAATCAGGCCCGGCATGTCGGCGGCGACGAAACTCCTGCCGTCCTTGACGCCGACAACGCCGAGTTGCGGCGTGAGCGTCGTGAAAGGATAGGCGGCGATTTTGGGTTTCGCCTTCGTTATGGCGCTTAATAACGTGCTTTTGCCCGCATTCGGCATGCCGACAAACCCGACATCCGCAAGCAACTTGAGTTCGATGCGGAGATTCAGTTCCTGACCGGGTTCTCCGTTTTCGGCGAAATCCGGCGCGGTGTTGCGGCTTGTGGTGAACTTTACATTGCCGCGGCCGCCGCGGCCGCCTTTTAAGATGGTCGCACGCTGTTTGTGTTCGGTGATGTCGGCGAGCACTTTGCCGGTTTCGTCGTTGAAAATGGTCGTGCCCACAGGAACTTTGAGCACCAAGTCTTTTCCGTTTTTTCCGTCCATTTTCTTGCTTTTGCCGTGTTCGCCGTTTTCGGCTTTGCGAAGGCGGTTGTAGCGGAATTCAAGCAAGGTTGAAAGGCCCTCGTCGCCTTCGAAGACGACGTGGCCGCCGCGGCCGCCGTCGCCGCCGCTCGGCCCGCCTTTGGGGACATATTTCTCGCGGCGGAACGAGCTCATGCCGTTTCCGCCTTTTCCGCTTTGCACGGTGATTTTTACCAAATCTACAAACATGGTTTCACTTCCTATAACGTGTTAAGCCAATCGTCGAGCGCTTCGCGGGTTTTGAAGCGCAGGACGAGCTTTTTGTGGGCCATTGCGTTCATGAGGCTTTCGATGCGCTTTCTTTTGCCGTCGAAAAACGTCACATACTCCAAAAATTTCTGGTCGATCTCTTCGATGCAGCCGGTGGCCATGTCGCTGCGGTAGCGGTGCTTGTATTCCTCTTCGCGTCGTTTCAAGCCTTTAAGCGCTTCTTGGAGCTTGTAATCGAGCAATATGACGGTGTCCGCGGTGCGCATCCTGTCGGCGAAGGTCGGCGTGTTGGTGTAGTTTCCGTCCATGACGAAGCGAGGATGCTCCCGCATGAAACGTCGCACTTTTTGCTGGAATTCGTCTTTGGGAATCGCGGTCCAATTGCGAAGCCAATACACCGTATCGAGATGCAGTACGGAAGCGGAAAGCTTCTCGCCGAGCGTTCGCGCAAGCGTCGTCTTGCCCGATCCGCTGCGCCCCAAAATGATGACACGCTTGAGGAAAGAGCGATCGATCAGTCGTTCGTAGGCGATACGGTGGATGGATGCGATGTAGCCGCGGTCGGTAAACTGATGATGCTTGAGCAGCTTTCGCATCGGCGCGTTGGCGGGGTAGGTGTCGATTTTGATCGAGCCCAGCCCGCGGTCTTGCCCGACCTTTATGGCGTGCGCAAGCAATTTGCGTCCGATGCCTTCTTGTTGGCGCATGGGATCGACAAGAAAACGGTGGACGATTAAGCTTTTTTCTCGCAGCCAATCGATGGCCTCATACGCTTGTTCGGGCCCTTCGCATAGGGCCATGGCGCCGGCGATTTTGCCTTCGTCCGTTTCAAAGACAAAAAGACGCCCGTGGTCAACGTCTTCGGCAAAATGCCGCTTACGGGGATAATCGGTGTCCCATTGATGGATGTTTTGTTTGTGCATGGCCTTGACGGCCCGGACGCTGATGGCGTCTAGCGCTTCTAAGTCTTCGTGTGTGCCTAGTCGTATCATAGTTTCACCCAATTGTCATTATACACCAACGGCTTCATATAAAAAAGGCAAACAGTTGGATTACTGTTTGCCGGGTTTGGTTATTCGGGGTATACCGAAGCGCGTTTTTTGGATCTTCCCATGCGTTCGAATCGAACGACGCCGTCAATTTTGCTGAAAAGCGTGTCGTCCCCGCCTCTGCCGACGTTGGCGCCGGGGTGGACTTTGGTTCCACGTTGACGGTAGATGATGGAACCGGCTTTACAATACTGGCCGTCTGCGCGTTTCGCGCCAAGGCGTTTCGCTTCCGAATCGCGTCCGTTCTTAGTCGAACCGACACCTTTCTTCGAGGCCATGTGTGGTAGGAGTTGAATATCTATCAACATTGCTTGTCACCTCCGATAGGTTTGCTCGCGTTATGCGACGGTAATGTCTGTGATTTCAAGTTTTGTGTAGGGTTGTCTGTGACCCTGTTTGCGTCTGTAGTTTTTCTTGGGTTTGATTTTGAAAACGGTAATCTTTTTCCGCTTTCCTTGTTTGACGACTTTCGCTTGGACTTTTGCGCCTTTGATGTAGGGGTTCCCGACACTGGTCGAGTCGCCGCCGATCATCAGCACTTTGTCGAAGGTTACGTTTTCGCCTTCTTTGGCTTCCATCTTCTCGACGAAGATTTCTCCGCCTTTTTCCACGCGAAGTTGTTTGCCGCCGGTTTCAATCACTGCGTACATGCTCTGAGCACCTCCTCATTGATAAGACTCGCCATTGGGGTGATAGCCGGAGGCTATGCTTGCAAACCCGTTCTGAGCGGTATGCTGCGGGCATGGAAAGAATACCAAAACCCTGCGTGTTTGTCAACTTTCGATACGGTTTCCGAATAACTTCTTACATTATACAGGAATTGTGTTGCCTTGTAAAGACATATCGCCGGCAAATGATGGGGAATTTTTCAGTCGATGATGTTGTGCTGGCGCATGGAATAATACTTCCCTTTACCGATGACGACGTGGTCTAAAATCTCGATGTCCATCAGTTTTCCGTTTTGCACCATCGTCTTGGTGATGCGCACATCAGCGGCCGAAGGCGTCGGGTCTCCCGAGGGGTGGTTGTGGACGATGATGATGGACGCAGCCGAGAGCGTGACGGCGTGTTTGAAGATTTCCCGCGGATGCACGAGCGCGGAACTGAGCGAGCCGATGAAGAGAAGCTGTTTTTTGATGAGCGCGCCCTTCGTGTCCAAATATAGCGCGTAAAACATCTCCTGCGTCCCCATCTCAAGATCCGCTTTCAGATATTCGTACACTTTTTCAGGATGCAGGAGTTTGACGTTTTTCGGAAACGATTCCGCAAAGAGACGCTTGCCGAGTTCGAGCGCCGCCAAGAGTTGAATCGCTTTCGCCTCTCCCATCCCCGGCAGCTTGGTCAGTTCTTTGACGTTTGCTTGGTTGAGGGCTTTGATGGAAGGGAATTGGTAAAAGATGTTTTTCGAGAGTTCAAGCACGCTGGTTCTTTTGGTGCCGGTCCTTAGAATGATGGCGATGAGCTCGTGCGTGGCAAGCGCTTCGCGGCCGTATTCCAAGAAACGTTCGCGCGGTCTTTCTTTGTGGGGCATTTCCTTGATTAGAAACATGGACATCCTCCTATCTACTTAATGATAGGAAGAGGACAGGAAAATTACTTTTTCACACTCGAGACGATTTTTTTGTGGGCGGTTGGAAGCGCGGGGGCGTTTTCAAGAGAATAATAGTCGCCGTCGCCTTCCCTGGTTTTCACCAAATACGCTTGCATGCGCCATATTTTGTGCGAAAAGATGTGCTTGTGGCGACCGAGCGTTTCAACGCTATCGATGTTTAGGTCGTATTCCTTGCAAAGCCTCGAAAACGCTTCCTCAAACGTGTCGGTTCGATACTGGGGAAAAAGATGCATTCCCGAAAGCAAGTCGTTTGCGCTTTGCGCGCGCAGGAGATAGCGGCCGTCTTTGAGGACGAGAAACGTGTAGTAGCTTTCTTCGAGTTTGGGCTTTTTCGCGGGCAATACGGGGAGGCGGTCGTAGGCATTATGTTTGTGTGCGAAGCATTCACCTTGCAAAGGACACTCCCCGCAAAGCGGATTCTTTTTGCACACCAAGGCGCCAAGTTCCATCATCGCCTGGGTGAAATCGCTTGGGGTTTCTTTTTCGATGGCCGGCGCAAGAATCCGCTCGATTTCTTTCATGTGTTTGGTTTTGCGCGCATCTTTTTCAAAGGGAAGATAGCGGCTCATCACCCGCATGACGTTGCCGTCGACGGCCGCCGCGGGGTGATTGAAGGCAATCGAGGCGATGGCGCGGGCGGTGTAGCGGCCGACGCCTTTAAGCGTTTCAAGTTCGCGCGCATCTTCGGGAAACACGCCGTTATGCGTCTCGCAAACCGTTTTGGCGGCTTGCAAGATGTGTTTGGCCCTGCGATAGTAGCCGAGCCCTTCCCAGTGCTTGAGCACCTCGGCCTCGGAGGACTCCGCCAACGTCTTCACATCCGGGTAACGCCGCAAAAACCGCTCGTAATAGGGCACGGCGGTCTCCATCCGGGTTTGTTGAAGCATCAATTCGCTCAAAAAGATTTTGTAGGGGTCTTTCGTTTTGCGAAAGGGCAAATCGCGCTTGTGGTCGCGGTACCAATCGCACAGCGCTTTCGCAAAGCTTTTCGGGTCTTCGATCATCGGAATCTCTCCTCCCCACGATTATAGCACATTCGGCGGCGTGTTATCTGCCGATTTGCGCAAATCGTTTCAAGCCTGGCCTAAGAACGGTTTTTTTGCGCGGATGGCGCGAGTGTGCTAAAATTATGCTGAAGACAAACGCAAACAATGGAGGATTCCTATGCTCAAAGGAAAAATCGCCAGCGAAGGCTACGCCGTCGGCAAGGCCCTTTGCCTCTACAAAGAGACGCTTCATGCCGAGAAAGAAGCTTGCGATGACGTCAGAACATGCATTCAAGCCTTTCACGACGCGCTCGACAAAAGCGAAGACGATTTGCGCAATCTAAGGGACAAAACCGCCGAAACCCTGGATGAGGACCACGCCGAGATTTTCGACGCCCACCTTGAGATGTTGCGGGATGTGGAAATCAAGGGACAAGTCGAAAGCATGATCGAAAACGACAACGTGTCGGCCGCCTACGCCTACGAGCGGGTCACACAGCAGTTCATCGAAATGTTTCAGGAGATGGAAGACGAATACTTCCGCGCCCGCGCCACCGACATCTCCGACATCCAACAACGCGTGCTCGGCTACTTGCTCGACAAACCGATCAAGGACCTTTCCCTATTAAAAGAGGACACCGTCGTCGTCGCCCGCGATTTGACGCCGAGCGACACCGCGGGGCTCGATTTGGACAAGGTCAAAGGGTTCGTCACCGAAATCGGCGGACGCACCTCGCATACGGCCATCATCGCCAGGGCCTTGGGCATCCCCGCCATCGTCGGCGCGA
>SL_5KL_010_SEDDRAFT_10001616_pt1 | contig 13363 bp, 13 predicted proteins | sample SodLakKL_010_SED_FD_9118 | JGI IMG/M metagenome (IMG submission 9118)
GCCGAGCGCGCCCGGGTCCTGGCGAGCACGCTGAAAGGGTGGTTCCGCCGCTACGGGGGCGTGTCCACCCGCTGGCTCCGGGGGTATCTGGCGCTCTTCGCCGAACTCTACCAGGGCGGCGACCGGGCCGTAGCCCTGCCCGCCATCTGGGCCTTCCGCACCCGGGGCCGCACCACCACCACCGCCGCCCGCCGGCGGACCCTCCGGCAGCGCGCCACCTCCCTGGCCTGGCGCCTCGCCCAGATCGGCGTCCTCGCCCCCGAGGGCCCGGAGGCAAAAGACCGCCGGGGCTGGGTCAGGTAGCTGGCCCATCCCATCCGGACGAGCGAATCCCAATAAGAAAAGCCCCGGCCCTGCGGAGCGGGGCAATCTGCGAAGAGTGAGCCGGCTGGGGATCGAACCCAGGACCTACGGATTAAAAGTCCGTTGCTCTACCAGCTGAGCTACCGGCTCGTGTCCGGCAGGTCCAGGGGAAGCTGGACGCCACCGAAGCTCCTGCGGTGGTGGGGCGTAGGACCGAGGATCCGGAGCGCCTCAATATGCTCGCGGGTGCCGTAGCCGGCGTTCCGAGCCCATCCAAATCCCGGGTACCGCTGGTGGAGGCGCCGCATGAGCCGGTCCCGACAGACCTTGGCAACGATGGATGCGCAGGAAATGGAGTGGATCCTGGCGTCCCCTTTCACCACGGCGTCGTGAGGCATCCCCAGTCGCGGCATGGGGCGGCCGTCCAAAACGACCCGCTCCGGCTCCAAGGGCAGCGCCGCCAGCGCACGTCGCACCGCCAGGGCCGTGGCCTCGGCGATGCCTCGGGTGTCGATCTCCCGGACCGAACTGGCACCGATCCCAACGAAGCGGGCCGAAGCCTGGATGTCCCGGGCCAGCGCCTCCCGCCGGATCCCGCTGAGGCTCTTTGAGTCCGCGGCTCCCTGGACGCCAAGTCCCGACTCCAGGACCACGGCGGCAGCAACCACCGGTCCGGCCAGAGGACCCCGCCCCACCTCGTCCACTCCGGCTACCAGGGACAAGCCCTGGCGCCATAGGGCCTCCTCGTACTCCAATCCCGGCGTCTCCACGCCGGCAGGATCAGCGTAGACGCCGTTCCTTGATCCGAGCGGCCTTTCCGCGCCGCTCGCGCAGGTAGTAGAGCTTGGCCCGACGGACCCGGCCCCGACGCACCACCTCAATCCCCTTGATGAACGGGGAGTGGAGGGGGAATACGCGCTCAACGCCAATCCCGGATGAGATCTTGCGAACGGTGAAGGTCTCGCCCATGCCACTGCCCCGACGGGCGATGCAGACGCCCTCGAAGGCCTGAATCCGCTCCTTGTCACCCTCCCGGACCCGATAGAGGACCCGCACGGTGTCCCCAGGCAGGAACTCGGGGATATCGTCCTTCAACTGTGCCTTGTCCAGTTCGCGAAGCAGATCGGCCATGGTCGCCTTCCTCAGTCCTTATCACCCGCAAAATCCCGCCCCCGTGTGGGGCAGGCGCAGATCTCAATAATAGTGCAAGGCCATCCAGTTCGGAAGGCCCAGGATCCCACTCAGTCTAATCTTCCTCAACCAGCCCCGCCCGCACCGCCTGTGCCCACAGATCGGGGCGCCGGGTCCGAGTCAGCTCTCGGGAGAGTTCTTCCCGAAAGGCCTCAATTCTGGCATGGTCCCCACTCCGGAGTACATCCGGCACCTGCCGACCCCGGTACTCGTAGGGTCGGGTCCACGAGGGCGGACTCAGCAGCGGCGCCTCGTAGAAGGAATCGGACGCGGCCGAGTCGTGGTCTCCCAGCGCACCGGGCAGAAGACGGACCACCGCGTCCGTCACCGCCAACGCCGCCACCTCCCCCCCGGAGAGAACGAAGTCTCCCAGGGACAGCTCGTCCGTAGCCAACCCTTCCGCCACCCGCTGGTCCACATCCTTGTAGTGGCCGCACAGGAGGGTGACTTCTTCCTCCAGCGATAGCCGCACGGCATCACTGTGCCGAAAGACCCGACCCCGCGGCGAGAGGAGCACGATGGGCCCCTTGGGGTCCAGCGCCTCCACCGCCTCGAAGAAGGGCTCCGGCTTCATGACCATCCCGGCCCCACCGCCGTACGGGAGGTCATCCACCGTGCGGTGTCGATCGTGGGTATGGTCCCGGAGATCCACCACCCGGTAATCCACCAGCCCGGCCTCCCGAGCCCGGCCCGGGATGCTTGTGGCCAGCGGTACCTGAAAGAATTCAGGGAATATGGTGACCACATTGATGCGCACGGATGAACTCCCCTAGAGGTCCAGAAGGCCTTCGGGCAGATCCACCACCATACGCCCTTCCTCCCGATCCACCTCCACAAACCACTCCTGACGGAAAGGAATAAGCCGCTGCCGGGCCCCATCGCTCACCTCCAACAGGTCCGCGGGATCCATGGAGTAGACTTCCCGCACCGTACCCAGCGCCTCGCCGTCCACCGTCGCCACAGCCATCCCCAGGAGCTCGTGGTAGAAGAACTCCCCCTCCTCCGCCTCGGCGATCTCGTCAAAGGGGAGGAGAAGGTAGCGCCCCTTGAGAAACTCGGCCTGGGTCCGATCCTGGAGCCCCCGGAGAGAAAGGATGAATCCGCCTTGATGGGGGCGTGCTCCCTCCAGAACCGCCGGAGGGAAGAATTCGTCCGGACGCTCTCCGGCGTCATCGGCCAGGCGGAATTCCCTCCCGGCATGGAAGACGTGCTCCGGCCGGTCGGTGAGGGACCGGCACATGAGCTCACCCTGGGTGCCGTGGCAGCGGCTCAGGAACCCCACAACGATCCACGCAGGGGGCTCGGAGCGGTGGTTCGGCGGCATGGCGGATGGACTCACGGAAAAGAGGGCCGGCCGACGCCCCCTGCTACAGGGGGAGCGTCGGCCGTGGAGAAGAAGAGAGTGGCAGTGCGGGCCTCAGGCCTCGGTGCCGTTCCCGTCTCCGGCCGCGGCTGCCGCTACCGCCTCTTCCTGCTCACCGGCGCCGCTCTTGGCCTCGGCCTGGTCAGCGGCCTGCGCGCCTCCCTGGCGGGTCCCCACCGCCACGGTCTCATCCCCACCCTTCCGGGCCTTGGAGACCAGGGACCGGACGGTTTCGGAGGGACTCGCGCCCTGCTCCACCCAGTAGTCGAAGCGCTCGAGGTCGATGACGATGAGGGCAGGATCGGCCAGGGGCTGGTAGTAGCCCAGGCTCTCGACGAATCCCCCATCCCGGGGCTTGCGCTGGTCCGCCACTACCACGCGGTAGTGCGGCTTCTTCTTCCGGCCCATACGCCGGAGACGGATACGAACGGCCATGTGTGTCTTCTCGTTTCGACTACGTTGGGGCCCGTCCAGCGGACGGACCCGGGAAAGCCGCCCCCGAGGGAGCGGCGTGGCGTGACGGGGATGCCCCGACAGAGACGGTTCAGCGCCCCATGGGGGGAAGTCCGGGCATTCCGGGCAGCCCCGGCATTCCCCGCATCCCCTTGAGCTGCTTCATCATCTTCTTCATCTCCTTGAACTCCTTCAGGAGACGGTTCACCTCGGCCACGGACCGACCGCTACCGTTCGCGATACGCACGCGTCGGGAGCGGTTGATGATGTCCGGCTTCTGCCTCTCCTCCGGCGTCATGGAGAGGATGATGGCCTCGATGTGCTTGATTCGCTTCGGGTCCAGATTCGCGGTGGGGATGCGCTTCCCCAACCCGGGGATCAGCTTCACGAGCTGCTCCAGGGGCCCCATCTTCTGCACTTGGCGCATGGCATCGAGGAAATCCTCCAGGGTGAAGCGACCCTTGTCCATCTTCCGGTTGAGGCGCTCCGTGGCCTCCTGGTCCACCGACCGCTGGGCCCGCTCCACCAGCCCCACCACGTCGCCCTGCTGCAGGATGCGGCCGGCGATGCGTTGGGGATCCGCCGAGTCCAGATCGTCGACGCCTTCCCCCACCCCGATGAACTTGATGGGTTTACCCACCACGCTCCGGATGGACAGGGCCGCTCCACCCCTGGCGTCACCGTCCATCTTGGTGAGGATCACACCGCTCACGTCCAGCGCGTCATCGAAGCCCTGGGCAATGCGGACGGCCTCCTGCCCGGTCATTGCGTCGGCCACAAAGAGAATCTCGTGGGGCTTCACCGCATCACGGATGCGGGTGAGTTCGTCCATGAGACGCTCATCGATCTGAAGACGCCCCGCCGTGTCCACAATGAGAACCGCTCGGTTCAACCGCCGGGCCTCGGCCATGGCCTCCCGGGCGGTAGCCACCGGGTCCCCACCGGTGGTACCGGCGTGGATGGGGACGTTGATACGCCCGGCCAGGGTGGTGAGCTGCTCCACGGCGGCGGGACGAACCAGATCGCACGCCGCCAGCATGGGTTCCCTGCCTTCCCGGAGGAAGCGGCGCGCCAGCTTGGCGGCGGTGGTGGTCTTTCCCGACCCCTGCAGGCCCACCACCAGGATCACCGTAGGAGGCGAGGAGGCCCACTGCACCGAGGGGCGCCCTTCCCCCATGAGCTCCGCCAGCTCGTCGTGGACGATCTTGACGATCTGCTGGCCGGGCGAGACGGCGGAGATGACCTCTTCGCCCAGCGCCCGGGCCTCCACACGCTTCAGGAACTCGCGAGTGACCTTGTAATTGACATCCGCTTCAAGGAGGACACGCCGGACCTCCCGGAGCCCCTCCTTGATCATGGATTCATTGAGCACACCGCGCTGCCGCAGGCGGCTCAGCGCAGAATCCAGCTTTTCGCTCAATTCATCGAACATGATCCCACAGATCTCGCGACACGGTGCGCACGGCCCGGCCCTCGCCGGCATGCAGAGCTTTTCAAGGTAATCAACGGGGAACGCGGTGTGAAGACGGCCTGCCCCGCTTGTTCCTCTTTACGATACCCGGATGATCTGACTCCGGCGGGTCCCCACCGAGACCATCTCAATGGGGGTCCGGGTGAGTTCCTCGATGCGGTCAAGGTAGCGACGGGCGTTTGTGGGAAGCTCATCCAGGGTCCGTGCCTCCCCGGTAGAGCTCTGCCACCCCGGGAGGGTCTCAAGGATGGGCTCGGCCCGGTCCAACCCCATGGTATCGGCGGGGAATTCATGGACGTCCCCATCCGGTGTCCGGTATCCGGTGGCCACGGAAATCTCCGGGAGCGTGTCCAGCACATCGAGCTTGGTCACCGCCAGGCCCGTGAGCCCGTTCACCCGAGCGGCGTAGCGAGCCAGAACGGCGTCGAACCATCCGCAGCGCCGCGGACGGCCGGTGGTGGCACCGAACTCACCGCCCAGGGTGCGCATGTGCTCATTCATGTCCGGCTCGAATTCGGTGGGGAGGGGTCCGTTCCCCACCCGGGTGGTGTAGGCCTTCACCACCCCGAGAACCGAATCGAGCCGCGTCGGCCCCACGCCGATCCCCACCGCGGCAGCGGCGGCGGTGGTATTGGACGAGGTCACGTAGGGGTACGTGCCGTGATCCAGATCCAGCGCCGTTCCCTGTGCACCTTCCAGGAGGATGCGCTTCCCGTTCTCCAAGGCCTGCTCCACCTCGAGACCCACATCGGTGGCCAGGGCCAGGAGGCGTGATCGCATCTCGAGGGCCTGTTCGGTGGCGCCTGCGAGCTCCGTCTCCGGATCCAGTCCCAGAGCGCGCAGCCGGTCTCGGGCCCGGTCGAAGCCCCGCTCCATGAGCTCGCGGAAACGGTCTTCCCGGGCCAGATCCGCCACCCGGATTCCCCGCCGAGCCGCCTTGTCCTCATAGGCGGGGCCGATCCCGCGGCCGGTGGTGCCGATCTTGTCCACCGCCTGATCCTCGGTGGCCCGGTCCAGGACCCGGTGATAGGGGAGGAGGAGATGCGCCCGGAGGCTCACTCCCACACGCCCCTCAACCTCGATACCCCGGGCGACGAGGGCGTCATACTCCTGGAAGAACTGGATCGCATCCAGGACCACCCCGTTACCCAGGAGGCAGCGCTTCTCGGGATGGAGAATCCCCGAAGGGATCTGGTGGAGGATGAATTCCTTCTCCCCCACATGGACCGTGTGCCCCGCGTTCGCGCCGCCCTGGTAGCGGGCCACCACGTCCATGTCCTCCGAGAGGACATCCACGATCTTCCCTTTCCCCTCATCGCCCCACTGGCACCCCACGACCACTGCACAGCGGCTGGATCCGGCTGGTACGTGCACCGTTCGAACGCTCCTGCTGGACATGAAAAAAGCCCTTCCCGGGGGAGGGCTGTGGACTGGACAGAAAAGAGGTTCCCCTCTCGATCCTTCGGGGGAAGCTACCCACTTCGGCGGAAGGGTGTCAAGCGAAGGCGGCGAGTCACCCCCATGTCCACCGCACGTCGACCGCCCGTAAGTGGGCCACTCCACGCGGTCGACGGCAGGACCGCCACCCCGCTGCCAACGCATTCCACTGGGGCACCAGTACGACGTCCCCGGCTTAGGCGGGCCCGATGCTCACCCGCTGCGGCGGGCCCTACCGGGAGGTTCGTGGATGCTGTTGGTGCCCTACCGGGAGGTTCGTGGATGCTGTTGGCGGGGTGGCGACATCGGCAATCCAGACACACCATCGCGATCCGCCGCCAACAGCGCCCAAGAACAAGAGCCCAGGGCCTAGTTCGGCAGGGCGATGCACTGAGCGGGGAGGAAATTGACGGTGCCTCCGCCTCCATCCCCGACCAGGAATCGCGCCAACTCACAAAAAACCGAATGTGGATTCTATTTTTCGGCAGACAGCCCAGCGCGCTCCAACGTTGTCGTTACACGGGGTCGCAGCTTCTCGGCGAGGGGCGCCAGCGGCGGGCGCGGGTCGCCTCCCACCAACCCCAGACGATCCAGCGCGAACTTCACGCCAGGAACGCCGAGACCGGCGACGATCTCTTTGTGAAGAGGGGCCATGCGCTCCTGCAGGGCACCGGCCCGGGGGTGGTCTCCGGCCCTGAATGCGGCGTGAAGGTCCCCGGCCCACCCCGGCACGAGATTCGCCACCCCCAGAATGCCGCCGGCAGCCCCCACCTCCAGCGAGGCGTAGAGGGCGGTGCCGCTCCCCACAAGGACCTGGAAGCCGTCGCGGCTGTGGGTGATGAGATCGGAGAGCGCCCCCAGATCCCCACGGGAATCCTTGATCCCGATGATGTTGGGGTGCTCCGACAACTCCGCCACGAGTCCGGTGGAGAACTCCACCGTACTGAAGCGCAGAGGGACCTGGTAGAGGATCACGGGCACGGGTGAGGCGTCAGCCAGGGTCCGGTAATGCCGGCGCAGCGCTTCCGGGGTCATGGCCCCCCGGTAATATGCCGGGGGCTGGACCAGGACCGCGTCGGCCCCCTGCTCTGCCGCGTCCAGGGTCAGGGCTACAGTAGCACGGGTCGACTCGGCGCCGGTCCCGGCGACCATGAGTCGGTCCTGGGGGATCACTGTGCGTGCACCCTCAAGGAGTGCTCGACGCTCAGCCCGATCCAGGAAGACGGCCTCTCCGGTGGAGCCACCCACCACGATCCCGCGGATGGGATGCTCAAGCCAGGCACGGATATTGGCCCGGAAGTTCAGGATTTCGACGTCACCCGTCACCGGGTCGAAGGGGGTGGCCGCCGGAATCAGTACCCCGTCAAGGGATACGCCACCGGTCACGCTTTTGCCCTCAGCCACGGGAACCGAACTCGGAACGGTCGCGGCTCCGGGTGGACACCTGGGGCGCCGCGGAGGATGGATCCAGGAACTTCATGTTCAACTCGAAGTCGGAGGGTTTGGAGGCGGCCGCCCGGGCCACCTCGAAGGTGACCAGTTCTTCCCGCACCAGGTCCGCTAGATGCTGATCGAAGGTCTGAGACCCGTAGTGGTCCCGACCCTCCGCGATAAGATCAGGGATCTCGTGCATCCGTTCCAGATCCCGAATGCAATCTCGAATCGTCCCCGTCACCACCATGACCTCACACGCCACCACCCGTCCGCTCCGGTCCCGTCGAGGGAGGAGACGCTGGGAGATGATGGCCTGAAGGGTGTCGGCCATCCGAATCCGGATCATCTCCTGCTGGCTCGGCTGGAAGTACGAGATGAGTCGGGACATGGTCTGCATGGAATCCCGCGTGTGGACGGTGGAGATCACCAAGTGCCCGGTCTCCGCCGCCTTCAGGGCGATGTCGATGGTCTCGGTGTCTCGCATCTCCCCGATGAGAATCACGTCGGGATCCTGGCGAAGGGCCGCCCGGAGACCATCATTGAAGTCGTGGGTGTCGGTCCCCACATCCCGCTGGGTGATGGAGCTCTTCATGTCCCGGTGGAGGAATTCGATGGGATTCTCCAGCGTGACGATATGCCTGGGCCAGTGCTGGTTGATGAACTGCACCATGGCCGCCATGGTGGAACTCTTCCCTGAGCCGGTGATCCCGGTGACCAGTATCAGCCCGCGCTCGTTGGATGAGATGGCTTCCAGCACCGCGGGAAGGCGGAGATCCTCGAACGTCGGCACCTCGAAGGGGATGACCCGAAGGACGATCATGAGGGAACCGCGCTGCCGGAGGATGTTCACCCGGAAGCGACCGAGGCCGGCCATCCCCCAGGAGCAATCCAGGTCGGTGAGGTCGTCGATCCGCTTCCGGTCCGCTTCCCGGGGAATCAGCTTGAGAGCCAGGGCACGGATCTGCTCATGGCTCAGCCTCTGCTGCGTCATGGGCACGAGTTGCCCATGAATCCGGGCCCGCACCACATCGCCGGCCTTCAGGTGGATGTCACTGGCGCCTCGCTGGATGGCGGCCCGGAAGATCTCGGTCATGGCTCGGCCCGGAAGAGGGGGACCGCGACGGCGCCGAAGCGCTTCGGCTGGTCCCCTGGGGAGTGGAGAGAGACAACAGTGGGGGAGCAGACGCAGCCCCTGGACGGGTACCCAGGGTCCGACGGAGACGGCCCTGATCCTCGCCTGCTCCCCCTCCCCCTGGGGTCGACCGACACCGGGGTAAGCTTGAGGCGAGCCCTCACCCCCAGGCGCCCCTCCAGTCCATCCCCATCCGCTCCCGAACCTCGCGGATCGTGGCCCGCGCCTCGCCCCTGGCCCGCTCGGCGCCTGCCTCCAGGATAGCCCGGACCCGGCGGGGGTCAGCCTTCAGCTCGGCCGCCCGCTCCCGGACCTCCCGGAAGTGCTCGTCGATGGAGTCGGCCAGGATTCGCTTGCACGCCACACACCCGCGAGTCCCGGCCCGGCACTGCCCGGCGATGTCATCCAGGTGGTCCGGATCCGTGAAGTGCTGGTGGAGCGTGAAGACGTTACACACCTCCGGACGGCCCGGGTCATCCCTGCGCACGCGCTGCGGATCGGTGACCGCGGTGCGCACCCGGTCCCAGATCTCCTCGGGTTCCGCCAGGATCCGCACCGTATTCCCAACGGACTTGCTCATCTTGGCCTTCCCATCCAGGCCGAGGATGCGCCCTCCCACCCCGGGTATGGCCACCGGCTCCGGGAAGAAGTCCCCGTACCGCCCGTTCCACCGCCTGGCGATCTCCCGGGTCAGCTCCAGATGCTGGAGTTGGTCCTCACCCACCGGTACTGCACCGGCCCGATACAGGAGGATGTCCGCCGCCTGCAAGATGGGATAATTGAGGAGCCCGGCCGGGATGGATTCCATCCGCGCCGTCTTGTCCTTGTACTGGGTCATGCGCTCGAGGCTCCCCACCGGCGTCACCGCGTTGAAGATCCACGCCAGCTCGGTGTGCTCTGGCACATCGGACTGGACGAAGATCACGCTCCGCTCGGGATCGAGCCCAACCGCCAGGAAGCTGATGGCCAGATCCAGGATCCGGAGGGGGAGTTCCTCCGCCGGGATCTCTCCGGTGATGGCGTGCTGGTCCACAATGCAGAAGAAGCACTCGTGGGACTCCTGGAGTTCCACCCAGCGCCGAAGCGCGCCCAGGTAGTTTCCCAGATGGGCCTCTCCAGAGGGTTGCATCCCGCTGAACACCCGGGGAACCGCTCCGGGCGCGACGCCCTTGCCATCACCCGCCTCCTGGGCAGGCGCGTCCGCCGCACCCCGGCCTTCCGCGCCATCCGCCCTTACCTGGCCTTCCGCCATCCCAGCGTCTCCCGATGTGGGGGAAGGAAGACCCGGGCCCTCCGGATCCCCACCACCCCTTTCGCCTTTGCCCCCTTCGCTTCATGGCCTCTGGGGGAAGGGCTAACTTAGCCCTGGCCTTCCACCTGTTGAAGAGGGACGAAATGCGTGAACTGATCACTACGGCGCTGGCGGCGGCGGATGCTGCGGCGGCGATCCACCGGGATTGGGCCGGTCGGATCGGGAGCGACCAAGCGGCGGAGAAGACGGCGTCTTCGGATTTTGTGACGCGAGTGGACCTGGAGGCCCAGGAAGCTGCCCTGGAAAGGATCCGCGCCGACTTCCCCCAGCACCGGATCCTGGCAGAGGAGGGAGACGACCCGGATGGCCACCTGGAGGGCGACGGCGATGGTCCGGTCTGGGTGGTGGACCCGCTCGATGGAACCACCAACTTCCTTCACGGGCATCCCGCCTACTGCGCCTCTGTAGGGGTGGTGGTTGAAGGGGCTCCGATCGTGGGCGCCGTGGTGGCCCCGGTGACAGGGGAGCGCTGGTGGGCGGCGAGGGGGGAGGGAGCCTACCGGAATGGGTCCACCATCCAGGTCTCCTCCACCCGGGATCTCCGTCACGCCCTCATCGGCACCGGCTTCCCCTTCAAGCTCCTCCACGCCCTTCCCACCTTCCAGCGCCAACTCGCCGCCGTCCTTCCGGCCACGTCCGGGATCCGGCGGTGTGGATCAGCGGCGCTGGACCTATGCACCCTGGCCCAGGGAGCACTGGACGCATTCTGGGAGTTGGAGCTGAGCCCCTGGGACGTAGTAGGAGGCCTCGCCATCCTTCACGAGGCCGGCGGGATCTCGGCACGGATTGATGGAGCACCGCTGGATCCGCTCCTTCGAGGTAGCGTCCTTGCCGCCAACTCCCCGGAGCTCATGGCCTCGCTGGGCCGACTCCTCGCTGAACAGGAGCCGGGGATGCCCGCGCAGGAGGAAGGACGCCCGACCTGAGGTTGGCAGGAGCGGATGCGCCCCCCGGCCGCCACCCACGCCGGCCCCCGGCGTTCCTGGTCACCCGGGCTTCCCAGCGAGCAATGGCTTCATCACTACGGCTACGGCCAGCTGGAGACTGAGGGTTTCATCGCCTGCGCCTTGGACTCCCCTACACCGCCGCCCCAAAAGACCCAAAAAACCGAATCCAGATTCGGTTTTTTAGCCCGTTGCGTTGTGATGCGGAACGGATGAACGACTCCCAGCCCCCCCCGGGATCTTGCCAGGAGTTGGGCTCCAGTGGTCCTTGCTCCTGGCACTTGGCACCTGACACCGAGGCTCAGGAAGCACCCCGAGACTCCCCCTCGGCCTTGTTCGTGGAAGCTGTTGGCGGGGAATACCCCGCCAAAGCATCGCCGAACTTTGGTTCGGGACCCCCAACGGCATCCACGAACAAGGCCCCAGGGGCCCGAAAAGGGAGTGGGAGGGGCAATGACCCGTGGCGAGTACACTCCGGGAATCCAAGTGGCCGGGGATCCAGGTGGGGAGTGTCAGCAGGGAATGCCAAGCGAATCCTGCAGTAAGGAGGTGCAGGTCGAGAAAAATAGAATCTGGATTCTATTTTTCGATCCGTCAGGTCGCCTCGCCAGGTGGGTGGGCGAGACCTGGGGCGTCCCTGAAATCCTGGGCAGTCACTCTCCTATCCCGCTCCACCCTCCCCACTCCCGAAACGGCAGCACCCCGTCGGCCTTCAACGGCTGACGGGGTGCTCCGGATGATCCCGGTCCGACTCCCACACGGTCCACACCCAGGGAGGACCGCGGTTGCACCGAGCCCGGCTCAGTTGTCGCCGGACTCCTGGGATGGAGGGGTAGCGCCGCCGGAGCCCACCTCATGGGGATGCTGGTTTCCGGCGTGGATCTCGATCCGGCGGCTTCGGGCCTCTGCCACCTTGGGCATGTGGATCGTGAGGACCCCATTCTCGAAGGTGGCGGCGATCCGCTCCGGGCTCACGGTCCTGGGCAGGGTGAAGGAACGCTGGAAGCTCCCCCACCGTCGCTCCCACAGGTGGTAACGCCGATCTTCCGACTCTTCCCGGGTCTGCTCCTTGGATCCGCGAACGGTGAGGACGTTATTCTCCAGTTCGATTTCTACATCTTCCTGGTTCATGCCCGGGAGTTCTGCAGTGAGGACCAATTCCTCCTTCGTCTCTTCCACATTCACCGCGGGCAGCCAGTCGTGGCCGTCCCGGGCCAGGGGCGAAGACTCGCCAAAGGCCCGGCTGAGACGGTTCTGCATCTCCTCGAGCTCCTGCCAGGGAGAGGGCCAGCTTCGGGTGCGATAGCGCATGATGGCCATGGTGGGTTCCTCCTCAGTCTCCATGGATGGCCGCCAGTCGCAAGCCATGGAACCGGCGGCACGGATGTCGGGTTGGGGCACGAAGGAGAGACCCAGCCGGCCTCGCCTTCAGACCCCGGCTTCGTGCTCATCCACTATTGCATAGCCCATGCCGCAACGAGACCCGGGAAGATCTGCCAATCCGATAGGGCGCAGGGACTTGGAAGGCCAGACACCTGTCACTTCGAACCCTGGAACTGTCAGATTGACACGCCTTCCAGCGCCATGGCCACCGCCCCCCGTGCCGCATCCACCGGCCCTTCCCGGACCGGGATACCCCGGGCGGTAAGGAGGGCCAGGATGGCATCGCGGAGCGGCCCCCCGGGAGAGAGGAGCCCGCCGCTGAGGGCCACGGGGATGACCGCTCCACCATCCACCGCCCCCCGAACCTCTTTCCCGCCATTGGCGCCCCGAGCCACGGCGGCCATTCCCCCCTTCGGCCCTCCACCATCCACCGCCAGGGAGGAGGCCGCCCACTCCCGAAGCGCCTCCACGTGAGCCACCAGGTCGGCGAGAGCCTGCTCTACCAGTGTCCGGGCGACCCCGTCCCCTTCCTGGGCCAGGCGGATCACATGGGGTGCCAGCGCTGCCACTTGGCCCTTCCCCGCCCTCTCGGCCCAGGTGAGAAGTCCTTCCGGAGTACCCGTGCCTCCCGCCCCAGCCCCAGCCCCGTCTCCATCTCCCGCTCCGGCTCCGACTCCCTTGGACCTCTCCCCTGCCGCCCCCGCTCCGGCTCTACTGGCCCCCTCCCCCAATCCCCCTCTCAGGGCGCCGGCCAGCTCTGTAGCCAGGGCCGTGACCGGCCCTCTCCCGTCCCGCCCTCGGAGCCCCGCACGCAGTCCCTCGAGCCCCAACCTGTACCCGCTCCCCTCGTCCCCCAGGAGCGAACCCCACCCTCCCGCCCGCCCGATCTCCCCGTCAGGACGGCGGGCCAGGGCCACGGAGCCGGTCCCGGCGATGAGGA